>OLPX01000158.1_pt1 | contig 79043 bp, 105 predicted proteins | sample 1672491 | NCBI WGS metagenome assembly OLPX01 (sample SAMEA3136692, study PRJEB25190) | human gut metagenome | biome: human gut; feature: human-associated habitat; material: faeces | place: Austria | collected 2013
AGAGCTTTGCCCTGTCCGCCGGCTTTCACATCCTGATTGAAGGCGGTGACTGTTGTTTCAATTAGGAACGTGTCAGTGCAGTTTCTGACCGGCTGGAATATTTCCCGACAACCGCGTTCATCTCATCCCACTTTTTCTCCATGTCGGCCACAAGGGCAAACTGGGTATGGCAGCGTTCAAGATTATGCTTCTCTCTGCTTATTTTGAAGTATACGTCGCCCTGGAGATAATCCGTAAGAAAGCGGACTCCGCATTCATACGTCATAAGCTTTGCTCCCATTGGGAGCATCTGCACCTCTTCTTTTGTCAGGCTCCCATTGCAGCCGTCCATATATCCCTTCGTATAAATATCGAACAGCGGCAGTGATAATCCTGCCAGTGAAACGTCCTGTTCATCTTCGGCCGCAGTGTTGGCTCCAAAACGGATAGAATCACCAAAGTCAAAGATTGACAGCCCGGGCATAATCGTATCGAGATCAATAATACACAGCGCCTCTCCCGTCGAGTCGTCAATCATGATATTATTAAGCTTTGTATCGTTATGGGTAACGCGAAGCGGAAGCCTGCCTTCTTTCAGCATATCCATCGCCACTCCTGCCTCCCCGGCCCGTTCCAGAACAAACTCAATTTCTTTCCGGACAGAAGCGGCGCGGCCGCATACATCTTCCTCCACCGCCTTTTTCAGCGTTGCCAGACGTACCGGAGTATTATGGAAATTCGGAATCGTCTCATATAGTTCATCCGCCGGATACTGGGATAACTGCCTCTGAAAACGGCCAAATGCTTTCGCGCTCTGATAAAAATCTTCCGGTTTCACTACTTTATCATAACAGGTTGCATTGCCGATGAACAAATAGGAGCGCCAATATTGGCCGTCACTGTCCACATAATAGTCCCTGCCGTTCTTAGCCGGCACCAGGTTCAGGGTCTCCCTCAGCGGATCCCCTCCCTCCTTCTCAATCTCCCTCCTGAGAAAGCTTGTGACACCGGTGATGTTCTTCATCAGTGATACAGGGTCCTTAAAAACTTCACGATTCATCCGCTGCAGAATGTAGGCGTGTCTCCCGTCCTCCGCCATCGTACTGACGTAAAATGTGTCGTTGATATGTCCGTGGCCGTAACGGTAATATTCCTCCGCCGCACCTTCATAGCTCATATTAGCTATGGCCTCTTCTGTCTTCAGTATCTTGCTAACCATCTATCTGTCCTCCCAGAGTTTCTCGGGGTAAATTCCTGCATCTTTCATACCCTGGATGGCATCCATTACCATTTGTTTGTCTTCTTTGTAGGTAACGCCGTACCAGCGGTCGGGAGTATTTAAAACCGTTACCTCAGCCCTGTTTTCTTTTAACAGTTCATCTACGACAAATGGGAGAAAATATTCGCACTTAACCGGATTCACAGGAAGATTTGCTTCCAGGAACGGAACAAATCTGGCTTCCAGCTCCGTCAGAATGCTCTTTGTAAATCCCCACATATTCATGGAAACGATGGTTCCATGGGGAAGATATACCCAGGTTTTTCCGTCGTCCTCGGTATACTCCGCTCTGCCGCCATGATTTTCAATTCTGGTTCTCTCCTGAATATCCACCAGCCTGTGATTCTCATCCGTACTGCAGATGCCCCTGGCCACATGGCCGTTTTCCGTTATTGAATTATACAGCTCATAGCCTACCATAGTATATTGATATTTCTCATCGTCGCCATGGGAAGCCAGCTGGTTATAAATTTCACGGAATGCCGTTTTGCCATAATAATCGTCTGCATTGATAACGGCAAAGGGGCCGTCAATCACATCCTTGCAGCACAGCACCGCGTGCCCCGTTCCCCACGGTTTTACCCGGCCCTCCGGTACTTCATATCCGTCCGGCAGCACATCCGTCTCCTGGTAAACATACTCAACCTCAACGTGCTTTTCCATGCGGCGGCCGATATGCTCTTTGAAATCTTTCTCTATCGCTTTCTTTATAATGAACACGACTTTTTCAAATCCGGCTTCAACTGCATCGTAGATTGAAAAGTCAATTATCAGGTCTCCCTCCCGGTCTACCGGATCGATTTGCTTCAAACCGCCGTATCTGCTGCCCATTCCGGCTGCCATAATTACTAATACCGGTTTTTTTTCCATATTATTAATACATCCTTTCACTTGAATTTGCCATAGAGCGTGTTTGAAAATTGCTTTCCGTCAGATGTACACCACACTTTGCGGGAGATTTGGCCCGTATGAGCGCGGCCTAGCGGGCTGCGCTCATACGGGCCAAATATGTATAAAGCCGGCATGTGTTTCAGGCCCAAAGACTTCTGTAAATATTCTTCAGGTCCTCCGAATCCAGCTGTTTGCGTGTATTGGACGGACTTCCGCTGAGCATTGCATCCTCCGCCATCTTGTCTATGGAACCGAAATAGCGCTCCCTGTCAATCCCATATTCCTCCAGTGTCGGTATCTCCAATGTATGGCATAGTTCTTCCACCGCATGTAAAAATGCCCGGGCCGCATCCTCGTCCGACGCCTCTTCATCCGCGGCTCCAATCGCACGCCCCAGGTCGCCAAACCGTCCATACGCACCGTCCAGCACAAAAGTAAAACACTCCTTAATCAGCATGGCGTTGGAAATACCATGCGGTACATGGAACAATGCGCCGATTGGCCTGCTCATTCCATGCACCACCGTCACGGATGCATTATTAAACGCAACGCCTGCCTCCAGAGCCGCCGCCGCCATCTGAACTCTGGCTTCCACATTCTGTCCGTCGCAGAAGGCAGCCGGCAGATACCGGAAAATCCTTTTTACCGCAGAAATCGCAAACACGTCTGAGAGCAGGCCGGCTTTTTTTGAGGTATAGGCTTCCGCCGCATGCGTCAGGGCGTCCAGTCCCGTGGCTGCCGTGATCTTCGGCGGAGCCGTCATCGTAAACCGTGGATCCACGACTGCCACCGACGGCATGATATCAGCTCCTTTTAGCAGCATCTTGACGTCATGTTCCGTATCCGTGATGATGGTAAACTGGGTAGCTTCCGAACCGGTTCCGGCCGTGGTAGGGATCGCGACCATGGGAGCGGTATCGGCTTTAATCTCTTTTCCCATCATATCTGTGATTTTTCCGCCCAAAACCGCCAAAGCTGCAATTGCTTTCATCGTATCCAGCGCGCTTCCGCCCCCCAACGCAATTAAAAAGTCGCAGCCCGCTGTTTTGTAAAGCCCTGTTCCGGCCTCCACCATATGATCCGTCGGTTCGCCAAAGACGCCGTCATAGACGGTATACTGAAGTCCCTCCCGTTCCAGAACCTCCTCCAGAATTTTTACATTTCCCAGCTCCGCCATCACGCGGTCGGTCACAATCAGGGCCTTCGTCCCCAATTCCTTTAGAAGCCCTGCCGCCTCATCCAAAGCACGTTCTCCCATTATTACCTTCCCGGGCATAATAAATTGAATAGCCATTACCTTCTCCTCCTTTTCCTTCATCTTAGTTATCAGCTTGATTTGATTGGTTTTCTTTTTTGTTTTTGGTTCCTTATTGACATTTTAGTTTAATTTTCCTTGTATATTAACTATATATTATCATTAATATGTATGATGTCAATAGTTCTTGATGGAATTTTGAAACTTTATTGTGGATTTATATAAATTTTCTTGTTTTTTGTTTGTATTCTGCTATAATTAATTCAAGAAAATAAGGAGCTGCTAATTATGAGAATTGAACGAATAAATGATATGGAACGATATATTATAGAAAATGGCTCTGTCACCAGCGACAAGCTTTGCGAGGTATTCCGCATATCAAAGAACACGCTGCTGAGGGATTTGAATATTCTGGCTGAGAAAGGCACCGTAAAGAAGGTTTACGGAGGCGTCACCGCCCTGCAGCAGCCGTTTTCCGTGAAAGAGCTTCTCCCCTTTAATGACAGAACCACGACAAATATAGATTTAAAAAGCAAAATTGCCAGGCAGGCGGCTCTTCACGTACAGCCCGGGGATACCATTTTTGTAGATACCGGCACCTCTACCCTGAGTATCATCAACTATATAGCGCAGATACAGGGCCTGACCGTTATTACAAACAGTGTCCAGTTCATGTACCGGGCTCTCAGCTTCCCCAACATAAATGTGATTGCGCTTCCGGGTATTTTAAACCATAACACTGCGTCCCTCGTAGGCGTCCCCTGCATCAACAGTCTCAGCGTCTATAATATCAGCAAGGCCTTTATGGCCTGCACCGCCGCCTCCCTCCAGAGCGGGGTGACAAATGCAACCTCAGAAGAATATGAGGTAAAAAAAGTGGTGATGGCTCAGAGCCTCGAGCATATTCTGCTGATTGACCATACAAAATTTAACCAGACCTCCCTGATGACCTATTCTCAGCTTAAAGATTTCGATCTCATCATTACCGACGAACTGCCGGGAAGTGATTATATAGAACATTTTAAGACACATAAAGTTATTTTGGAGATTGCGGAATAAGCGCCAGTCAAAAAGGCGGAACCAAAATCGATGGTTCCGCCTTTTCATATCCGGTTATCAGCCCCGTTTCCCCTCCTGCACTCCTTATAATGCAAACAGTCTCGTCGCCACAGTAAAGTAAATCGCTATCGAACATGTATCCACCAGCGTGGTAATAATCGGAGCGGCCATGATCGCCGGATCCAGGTTCACCTTCTTTGCCAGCAGCGGCAGCATACAGCCGATAATCTTTGAGATTACAACCGTGCCAATCAGGGAAATGCTGACGATCACCGCCAGTTTCATATTCCGGTACATCAGTAAAATCCTCACCCCGTTGGCCGCCGCCAGAATCACCCCCACAATCAGTGAGATTCTGAATTCCTTATAAACCACCCTGAATAGATCCTTGAAATGGATTTCATCCAGCGCGATCCCCCTGATGACAAGCGTTGCGCTCTGGGAGCCGCAGTTTCCGCCGGTATCCATCAGCATCGGGATAAACGCCACAAGAAGCGGCACAACGGAAATTGCATCCTCATACCGCGTCAGGAGGGTCCCCGTCAGCGTTGCGGAAAGCATCAGCACCAGCAGCCAGACGATCCTGTTCTTGGCGTGCTGGATCACCGAGGTATCAAAGTAGGACTTCTCACTTGGATTCATGGCAGCCATCTTCGTAATATCCTCCGTAGCCTCATCCACAGCGACATCCCAGGCATCGTCTACCGTCACGATGCCCACCATCCGCTCTTCCATATCCAGAACCGGTATGGCGAGAAGATCGTATTTGGAAAACAGTCTGGCAACCTCCTCCTGGTCCGTATGGGTGTAAACAGAGATAATATCCGTCTCCATCAGCTCCTCCATCGTCCTGTCGTCGTCCATTGTCATCAGGTCTTTTGCCGACACAATTCCCGCCAGTTTCCTGTTATCAAGCACATAGCAGGTGTAAATCGTCTCTTTATGAATTCCCGTTTTCTTAATATGCGCCAGGGCCTGGGCTACCGTATTGTCCTTCCTCAGATCCACATATTCGGTTGTCATTATGCTTCCGGCGCTGTCCTGCGGATAGTTTAAAAGGATATTAATCTGCGCCCTTTTTTCACCGTCTACGGTCTCCAGAATCTGAGTTACCAGATTGGCCGGAAGTTCTTCCAGCAAATCTACCGTATCGTCCATATATAAATCGTCCAGGAGCTCTTTTAATTCCTGATCCGTAAACATTTGTACCAGATGTGACTGCATGGCGTTATTCATATTTGAAAACACATCCGCCGCTTTCTCTTTGGGAATCAGGCGGAAAGCCGTCGCCATCTCCCTGTCATCAAGCTCCTCCAGCAGGGACGCAATGTCCACGGTGTTCATCACATCCAGAATACTGCGGACTGCCTTGTATTCTCTCTTTACCATCAGTTCCATAAAAATATCTCTGTTCATTGTCCAGTCCTCTCTTTCTTTTATTCCGTTTTTCTGTCCGGTTTTGTAACCGGTAATTACACGAGTGACAACTGCCCCCGGCATCCATTGCGTCTCACCTGCCTTTCATATTCCATATTTTCCTGTCTTCTCCGGTACGGCCTCCTGCAAAAAAAATCCGCTGCTATACGAAGCAGCGGATTTCCTCTATCTGAAAAATACCATCCCGGTTCTACCGATCTACCGGAGAACCAGAACTGCAACGTACAAGCTTTAGTATCACAGGGCGATAGAATTGCATTAGGTTATGCCTTTACGACATCTCCTGCTAACCAGCGCGTTGTGTCTCCACAAATTTGCGGCAGCAATCTTAGGAATCATCCAAATCCCTGTGGTAACCTCACCTACCGAAGTTTCCAACTATTCTGTTTTGACTGACTAAGGCCCCTGTTATGGATCGGCTGTGAAAATCTGCCGTCCAACGCCTTAAGTCTGCCATATTATATAACTCCTGTTCCCGTCTGTCAACACCGGAAGGAAAATTTACTCAATTTTTTCGTATATTTCACAGTCCTTATTGCCTTTCGTTGCCGGTAAGAAGGCCTTTCCTGCTCCTCTCTATCTGCTATGCTCCGGCAGCATCCGCCCGATCCCGATACCAATAGCCGCAGGAATTAACCATCCAAGTCCCAGTCCATACCCCGGCAGAAGCGAGACCGCCCCGGTAATCACCGGAATTACAATCCGTGTCTGCTCCAGAGAATAAATCACACTGACAATGCCGGTCAGTAAAATCGCCGCAGGATACATCTTTCTTCCCGCTCCCTCTCCCCTGTGGATAAAAGACAAAGCAATCAATACGATGGCAACCGGATAAATCGCATTCAGCACCGGTACGGAAAAAGCCAGAATCCGGCTGAGCCCGGCATTGGCAATCACAACGCTGGTCACGGCGAATAAGACAACCCAGGCCCGGTACCCAATCCCGGGAACCAGAGTTGAAAAATATTTACTGCAGCAGCTGAGAAGGCCGATACATGTGTTCAGACAAGCGATAAAGAAAATCACACCGAGCAGTAAAGCTCCTGCATTCCCGTAAAACCGGCCTGCCGCAAATGTAAGAATCCTCGCCCCGTTATCCAGTGACGCCGCCTCCGCCTGTACCTGTCCGCCTACGTAAGCCAGCGCCATATAGATGAGCGCCAGCAGGAGCCCCGCTATCATCCCGCTGTGAATCGTAGTCCGTACCACCTGACTGTCTTCTCTGACTCCCATGGCTCTTATATTCAGCGCAATTACAATGCCGAAATTCAGAGCCGCAATCGTATCCATTGTCTGGTAACCTTCCAGGAAACCGGTGACGGCGGCGGCTCTCTGATAAGCTCCCGCCGGCTCCCCCGAAATCGTCTGATGATAAAAAACACTGCCGGCAAACATGACAAATATTAATATCAAAAGGGCCGGACAGAGTATCTTACCGAGACGCTCCGTCAGCTTGTCCGGGTTAAATGCCATAACCATGGCAATGGTAAAAAATACAACGGAATACAGAAGCTGCCCCGCCGCTTTTCCGCCTTCCCCCACAAGGGGCAGAAGCGTCATTTCGAAGGAAGTGCCTGCTGTCCTGGGAATCGCGAGAAACGGCCCGATCGACAGGTAAATGAGAATGGTAAAAAGCTGTGCAAAGGCCGGGTGCACACGGCCTGCCAGTTTTTCCAGGCCGCCGGAGCGCGCAACCGCAATCACGCCCAGAACCGGAAGCCCCACTGCGCTGATTAAGAATCCGGCAGCGGCCGGTATAATGGATGTCCCTGCCTGTACTGCCAGAAAAGGCGGAAATATCAGGTTGCCCGCCCCAAAAAACATGGAAAAAAGTGTCAATCCCACGATTAACACCTTTTTTCCCGATAAACGTTCACTTCTGTCCATAGCTGTCCTTCTCCCGTATTATAATCTCTCGTCATATCAGACATAAAGACAGTTTATACCGAAATCATAAATTTGACAAGGCAGCGGCCGGTTTTATCCTATTTTTTACTTGTTTTTTTCACCGTCTGCGAGACCATCTGTCGGCTGTGGCCCGGCGTCCCGGCATTAACAATTCATTAATTTTTTCTAAAATCGGAAAATCCTCTTGACTCTTACGCATCCCAACGCTATATTGTTAACTAAATCTAATTATATTTAGTTAACTAATGACAAATCCGAATTGCGGATCACCTTTGTATTGGAGAATGATATGAATCTGAGAGACAGCCTCAACCGGCTATACTATAATATGACCATCTATGACATCCGTTATGTCAACCGGTCAATCACCGGTAATTTATCCTACAACAGTATCATGTATCTGGATATTATTGCATATCAGGATAACTGTACCGTAAGTTCTATTGCCGAAACTCTGGGAATTTCAAAACCCGCGGTTACAAAGAAGGTAAATGAACTGATCCGGCTCGGCCATGTAGTCAAAACGCAGAGCGGGAAGGATAAGCGCGTCTACTACCTGCGTGTAAGCGACGAGTTACAAAAGAATTCTGTGGTTTATGACAGGCCCTTTGAACGCGCCCTGCGCACAATTGAAAAAAAATATAGTCCGGAGCAGCTCGCTGTCCTCGGTGATATCATGGATATTTACAGCCAGGAGATAATGAAAGAGGATGGTGAATAATGGAACACAAAATGTTTTCTACTCTTTCACCGTTGAGGCTCTTCTTCCGCTGTGCCCTGCCCAGTATGGCCGGCATGGCTGTTTCCTCCCTCTACATGGTGGCCGACGGCATTTTCGTCGGGAAGTTTATAGGCTCCCATGCGCTCGCCGCAATTAATCTTGTAATGCCGGTTATCATGATCAGTTTTGCCCTCTCGGATATGATTGCCGTCGGTTCCTCCGTCCAGATTTCAATCCGTCTGGGGCAGGGGAAAGAACGGGAGGCCTGCACCGTATTCAGTTTCAGCAGCCTGTTTATCGTCGCCATCTCCTGTCTCGTAGGCCTGGCCGGATTCTTTGGAGGGGCGCAGGCGGTCAGACTGATGGGCGCCGGGGATGACGTCCTGAACCTGGCGGTTGAATATATGCGGGTCTATGCCGTATTTGCCCCTTTTATCATGATCTTCTTTGCACTTGACAATTATCTGAGGGTATGCGGCAGGACTATCTACAGTATGGGGATGAATATCTTCATCGCACTCTCCAATCTGTTTTTCGACTGGCTGTTTATCGTACATTTCAGAATGGGAGTTTCCTCCGCCGCCCTGGCATCCTGTATCAGCCTGACCCTGGGAACCGGCATCGGATTGTTCCCCTTTTTAGGTAAAAAGCTTGTCCTGCGTTTTGTCAGTCCGCGCATCCCATGGCATATACTGAGAAACATTATTGGTAACGGCAGTTCGGAGTTCTTCTCAAATATTTCGGCATCTGTCTCCATGGTTATCATGAATGCGGTGCTGCTGCGACTTTCGGGTGCAATGGCTGTCGCCGCTTTTTCCATTGTCATGTACATTGACTCCTTTGTCAGTTCCATGCTCTTTGGTATGGTGGATGCCCTGCAGCCGGCCATCAGCTACAACTTTGGTGCCGCCAAGTACACAAGGATGTTCCGGCTGGAAAAGATACTGATGACCGCGGGAGCCGTCATCTCCATCTCGGCAATGGCTTTCATGCTGACCGGCGGACATCTGATCATTCCTTTTTTTATGGAAGGCGATCAACCGGAACTGACGGCCATGGCCTCACGCGCCATGCATCTTTTCTCCTTCTCCTATCTGTTTAACTGGATCGGAACAGCAGCAGGTTCCTTCTTTACCGCAATGAATAAACCGGCTGTATCACTGGCCGTGTCCTTCGGACAGACGATGGCCTTTCCGCTTGTCTCCCTTGCCGTTCTGCCTGCTTTTCTGGGCATCGACGGGGTTTGGCTTACATCCCTGTCTGCGGAAATTATGACCGCGGCCCTCGCGTTATCATTCATGATGTCATTTCGCAAAATATACGGAAAAAACACACAGGCGCCATCTTGACAGCATAAATATTTCCGCGTATTTTCTCAAGCCTGACATTTTTAATACAAAGCTCCAGAATCTGTATTAAAGACTTTCGGCTGGGGCAGGAGTGCACGGATTGGTGAAGAAAGACGTCATCCAGATAGCCACCGGACATCCATTTTCCGGTTCAACAATATCTGCTTTTTTACGGAAAGCTTATATCTAAATAAATATGGTCAATAATAGATATATAACAGGGATGAAAAGCATGCGGCACGGCTTTTCATCATTAATCAATGAAAGGAGTGTTCCCGCATGGGCATTATCTGCTACTTAGCCGGACTTTTATCCGGATGTATTCTGACCTGTCTGGTAGCCGCAGGTAAAAACAAGGACTGACCGGCTCCCCGTCACATCTCCCCCCAATTTGACGGGCGGATCTCATTAATCCTGACGACCAGTTTTTGTATCATATCAAGCTCTTCGGTGATCCGGATTCCCTGTGGACAATGCTCCATACACTTGCGGCATCCGATACAGTTCCCTGCCCTTTCCTCCGCCTTCAGCTTGGAATAGGCATTATAAAACTGAAAATTGTCTTTTCCCACCAGATACTGATTGTATGCGGCAAATATTTTCGGGATGTTCACCTGTTTCGGACATTCCCTACAATAGGCGCATCCGGTGCATGGAATCATCTTATTTTTCAGGAACATATCTACTGCCTGTCCGACCGCACGCTCCTCTCTCTCATCAAACGGCGTTACGCCCGTAACCGTGGCGGCATTCTCGTCGACTACCGCTTCCGACTCCATACCGCTCAGCACACATAGCACACCTGGTTTGGAGGCGGCAAAACGGATCGCCCATGAGCCAAGGGACCGCTCCGGATGGACTTCTTTTAAAAACTTCGCCGATGATTCCGGGAGGGATGTCAGCGCGCCGCCCCGGTTTGGCTCCATCACAATACACGGAATGCCGCGGGATTCAAGAATTTCATACTGTCCTTTGGCGTCCTGCATTTCCCAGTCCAGATAGTTAAGCTGAATCTGGGCAAAATCCCATGCATGGTCCGACACGATCTTTTCAAGGATTTCCGGTGTATCGTGGAAGGAGAAGCCGAGATGCCGGATCCTGCCCTCCGACCGGAAGCGCTTTAATGCATCGTATACATGATACTTTTCACAAATCTCATATTTATACCGGTCCAGGGAATGCACCAGATAAAAATCAAAATACTCTGTCTGACAGCGTTCCAGCTGTTCCATAAAATATTTTTCCGTGTCCGCCGCCTCTTTAATCAGCCAGATAGGCAGTTTATCAGCCAGATAATAGGAGTTTCTGGGGTATTTCCTAAGCGCCCCCGATAAGACCTCCTCTGACCGTCCCCCATGATAGGAGTATGCCGTATCAAAATAGGTGATGCCTCTCTCCCGGGCATGATCAATGAGCGCCTGTACTCCCTCCTCCACGATATTTTCAGGCTGATCGTCTCTGACAGGAAAACGCATTCCGCCAAACCCCAGCAGGGAAACCTTCTCCGGAATTTCCGCAAATTTTCTGTACTCCATTGTCCACCTCTCCTTTATAAATCTTGTGAGACCTGTTCCATTATCTTTTTAAAACAAGGCGCTCAAAGCATTCCTAATATAATATTTTCAGTATAACAAAGCCTGTTTAAAATAGCAATGATGTGCCGCTTCACACACTCCCCGGATTGTTTGTGAGCAGTAACTTTTTTTCTGGTCAACCTTTGACCGATTCGCTAAAAACGGCAGATACCGCCTGTTTTTCCGGTAAACTGGAGGAACTCCTGGTTCATGAATTTCATTAGTAATCCCCCTTCCCCATATGCAAATGGATTTATCCAGAAAATGGTCTATTAATTCCAGCCGAAATGTTTAAATTGATATCATAATATGGTATAGTTATACAAGTTAAAACGAAGTAAAACCGTGTTCAAAACCGGCTGAAAAGTTTGGATATGGCACTGTGCAAAGTAAGCCGGATACGCGACTGCAGAGCGCCGCAGCTTGATATAACAGGGGGGGATTACAGATATGTCAGAATATCAGGTGACGCTTCTCGGGATACCGGGTGTGTTTAATAATGGCAGGATTGTCCATTTTCCTTATCGCAAAGCGGAAGGGATTTTTTATTATCTCTGTGTGGAGAAAAAGGTCAACCGGGACGAACTAATATCCGTCTTCTGGGGCTCCAGCGATGAATCCTCCGGACGCAAAAATTTAAGGCAGGCTCTCTTTCAGATCCGGCGCTGCCTGGATAAAGACGCCATCCTGCTGCATGGGAAAAATTCTCTGGAACTGAATCCTAAATTCGGTTTCGGATCGGAATGGGATTTACCCGAAGCGGATTTTGCTCTCCGGCAGGACAGATTTCTCGATTTTTTCTATCTCAAAGACTGCCCGGAATTTGAAGTCTGGGTGGAAAACAAAAGACGTATCCAGCTTTCCAGGTGCCTGGATTATATTAAATCAGAGCTGGCCGAGCCTTTGGTCTGCCGTGATATAACGAGGCTCCGGCGTCTGATTGGCACGTGGGAATATTGGAAACCATGGGATGAGGAAATGGTTCTGACCGGAATGAAATGCTATATGCAGGCCGAGAAATACGATTGGGGAATCCAGATGTATCATGAGTATGTAAAATGCCTGCGGAGGGATCTGGACGAGGAGCCTTCCCATGCGGTGGAATTGCTGTTCCGGACCATGTTCCACCGGAAAGAAGTTTCGCTTATCCGAAAAACGGATCGCAAGGATCATTTCTTCGGACGGCTGGCGGAGCTTCAATACATTGATGAACGGATTTTCTGGTTCTTAAATCATGAACCGTCTGCCTCAGTTGTCATTGAAGGCGAAGTGGGAGTCGGTAAAACAGCTCTGATGCAGCAGATTTATGAGATGAACCGTGACGCAGGCGTCCTTGAGCTTGTCTCCCACTGTTACTGCGCGGAAGCCGACTTTCCCTTAAAATCATGGCGGGATCTTTTCAAACAGCTTGAAAATCTTCAGAATGAAGGGAAAATCCGTCTGACGGAAAGCAGCACAGCACTGATTCATCTCGTACTTACAGGAATGGCAACGGAGAATCCGGACGTGGTTCACGGCGGAAACGGGGAATATTTAAGTTATATGGCTTTGGAGAACGGGGTACTGAATCTGTTGAAGGAGCTTGCCGGCCGATGGCGAATTATTTTATACTTTGACAGCCTCCAATGGATGGATATCGTCAGCCGCCGGCTATTGCAGCGTGTCATGATAGAACTGGGCAACCGGCAGGTTTTTATGATTGCGACCTGCCGTATTGACGGCGAACAGGATATCCGCGGGCTCCTTGCAGCGCTGCGTGAGCGGGATATCATTACTACTCTTCCTCTTTCGTGCTTCACGGAGGCGGAGACAACCGAAATTGCTGGAAATGCATTGCAAGGATGCGGCGATGCCGGAATCAGCACCCGTGAGATTTTTCTTCGCACAGAGGGAAACGCGCTTGTATTGATGGATACACTGAATATGATCCGGCAGGACGGCTGGAAGGAAGGACGGCCGCTGCCGAGAATCGACATGCTGATACAGTTATGGCTGGAAAAGCTTACCAAAGAGCAGAGAAAGGTATTGGACGCTCTGTCGATTTTTGTGGAGCATGCGGAGCTGGAGGAGCTGGAGCTGTTGGTGGAAATGGATCGGATGGAGCTGATCGAAGTGCTGGAACAGCTTCTTCTGACTCGTTTTGTCGTGGAACAGACATGGGACGATTATATTATTTATAAATTCCGGCACCGGTTTTATAAAGACTATGTTTATCAGCATCTCTCCATGGGAAAAAGACGGCTCTGGCACCATGCCGTCGCGAGATTTTACGAAAATCAGAAGAATGGGGAACGATGGCTGGAGCTGCTTCCGTTTACGATACGGCAATATGAATACAGCGGATATCCGGAAAAGGCAGATACTCTGCGAAACCTCCAAAATAATATATGACACGTTTTCATTTCCGATTTGGATGCTAATTTGACTACAGATTTCAAAAAAAGAAAATCTGTAGTCTTTTTTTGTATTTTTATAAAAGCGGCATAAATATTAACGTTCTTTTAACGGCCTGAGATTATAATGATAACCATGCCGCTGAAACAGAGCGGCTGGAGGATATATAACTATGAAAAGTATGGAGGGTAAAGGAGAAAATGAATTCTGTAGAAACTCGAATGATGGAAGCAATCGACAGGAACAGAAAAAAAATCCACAAAACCGGAAGGAAGATTTGGGAGTTCAGGGAAGTGGGATGGGAAGAATTCAATTCTTCCGCATTGTTAATGGATGAGCTGGAAAAGGAAGGGTTTGAGGTACAAAGAGGGCTGGTTGGGAAACATCCCAAGTTTGACCACAAAATTGATATGCCGACAGCGTTCAAAGCTGTTTTTAAGGGAAAAGAAGGCGGCCCTGTCATTGGTATCATGCTTGAGTATGATGCTCTGCCCAATGGCCATGCCTGCGGCCATAATCTTATCGCATCCGCCGGATTTGCGGCTGCCCTGGGATTAAAAGAAGTCTTTCAGACAACGGGATCGGTTATTGTGTTTGGAACCCCCGCAGAAGAACTGGAAGGCTCCAAACATTATATTCTGGAAGGCGGATATATGGATGAAGTGGATCTTATGCTTACCAGCCACTATGGTTCGGACTGGGGTTCGGAAGTTACCGGAAAGGCCATCGTATGGCCGACTCATGATAACTGGCTGACTTTCAAAGGCAGATCCTCCCATGCTTCATCGTCACCGGAAAAGGGGAGAAGCGCTTTAGACGCGGTTATTCTCACCACCATGGGTTTGGAATTTTTAAGAGAACATATGCTGGAAACAAACCGGATTCACTACATCATCTCAAACGGAGGTACAGCCGCCAATTCCGTTCCGGATCTTGCAACTCTTAATGTGGAGCTGAGGACAAACGATTCGGCCGAACTGAATGCATTAATGAAACGAGTTGACAACATTATCAAAGGCGCAGAGCTGATGACAGATACCACCGCACTCTATAAATGGGACGCTCCATGGTACTGCGCTACGCCGGTTCCCGGCTTATACCGGCTGGCTGCCAAATACGCTCCGGATCTTGGCATTGATGAATCCAGATTCTCTTTCGGCGCCCTGCCGAAGGCGTCTTCGGATTTGGGCTGTGTAGCTTATAAAATCCCCAGTGTTGAAATCACATTCCCGATTGTGGGAGAGGATGAACCGGCGCCTGTCGGCCATGCCGATGAAACGGCTGCAATCACGGGAAATGAATTTCCTCTTGATCAGAGTATCCTGGCAGGTAAGCTCATGGCGCTTACAGGTTACAGAATCGGAACCAATCCGGAAGAACTTGGAAAAATCAAAGCTGAATTTGAAAAAAATTATAAAGAATAGCAGCCAGTCGAACTAGAGCGTGTCTGAAAATTGCTTTCTGTCAGCTGTGCGTCACACTTTGTGGGAGATTTAGCCCGAATGAAGGAGGCGTAGTGAGCTACGCTGACTGAATTTGGGCCAAATATGCCGCAAAGTGGGGCGTGCAGATGACAGGAATGAATTTTCAAACAGGCTCTAACACGGAAAGTGTGGACTGGGCTGATGAAAGGAGCCGTAATGTCGGAGAAATTAACATCAACAAAAGATTTGAAAAGAGTATTGGGTTTTTGGGATTTAATGGCGATTGCTACCGGAGCAATCATAGGTTCCGGTATCATGTCATTGACCGGAATTGGTATCGGCCATACGGGGCGTTCGATATTTGTCGCTTTTATTATAGGCGGTTTCATTACATTATTAGCAAGATCACCACAGATATTTCTTAATTCGGTGGCAAGATTCAGGGGCGGCGACTATTCCATGGTAGGAACACTGCTCGGACCCAGATGGACCGGAACCTACTCCATGATTTCACTGCTTACCAGCGTTACACTGTCCATGTACGCTCTTTCATTTGCAGATTATGCAATGCCGTTTCTTCCATGGATCACAAGGAAGGCCATTGCGCTCGGAATATTGACCCTGCTGTTTGCGATCAATGTTTTTGGAGTTAACGTTTTTGCAAAGTTTCAAACCCTGGCGGTGGCGCTGCTGATTATATCGCTGACAATATTTACGGTAATCGGGCTTACCCGTCTGGATCCAAACTATTTTGAAAAGAGCAGTTGGATGACCGGAGGGTTCCGCGGACTGTGGAGAGCCGCTATTCTCATGAGCTATACGTGTGACGGCGCACAGGGAATCACATCACTGAGCGCGGAAGCAAAAAATCCCACCAAAGATATTCCCAGGGTCATGCTGCTGTCAACCGTCGGCATAGCTGTCTTTTATGGGCTGCTGGGCGTCGTGGCCGCAGGCGTTCTCCCTGTTGAGCAGGTTGCAAACCAGCCTTTAACCGTTGTTGCCGGAACCATCCTTTCCAAACCGCTTTATTATCTTTTTGTCATCGGAGGTGCCTGGATGGCGCTGATTACAACCTTGAACAGCTCCATTGCCTCATGTACAAAACCTTTAATGCAGGCATGTAATGACGGCTGGTATCCGTTATCCCTCGCCAGATTACATCCTAAATTCAGAACACCTATCATTTTATTAGGTATCTATTATGTCATCGGTTTTGTGCCGATCGTATTGGATTTTGACATCGGCGTGATTAGTGATATAACCATCACCGTCGGCTCCATTACGAAATTCATGATCGTTTTAAGTTTATTGAGATTACCGAAGGTAATGCCCGAGGCCTGGAAAAAATCAGATTTTTATATCAGTAATACTGCTTTAAAAGCCATCGGTATTCTGGATTTGTGTGTAATTATCTTCTCCGGATTTATGTCTTCAGTTGAACTGCCGCTGCCGTTACTGGCCGCGAATCTGGCCGTTGTAGCATTTGCATTTGTTTTTGGAAGAGTCAGATTTAACAGCGGGAAGGTCAATGTGGAAGTCAGCTATGAGCTGTCTGATTCCGAAAAATAGCGGTCTGCAAAATATGGAAACTGCAGCCTGGTGAGAGTAAAACTTTATAACCGGCATATCTGATTGAAACATCCGATATGCCGGTCTTTTTGGCACTTTTGTCTCTCAGCCGCCCTCCTGTCAAATCATATCCAATTAAAATTTTCCTTTCCGCCCCAATCTCAAAGTGGTATTTCACAATGCCGGTACGGGTTGATGCTGTCGGTCAGACCTTTGGCCTGTAATTTGCCAAAGTGTTAAAATCATCTTAAATGAGGCGGTGGACGAATAAAAAATATAGATGTGCAGTTGTTGAATAGACAAAATAATGATAAAGTAAACATAGCGGGTTGTTGTATTTGTGTTTGGTTTGTTGTGGTGATTCAACATGGAATATCACCTGATTCAGTTCACCAGATTCACCGGATTCCCTGCCGCAAACGCCGCCAGGTTATCAGCACCTAAATCTAACAGTTTGGCCCGGCTTTCCTTAGCAGCCCAAGCGATATGAGGTGTAATAATACAGTTCGGCGCCGAAAGAAGGGGGTTATCCATAGAAATCGGCTCCTCTGATACCACATCCAGCCCTGCCGCATATACTTTTCCGCTGTTTAACGCTTCCGCCAGATCTTCATCAACAACAAGAGCGCCCCTGGAACTGTTCAGCAGGATTACGCCGTCCTTCATTTTCGCAATTGTATTCCGGTTAATCAGACCTTTTGTATCCGGGAACAGCGGGCAGTGCAGTGCAATGACGTCTGACTTTTCGAACAGTTCATCCCTGTCGGCAAACCTGCAATTTTCCGTCTCCAGCTCCGGCTTTCTGAATCCGTTGTTATAAAGGAGCTTCATTCCCAGCGCAGCGGCAGCAGCGGCGGTCTGCTGTCCAATCCGTCCAAATCCAATGACGCCCATCGTTTTCCCCGACAGTTCAATCAAAGGATAATCCCAGAAGCAGAAATCAGGCTGCTGCCCCCATCTTCCCGCTTTTACAGCTTCATCGTGGTGCCCAACACGGTTGCATATCTCCAACAGTAATGCAATGGTAAACTGAGATACGGAGTTAGTCCCGTACGTTGGGATATTGCATACAGGGATATTCCTTTCCCTGGCTGCTTTGATATCCACCCCGTCATATCCGGTCGATAAAACTCCTATGTAGCGGATAGTGGTACAATTTTCAATTACCTCCCTGTTAAGAGGCACACTGGATACCAGAACGGCCTCGGCATCCCCTATTCGTTCAATAATGAGCTTTGTATCCTCAGCCTGCGTTCTGTCATAAATCGTCAAGTCGCCTAGTTCCTCGTAGCGGCTCCAGCTTAAATCTCCCGGGTTCTTAATATAACCATCCAATATTACAATTTTCATATCTGTTCCTTTCTGCCTTTCCAGTGCCTAAATGTTTTACAGAACCAAATATTTTGCATAAAATCTCCCACTATATCACGAGTATTCGAAAAATTACTATTTAATTACTTTATACATATTTGTATATATCAGTTCATTGATTTAGCTGTATCCCTCCCTTGTAAATTAATATAAAACTCCGCTAATAACGTCCGATTATCGAATACCTCAGTATAGGTCTGTTTCGGCCTTTTCATATAAAGCTCCTTTCTTGAAAAATAAATAATGTTAGGTTTTATTTATGTATAAAGATTGTAATTATAAATATGTTAAAAGCAGATGCTTAAAAGAAAAAGATCAGCGGCCAATATTACTGAACTATCTAATATTTGTTGAAAGATCATTCTCATATAGCTTTCCAGAGGAAAAAGGACACTGCTTAATAAAACCAGTAAAACACAGAGATTTATTATAAAAAGTATTTTTAGACGAAATCTTTTTGTAAATAAATACGTACAGCATATTCCAATTATTGCCCCACTAACTTCTAAAGGAATCTCAGACAAAATTCTGTCACCAGGCCTTAAATCTCCCGGAAGATTAAGATGATTGTACGTATTTTTCAGCAGTATAATTAAAAAGATGATTCCCCAGAGACATAAATAGCTACGTTCCTCGTCACTTTTCACTTTTTTATAAGCTAAAAAGATCACAATAAAAACAATAGAGTATGTTAATGGAGATATAATATTTGTGACATAAGAATACTTTATGGCAAATCCAGGATTGACATTCAAATAATAAAGCTGTAGTAATATGGTCGTCAAAATGACAAGGCCACACAGAAAAAGTGCTGTTTTAAAGACTATGGACTTAGAATCTTCTGTTGTCCGCGAAGACTGCTTTGTTACCATGCTGCCCCCTCCTTGTTGATCCATAACCGAATTAAATTCAGAGAAATCACCTTTATCTTCTATCTTTTTTAGAAAAATAGCACCACCGTTCTACATAGTCGAATACATGGATAATAGATTTTCACAGTGTAGTTCTTTTATATATATATGTCAAGTAGGTTGACATATTATTCACAGAACAATCTTCACATAATTTTCTATCCACATTCAGATACAATTACTGATTGACAGAGGTATAATTGTGGAAAAGAAAAGACTACCGCATAATACAGTAGCCTGATAGTCAATAAACTCTTAAATTGTCATTGAAGTTCTCTTTTAAAGAAAAACATACTGTCTTTTCTTTGAACCAGCCCTCACGCCCCAATTCATTTAACTGCGTTTCAAAGTCAAGCGCCATTTTCTCATATTGCTTAGTATTCATGGCGAATGCAGTTGCAATTGTTACAACCTTATATTCGTATTTCTTCATCTGACTTTATCCCTCTTTCGTTTCCGTTCCCCGTTTTATCTCACCAAGCTTGATTTCCAGCTCCTTATAAATATTTGCTCCTATTTTATCAGAAAATGGATAAATTACAGGAGCTGCATCTTCCTCCATGAAATAGACTGTCACACTTTCACGGGACGGATCAACAATCCAATACTCTCTTACGCCTGCTGCCCGGTACAAAGATAGCTTTGTATAATAATCCATCCGTTTACTTGACGGTGAAACAGTCTCTATAATCCAGTCTGGCGCTCCATGACAGCCCTTTTCATCCATCTTACTTTTGTCACATATTAAGCTGATGTCAGGCTCTAAATATATTTTCACCGTCTTGATCCAAAAAAACAGACAACGGGGCTGGAAACGCCTCGCACACTCCGCCTTTATTGCGAATGTACAGGTTAATCTCCGTACAAAGGTAATTAAGAATCCTTTGGTGAGCACTTATACTTTTTCCACTCTTCCGAGAACTCCTTTACCAATCTATTATAGTTATAGGCAGAGTCAGAAATCACAAAGACAATAAAGTTTAAAACAATAGGAATGATTATACCCAGATAGTAAGGTAATTCCCATTTTTCGATACTAAGTAGATATTTGACATAAAATGTACAAGTAGTAGCTATTCCTAAAAAAAACATTTCATGGTTAACCAGCCAAGCAATTAAATTGTAATGCTTACATTTTCCTTCTTTTACAGTTTCCGCTCCTATTTCAAACTTCATTGACAAAGGCGCATATTCTCTTAAAAATGAATTTATATGCGCACTGGCTAATCTATAATAGATGCCGTTTTTGTCTACATACCCCCGTCTATCCAGGCACCTGTAATCATAATTCCCCGTTTACTATCAGAAATCGGGTTAGAGTAATACCATTTTCCATCAATCAACTGCCAGCCTGTCTTCATACCGGTGTTGATGTCTATGTAGAAATATCCGCCCAGAGCCGGGTCAAAAACCAGCCCGCTCTTAGCATATCCGTCAGCACCAAACACATGCCATGCCCCATTGTTCAGTTCCCATGTAAGACATAGGTACTGCCAATACCGCTAAGACGCACCAGAACCGCCGTGGAGCGGTTTTATGCCACTCCATGGTTCTTCTGTGTGACAATTTAGACACTAAAATAAGCCTACGAATATGTTTTGGTCTGCATACTCATAGACTTATTCAGATGTCGGAATATTAATTTGAAATATTACACATTTCACAAATTATTATTTTTTGGCATTATTTTACCGTGTTTGAAAACAATTTCATACCAATCCTGATCCAAATCATGCTAAATCATGCCCACTTATGCCACCATTCCAAACATGGATAAATCCTCTAAATTCACTCACTCCTCTTGATTCTGCAAACTTTTAAAGGACTTCCTACTCTTCCTCTTCCAGCAGATACGGCGTAGTCTGGTAAACGTAGAAATTAAGCCAGTTTGTATACAGCGTATTCGACATATTTCTCCAGTTCAGCACCGGAGGTGAAAACGGATCATTGTCCTCGTAGTAATTGCACGGAACTTCAGGGTTCATGCCCTTTTTCAAATCGCGGTGGTATTCATTATTGAGCGTCATCCTGTCATACTCCGGATGCCCCTGCATAAATATCTGTTTTCCATCCCTGCTCATCACGAGGAACACACCGGCCTCCTCTGATTTAGCAAGAATCACCAGTTCATCGTGTTTTCTGATGTCTTCTTCCCTGACCTCCGTATGTCTGGAATGAGGACAGTAAAAATAATCGTCCAGGCTCCTCACAAGGGGCACCTTGCGGTCCAGCACCTTATGACGGTAGACGCCCGAAAGTTTCTTTTTCCTCGGGTATTTGGGGATTCCATAATGATAATACAAGCCTGCCTGGGCTCCCCAGCAGATATGTAAAGTCGATGTCACATGGGTTTTGCTCCACTCCATAATCTTAATAAGCTCATCCCAGTAATGAATCTCCTCATACTCCATATTCTCTACCGGAGCGCCGGTAATAATCATACCGTCAAATTTCTTCTTCCTGACCTCATCAAATGTGATATAAAACTTATTCAAATGGCTGGCCGACGTATTCTTTGATACATGGGATTCCAGCATCAGAAATGTGCAGTCCACCTGAAGCGGAGTGTTCGACAGCGCGCGCAGAAGCTGCGTCTCCGTATCCTCCTTCACCGGCATCAGATTCATAATCAAAATTTCAAGAGGACGTATATCCTGGCTCATGGCCCTCTCTTCGTCCATCACAAATATATTCTCAGATTCCAGGATTACCTTGGCCGGAAGATCCTTCTGAATTTTAATTGGCATGTGCCCACCTCTTTCACCAAAAAGTCGTGTCTAGTATCATATCATATTTTAAACATAATTGCCAGTCCGGTTCATAAAATAGATAGAGAACAGGACAAAAAAGGATTTGATTCCATGAATGAACCCATTTCTGAAAAGAGTGCGCGTCAGGTTATCCAGCAGTCGGGACAGTTCAGTCTGCCGCCCCAGCCCGATATATCTGTAAGCGCCCAATCAGTTTATCCACAGAACAGACATACAAACAGCCAGCAAAATCACCAGCAAAGCTATCCAATGAACCGTTCCTTCAACCGGCAGGCAGCCGCGCAGCACTACAGGGATGAATCTCTGCCCGGAGTCTGGCCCGACGCTTCCTGTGAGAACCGGAATGCGAGGCAGGAGCCCGTTATTCCTTCGGCCCCCGGAGCCGGCAGCAAAAAAACAGCAAATGAAGCGGCCGGTACTGGTTCAGCCGGTACTGGAACAGCCGGAATTGAAACAGTCAGAGCTGAAACGGCCAGGCCTGAGGCACCCAGAGCTGAGACAGCCAGGCCTGAATCACCCAGGGCTGAGGCAGCCAGGGCTGCCCGCGATGAAACGGTCAGGTCTGAAACGGCCGGGCCTGCGGACAGGGAAAATTCCGCTGAGAAAACGGTTATCCTGCAGAATATCCAGACCGCCGCTCTGACCCGCAACAGGCAGGAAAACCAGTGCCCGGCTCCCTGTGCCGAATCCCCGGATTCCAATGCATATTCGATTGCATATCAGGCCGCTACTCCATATCCTCCCATCAAAGCTGCCGGACAAAACCGTCAGTATGGCATGGCGATGCTTGATAACATGGCCAGCCAAAATTCGGAAATGTCTGCGGTGGGACTATATTTTTATAATAATCTGATCACGATGGGACACAGGGAGATCAGCGATGCGTTTCATTTCATCGGTATTGTGGAAATGCATCACATGCAGATTTTTGCAGAGCTTGCAATGCAATTGGGCGAAAATCCCCGTCTCTGGAGCCGTCATCCGCGAAACGGCAGATACATATACTGGAGTCCGGCCTGTCTGCACTATCCGCATATTCAGCCCCCGGCTTACGGGTGCCCTGTATCAAAGGCCAGTCTCCGTATCATTCTCAGCCAGGCAATAGAGGGGGAAGAGGCCGCAGTCAAAAAGTATATGAACCAGACCGCCTGGATTAAAGATGTGAACGTATGTGATAATCTGCGCAGAATTGCCGCCGATGAACAGATGCATGTGGATATTTTCACCCGCCTGTACCACTCCATTTAATTGACACGATAAAAGGCTATGACAAGGCCGGAGAAAAGGAACAGACAGGCAGCCGTTCTGCCCATTTGCTTCCTTTTCTCCGGCCCTATAAGATTATCTGTTCCGGACACAGATGCTCACCGGCATGCAAATTGATAAACGCCATATAAATCCTCTGCAATACAGACATGGGAAAACTGCTCAAGTTCCGCGGCAGTGGTGGCTCCCGTCAGCACAGCGGCAAAATCAATCTTCGCGTTTTCCGCTGTCTTTGCATCGACCGTACTGTCACCGACATACAGCACATGTTCCTTCCCCACGCCAAAATATCCGGCCGCAATAAGCAGTCCCTCGGGATCCGGCTTCTCTATTTTTACATCCTCGGCGCCCACAATGATATCAACCGCAGAGCTGATACCGAATTTGTCCAGTATCTGATCGATTCTGTAATGATATTTAGTTGTAACGATACCAACCTTACATCCCTGTTCCCTTAAGTCTGCAAAAACCGTCTTAACGGGCTGATACAGCTTCGTGCCTGCCGTCATGACCTCATCTGCTTTTTCCCTGAAATATCCGGCAAACAGGTGCGCTTCCCGCTCATCTTCATTTTGTGTTAATGCGGTAAACGTATTTTTTAACGAAAGACCGATGGTCTTTTTGATCGCTTCCATCTCCTTCTCCGGATATCCAAGCCGTCCAAGGGCATAATTAATGCTGGCCGCAATACCGGCCGCCGAATCGCCCAGGGTAAAATCAAAATCAAAAACGAGCGCTTTATACATATATTTCTACTCCATTGTAAGATCTGCCATCTCAATAAATTCCTGTTCCGAAATGATCGGAATTCCAAGTTCCTTCGCCTTTTTATTTTTTGATGAAGAGGACGCTGTATCATTGTTAATCAGATAATTTGTTTTAGCCGTCACGCTCCCGGTCACCTTACCGCCCTTCTGTTCGATAATCTCCTGAATCTCCTTGCGGTTTTTAAAGTGTTCCACCGAACCGGTGATGACAAAGGAAATGCCGTCGAATACGCCTTCCGCCTCCTCTTCTTCTGCCGTCTCCTCGATAGTCAGCTCATCCAGAAGATGATCCACTATCTCATTATTCTTCTCACTGCTGAAAAAGTCGATCCAGGCATCTGCCAGCACATCACCAATTCCATCGACAGCCACCAGCTCTTCTTTCTTGGCCTTTCTCATCGCTGCAAAATCATTTTTAAACCGGCGGCACAGCATCTTTGCATTGGCAAGTCCGATGCCGGAGATTCCAAGACTGTATACGACACGGGGCAGGGTTGTTTCGGAGGCCTTTTTTACGGATGCAATCAGATTGTCATAGGACTTCTGACCGAAGCCATCCATGGTCACGATTTCCTGCTCATACCGATCGAGATGGAATATATCGGCATATTCATGGATAAAGCCGACGCCGATCATCTTCTCCAGCGTCGCCTCGGAAAGGCCGCCGATATTCAGTGCGTCACGGCTGGCAAAGAGCGTAAAGCTCTTTATCTTCTTTGCCTGACAATCCGGATTTGTGCAGTACAGAGATTTTACATCGTTAATTTGTCTGATTTCCGTGTCCGCCCCGCAGACGGGGCAGTGTTTTGGTATGTCTTTCACTCCGCTCTTAGTCAGGTTTTCCGCAATCTGGGGGATAATCATATTGGCCTTGTAAACGGTGATCTTATCTCCCGCTCCCAACTCCAGCGCCTCCATGATACTTAAATTGTGAACGCTGGCCCGGCTGACCGTCGTTCCCTCCAGCTCGACCGGCTCGAATACGGCTACGGGGTTGATAAGACCGGTACGTGATGCGCTCCATTCAATATAGGAAAGCGTCGTCTCCTGTATCTCGTCCATCCATTTAAACGCAATTGAATCCCTGGGAAACTTTGCCGTCCTGCCCAGCGACTGGCCGTATTCTATATCGTCATAGAGCAGCACCAGGCCGTCGGAGGGTATGTCGTTGCCGGAGACCGCATCTGAAAATTCCTGCACCTTCCCGGGCAGGGTATCTCTTGTAACCTCTTTATAGTCAACCACCTCAAATCCCTGGGAACACAGCCATTCAAACTGTTTTTTTCTGGAATTCCCAAAATCCACGCCATCCGCCATTACCAGGCTGAACGCATAAAAGCGGACGTTCCTCCGGGCCGTGATTTCATTATTTAACTGACGTACGGAACCGCTGCAAAGGTTCCGGGGATTTTTATACTTTGCGTCCACATCCTCAATCTGTGCATTGATTTTTTCAAAATCTGAGTAGCGGATGACTGCCTCTCCCCTCAAAATAAGCTGGCCTGTAAATCCGATGTTGAGCGGCACATTGGCAAAAACTTTGGCGTTATTTGTGATAACCTCCCCGATTTCCCCGCTGCCCCTCGTCACCGCCTTTGCCAGAGTTCCTCCCTCATAGGTCAGCACAATGGTCAGGCCGTCCATCTTCCAGGAAAGAAGTCCCTTCTGATCGCCAAGCCATTCCTGCAGCTCTTCCACACTCTTTGTCTTGTTCAGGGAAAGCATCGGTTTTTCGTGGCGCTCCTTTGGCAGGGAACTCATAACCTCATAACCGACATTCTGAGTCGGACTGCCTGCAAAGACAATCCCCGTTTCCTTTTCCAGTTCCGCCAGCTCGTCATAGAGCCTGTCATACTCGAAGTTGCTCATTATCTCACGGCTCTCCTGGTAATAGGCCCGCCCTGCTGCCGAAAGTGTATCTACCAGTTCCCGGATTCTTGCTGTTTTATTTTCAATTGCTGAAGTCTGTTCTGCCATAAAATGTGCCTCGCTTTATTTGTTGATTTCGGTTAGATAAATAGTGTCCTCTGCAGTTCTTCCCATTCCGCGGGCGTTAACTCCCGGTATTGTCCTGTTTTTAAATTACCCAGTTTCACATTCATAATACGGACCCGTTTCAAAGTTTTCACCTGATACCCGAGAGCTTCGCACATCCTCCGTATCTGGCGGTTCAGTCCCTGGGTCAGAATAATGGAAAATGAACGTTCTCCCGTAATCTCAGCCTCACACGGTTTCGTGCGGGTACCAAGAATCTCCACGCCGTTTCGCATCTGTCGGATAAAAGCTTCCGTTACCGGCCGGTCCACCGTGACGAGATATTCCTTTTCATGGCCGTATCTGCCCCTCAGGATCCGGTTCACCAGTTCTCCCTGGTTGGTCATCAAAAGCAGGCCCTCCGAGTCTTTGTCAAGACGGCCGACCGGATAAATGCGGACCGGATACTTGAGAAATTCCACGATATTTTCCGCCCTGTCCTTGTCCGAGGTGGTACAGACAATGCCTCTCGGCTTATTAACGGCAAGAAGAACCGGCCGTTCTTTCCCTTCCACCCTTTTTCCGTTCACTGTAATTTCCTGTGACGTGAAAACTTTCATCCCCATGGATGCCGTCCTGCCGTCCACCGTTACTTTCCCGTCTTCAATCAGGCGGTCCGCTTCCCGCCGGGAGCAGATCCCCGACTCGCTCAGATATTTATTCAAACGGATCCCGTTATCTGTCTTTGCATTGTCATTCATATTTTTCAAACGCTCCCCCGTCCGCGGCTTTCCCCGCCATCCTGATAAACAGGCTGTTAAGCTCATCCCAGCCCTCTTTTCTGTCATCCGGCATCGCGACGGTTTTCGCCTTGAATTCATCCAGTTTTTCTGCAATATATCCATTCAGCTCTTCTATTTTTCTTCCGGCCGCCGACTCCGGTGTTTTTACCTTGAGCTCTATCAGTCTGTCCACCGCCGGCTTCATCTCTTCCTCCAGGACCGAACCCATAAGCTCCGAGAACAGGACCGGAGGCGGACAGCGCCGCTCTTCAATCCATTTGCAGGCGAGAATCGGACGAAGGACATAGAAATATTTTTTATATTTTACATCCTCCCCCTGAAGATATTCGATAAAATTCTTTCTGGCAGTTCCATAATAGTGGTACATGCCGGCTTTGCAGGAAAAAAAGCGCTCTGAAACCGCCTTGATTTCCCCCCATTCCGGCGTCGTCCTGTATACAACCGGTGAATTGCCCCACTCATACAGGGACGCATTCGATTTATGGAAATGCTGCAGCGTCTTCGATAAATCCCAGCCGTTGATATCCAGCGTCTCATCCAGCTCCCAGTTGATAAAATCCTTTTTCTCATCCAGTCTCAGATAATACTGTTCTGGCCTTACATATACAAACCTGACATCATAATCACTGTCGGGGGAGGCAAAGCCCCAGGCCCTGCTGCCCGATTCGACCGCATGCAGGATTTTCACCCCCTCCATTTCTTCTATCTCGTCCAGCTTCCTGTCCACCAGCGCCTGGATTGTCCCCTCAAAGTCTTTATATTTCATCTCTGACCACCTTTTCATTCACTTCCATGACGAATTCCTCCACCGCCCTGTAATCCGGTTCGTCGGGGAGCATCGTATGTTTTGCGGCATAATCAAGACGCTTCTCATAGTCTGCCAGAATCTCATAGAATTCATCCCGGTAGGTTCCGTCTTCCCTCTGGTATTCCCCGTTTCGCACGCTCAACAGCAATGGAAGGTCCGCTCCGCGGTATGTATTGATTTCTCCCTTTTCCAGAATATCGAGAGCCATCATAAAGAGGCGCAGCAGATGCATCGCGTGCTTGTTCAGATGATTGTCATCCTTCTTCCTGTTTCGCTTTCCAAGGTATTGGTATTCCTTGACAATATTGTTCATCTCCGCCCACAGCCCTTTGTAATCCCTCAGTGGATAATGGGTCAGTGAGGCATCCATGTAAATTTCCGTATCCATATCCGGCCGCTCCGACTGATCGATGTACAGGCGGATACTGCCCTCCTCAAACCTTGTATATCGCGATTTAAAGGTATGCATGGCCCTGTTTACGGAACCTAAAATATGGCGTTCCTTCTCGCTCTGACCGTAGGAATCCCTGGCCAGGGCGTTCTGGAGCCTGCGAAGCTGCTGATCCGCGTAACCGCCGAAGGACTGAATCGCTTTTTTGGAAAGGAACATCCCCCTGCGCTTTATAAGCTCTCTGCCTATGTCATTCAGATACAGGTATTTCCCCTCTTCAATCCCCAGAAGCTCACAGGTATTTGGATTGCAACTGAGCAGCAGGCTGATCATCTTGTTGAAGGCGTAAATAACCGTATCGGTCTTATCATCCACATACTGCTCAAACTGTGTCATCCCTATCAGATCTGATTTTCTGTTTAATGTGATTCCCCGGATATCGATGTCACTGTCCGCATTGTTGGTGCCGTAGGAGTAGCTTCCTCCCATCGCCAGCAGGATCACATGCCGGCCAAGGCGTTCATTGTTCCTTATAAAATCATATTCCTCCGTATCCAGCAGGTACTTGAAATCCATGCTGCCTCCTTCCCGGAATCTGTCAAAACGGGAACACCGTTCCCGATGTCCCCGTTCACTTTTCCCAACGTTCTAATCTTGTTCCGGCTTTGATGCAATAAACATTGCATCCCCTATACTTACGGGTGTGCTAAAAAAATAAACTCCTTGTTTTATCGTACTTGCCAACCCTTTTGTCTTCTTTTTTTCTACTGTTTGCAATTATAGCATTATTTCACTGTTTCCGCAATAAAAGCCCGGATTTTATGCGTTCCGAGCTTTTTCTTGTATTTGCCTATCTTTCCAAGCGGAAAGTGCTATTTTTTTCTATTCTGAATTACTTCCTTCAAAATCAGGATTTATTACCCATTTCTCTTCTACTTTCACTTTCGGCTGCTTTACGGAATAACCACATCTTGATCCGCAAGGAATATCACAAGTCTGGCAGCACTCTTCGACACACATCCCCGGAATATGCGGGCAATCATCCAAAGTCGCCGCACAGCTTTTTCTCGTGAATCTCCTTCCCCTATACATTTGATCTAATCGTATCTGCCCTTCTAAATCATTCTTCCTCATACGCCACATCTGCCTTTTTTCATCATTCCTTGCTCTTCCTGATACTTTTCATAATTTGCTTCAGCTATTGTGCGATCCCTATACCAGTATCCTTTATCTGATCTACGGAACATAAAGCATTTTGGAGCTACATTTCCATCACATCCACCTAAGACAGAACTTACTACTTCATCAGTATAAGCACATATACATTGATCCTTTACTGTACTATATGTTTCGTTATAATCATGAAAAATTTCATAATCACCTTGATATGCCATCTCACACATATAGCAATTCTTTCCATCTGGGTTTTTCAAACACTCAGCTTCATGTTTTAATATTGTTTCTGGTCTAGCTGCAATCTTGTTGCAAAAATCACATTTGTATCTTTCAACCTTTTTCATGATAAGCGACCTCCAGACAAATCAGATAGCAAATTCATATATAACGATTTATATATATTCCTTTCAGTTTCCAAGCGTATCATCTCCTCGTTTATTTCACTTCTGTTGTTCTGCTCTGGTTCTACCATAACTTCCTCTTGTTTCTCAAATTCAAGTTCTGAGACTACCGATTCCAATGCTTCTGCCATTGAGGATGAAAACTCTTCCGTATATGCCTTTGCCCATGTTTCCAAAAACTTCCCGGATTTGGTAGCAATGCCAATACCAATACTCACGGCAAGAGCCTTGTCTATATTCTTCTGCTCGGTGTCCGTAATTTGCCCTATGTAGTTGCCAATTCTTCCCTTGTAGATAGTTTCAATCTGCTCACACAAAGCAATGGATGGTCTTGTAGCGGTGTTGATCTTAACATGTGTCGGCAATGTTTTCTTTTCCTGGGTTGTAAGATACACGATGATTACCACGGGGGAATGTTCATTTCCAATGTCATTACTGATGATTATTCCAGGTCTTCCTCCGGTCTGTTCACTTCCAGTTCCTTCCGTTTCATGGATATAATAAATTTCTCCTCTATATACTCTACCTACCATCTTACACCCCTCCGAACTTTTTCTCTATGTTATTCATAATAGAACGCAGTCTGCTTTCTCCGATTCCTTTCGTCTCAGAAATTGCCTGCTCCACCTGTTTAATATCTATCCCAGGAACCGAATCTCTGCCATCCTTATACCCTTCCATATACAGGTTCTTACAAAATTCCTCGAATTGACTACGATCCATCTTTTTTACCCGTCTATAATCTTCTCTCCTGAGAATGTTCTTACTGTCCTGCGCCATTTTCTTTGCAATATTTCCCATGCCGTTTTATCCTCCTCTAAAAATATGCTTTTACTTCTTTTCCGATATGAAGGAAGCCACTTTTATCTAATGTGCATTTACGATACATTTTGTATCTACTCCCAAACAGTTCCCGGATGTCCTTCGTCAATGGAATCTCCTGGCAAATAGTTTCTCTCTTGTCATATACCAAAACTTTGTTCCCTCCCAAAATAGCTCTCTGGAATTTTACAATCATAACTGGCTCCTTTCTCCACTCCTCAATCTGATTTATTATTGTGTCAACCGCATCATCCCAGCCTTTGCTCCAATCATCATCTGCATCGCACCCGCCTATTTCATGTAGGTAGTTGTGCAGCCTATCTAAATCTATGTTTTTCATAAGACCTCCTATAAAGGGCGGCTTACCAGCCGCCCATCAGTTTACAGTTATTCAGTTTTCCGTTTACGGTAATAAGCGGAGCGAAAGCCAACATAGCTGCCGGAGATGGACCGAGGGTAGCCCAGGTACACGGAGAACACACCGGCACCAGAACCGTCGCGCCAGCTGCCCCCACAAAGCGGCAAACGCTCGCCATTCATGTCTGCATAGATATATGTTTCTGGTTCCCCGACAAACAGTCCAAGATTCTTCATCACTTCCGGAAGGTTAAAATCAAACTTAACATCTTTCCAGCGGCAGCCATCATAATCCGTGTCTTCAGGTTCTTCGGTAGTAAAACGGAGTTCCCCATCTTCTACCACCAGATACACACTTTCTTCTCCAACTTCTACCGGAAGCCACAAGGAACTATTTTCAGATAAATCAATCGGCATAGCAGCATCATTGTTGTTGGCAATCTCCAACTTCCCATCCATCAGCCTCATGCCTCTCATCCATTCGTAAATATCTCCACACAATCCCTCTACTCCAAAAGCTGTATGATCGTGTGTCCATGTATCCGGTCCCGTTCCAGTCAACATCCGAGAGCCGTCATAGGTTTCGCATCCTTCCTCCTGATTGCCATGATACTTTCCGTAGTTTGTATTTCCATGTGGCAGCGTACCATTTTCCAAGCTATAATTAGCCAGGAAACCATGCTCCATTGCAGTCATTAGATGCCAGCCTTCTCCTTTGCCAAAGCAAGCCTTTTCCGCCTCTTCCAGTGTTACATCCGTTGCTGGCTTCTGCATTGGCAAGCTGTACGCCAGCCCATTGATGATGCAATTCTTATACTTTGAGATGAAAATTTCATCGAAAACCTCTCCACCGATAATAAACATTGGATGAATAGGCTTTACATCCTGTTTCCTTGTGAGCTTAACCATGATTGAAGGAAGACCATTCTTGTCCATCACAACCACATTGTCCTCTCTGTAAAATTCTCTGAACTCCACAAAATTTTGGCAAAGCCCTGTTTTACCAATTTCCAATTCCTTTCTTACGCATTTCCCTCCAACTGCATCTACACAGTTTCTGTTACAAATAACATTCATCGCATTTTCCTCCTTGTGAATTTGTTTTTTTATGCCATAGGGCTTTCTGATTGCCCTCTGGTTGCAATTTACATTACCAATCGGTAAGTTTGTAAGCTAAATAAAAATCAGCCTTATTTGAGCCGATTTACAACTCATATATTACCAATTCCTCGTTATCTGCTGAATCACACTTCTCTTTCCACTCCAGCTTACGGATAACGCTCCATCGGGAGAAATTGATATTAGAGAGGTCATATCTGTCATACACTCTTTTGTCAATAACCAGACGGCTACTAAAACCTTTATCCTGAAGCACGCCGCTGTTTGACAGATTCTTTAGCTCTATAATATCCGCATCCGTACATTCTGCATGAAGTGTGAATGTAAATCCATCCAGCTCCTTCAAAATTTCCTTGCTGATCCCCTTGCCGTTCCAATAAGAGGTATATAAGTACATCTTTCCTCTATACCCTTTGTCCCACATTCGATTGATAAACTCCAGTACCTTGCCCGGAATCAGCATCGGCTCGCCGCCAGTAATTACAATTTCCTCGTAATCCAGCAATTCTTCATCTGTATGTACTTCCCGGTATTCTGGAAGATTCATATTGCAGCACCCAGGACAGTTCCGGTTGCATTTAAGCGTCACAATCACTCTTGCTGTTTTTTTCATAACTTCCTCCCTTAAATCTGTTCGATTACAGAATTGGCATCATCCAAGTACCCGTATGCTTCATCCAACATCTCAATGTAATTCTGCATCTCCTCGCCTCTGTCTCCGTCTCTGAAGTTATCTGGAAGGTTATCATAGCTCTCTTCCTCTTCACTCTTTACTTCTTCCAGAATTTCCATTGCTTCAGCTACCTTTTCAAATGCTTCAGTAAGTCTCTTTCTTCTCTGTCTGTTCATCATATTTTCTCCCTTCCTTTTACAATCTTCGTAGGATATTGAGGGCAATTTTCAGCATATTCTTTCACTCTCTGATACGCCTCTTCCCTACTATATTCTGTAAGTTCATATTCCCATCCAGCACCGTAATTTACATACATTCTCCAGCAATCCACTGTTTTCCGCTTATACGCCATGTTCTTCCGCCTCCCTTATTATCTGATCTGCATTTAGGTTTACCAAATACCAAAAATCCTGCAATCTTTGGTCCAGAATGTCTTTTGCAACCCTCATAAGAGTATCTCTGTCCTTATGACTTTCATGGTGGAGAGATAATATAATGCTTCCATAATCTACCTCGTCTAAAATTGTATCTGTGTAACTAAACTCACGCCATGATACATCTCTTCTATTATGTTCCGGATCGTATTTACATCTGTCATCATCTTTGCAAGTCAAAAACAAATCACAATCTAAGCATTTACTACATATCCTCATTTTCGATTCCCTCCTTTTCCGATTCCCTAATCCACATTCTTGCGCAGCATTTCAAAATGCACACTCCATCAGAACAAGAAAATGTATCAACTCCTATTCTTCTGTAAAGAGCCGTCAGCATACTTCCTACATACATTGCATTTCCGTATTTGCAAATGAATCCAGCTGCTTTATCCCACTCTTCAATTCTGGTTCCGTTCATGTGTCTGTCTTTTTCAAACTCTTTTTTCAGTCTCTCTAAATTATATGGAATGCACCTCTTTACATCTTCGTATCCAATAGCGTTTACGATAGCTTCATATCTTTCATCGTGAGGAATATCCAAATATTCCATACTTGTCATTCCTGGCTGCATTGCTTCTCCAAAAGTCATGTTGTTCTCCTCCTATCTGTTCCATTCTCCAACTTTGTTCCCGTTCACATCCATCATGATTCCATGATCTAAACCCGCAAGCAAATCATCCCTTACTTTATCTATGATTCTAGCTATCTCTCTAGCCTCGTACCATTCATCCTCTTCTCCGGTATACGGATGGCAAAAGGCTGAACCTCCTGTTTCCATGTTCAACTTGAACATTTATTCTTCCACCTCCACTTTTACGAACATATCAAAATTTTCGCATAACTCACACTCCATGCTGCTCATTATATTCTGGCATACACGGCATTTAGAGTGCATCTGATTGTAATAATCCGGATGATGCTCTTTCAAATCTTTAATTGTCATCTGAGCCAGTTCTTTACTCTGTCCCAATTCTAATCCTCCTCATAGTCTTCGTAATCAATCTGCATAACCTCACAGATTCCTTCGTAGCTTGTGCCGTTTTCGTACATATTTTTTACCATCTGCCCGTGGATCGTGCCATCCCACTGTCTGATATGGCTTTCAATCTCTTCATTTAAGCGATGATTGCTTCTATCTGCCATCTATTCCGCCTCCTTTCCTGGTATAAGGATTGCAAAAGCCGCCCGGATTGTTTCCAGCTTTTTCTCAGCTTCAGCTTTTTCTATCATGGCTTCCTGATAAAGTTTGCTCATTCTAATCAGCTCTTCTTTCTGCTGATTATTTTCCGCAATAGCCTCTTCCAGTTTGTCATTCATACCTTCCCGGAGCTGATTGATTCTTCTGCAATACCTGGTATCCATCTCATCATACTGACGATCCTTTTTCATAAGCTCCGCCTCTAGCTCTTCAATTCGTCTGGCTCTCAATCTCATTAACCGCTGGATGCCGCCATTCTTTTTCCATTCCTTACAGAACTGGTCTTTGTCAACATCGCATCCCATATACTCTCTTTCAATTTCCTGATACTCTGCCGCTGTCGGTTCAAATCCAACTCTCTCAATAAATTCTGACATCATCATATAGGTTTACCTCTTTTCTTACCGTTTGGTAATTTTTATCTTGTCATCATCTTAACTTACCAATCGGTAAGTGTCAATCATTAAATTTATATTTGCGGAAATATTTTGGAAATAAACTTACAACTTTACACAATAGAAAATCCGGAGGAATAAACCTCCGGACAAATTTATGTAGTCTTTTCCAATGTGCCTGCCAGTTCCTTCTTCAAGACCATAATCTCTAATACAATTTCGTCTAATCTTGCAAACACGCCCGATAATGTTAAGTTCTCATTTTTCACATCCGTTTTCTGCTGGTCCAAAACTTCTGGAATACGGACCGCAACATCTTTTTCACACTCTTCCGTAGCCACTTCCTTTGTAAACCAATCCTTAAATCCCTTTGGTGGCAACATACCATTCTTAATGAACTTCTCAGCCTCTTTTTTGTTGAAGCATCTTGCGTTCGTCTCTCCATGCCGGTTTCCGGATACCCAGGGAACCTTTATCATTTTCCCAGGAATCTTACTCCTAACAACTGCTTTATTGGGAGCTTCAAATCCCATGCAATCAGCAATATCAATACCAACATACCGGCGCTCGCCATTTTCATCTCTGACTGTCCTGATTTCTCCGAACCGTTCATCTGCGTATACCACGCAATTCTTATCTTCAAATTCATATCTGCTCATACCGCACCTCCATAATACGCTGTTCTCAAATCTTCCAGGTTTCTTCCGAACTCTTCTCTCAGTAAATTCAATGACTGCTCCAGCTGTATACCGTCTTCATCATTAGATAAGCCGACACGCCCATTTACGAAGGTATCGTCAATCATGCGGATCAGGGCAGATACTTTGTTCATTTTGATGATGCAACTTTCTAAACTCTGCATAACTTCACTCCTTTGCTTATTGCGCCGAAGCTGCGGTTATGCTATACTTGAACTGCTATTATAAAACCGTAGCTTCCAGCTAGTTTTACAACCTTTCCTGATGCCCGTCTGGAAGGGTTGTTTTTTGTTACATCATCATTCTAGCTTACCGTCTGGTAATTTCCATCATTTCAAACCATGTTTCCCAAATTATAATGTAATTACCATTTGGTAAGTTTAGGACGAAATTAAATGAAGATACCATCTTTCAATGAGCCATCTCCATACTTGCGGTACAGTTTGTACGCATCTTCTTTTCCGATTGTCGTAATACTATCCGAACCATTTTCCCAGTCAGTGTACCTTGCTACAAAAAATCGCCCAAAACAATCTACATACAGCTCAAACGCCATGCCATCAATATACTCATTGATTCCATCACGGTAAAAATCACCGCAAAGCATATCTGCCTTATGAGTATCATACAACACGCCGTTTACAACCTGTCGCACACGGCGACCATGCCCTTTTCTCCTGCTTTCAAATTCAATTCCGCTTTCCAACTCAACAAGCCTTACTTCATATCCCAGCTTATATGCCATGCTCCTCCACTCTTCGGCTGTGAAAGAGTTCTTCTTTAATCTCTGAGAAAAATTCTGCGGTGTCCATCCCATCTTTTTTGCAAACTCCCTCTGAGAATACCCTTTTGCATCTAAGGCATCTTTTAGGATTTCTGACATGCTTTTGCCGTTATCAACGGTTCCTAACTCTAAATTTACCATAATGCTCTCCTTCTACCTTAATCCTCTTTTTAATGCACACATAGTACACATTCTTCCGTCAAACATATCTTCGCTGAATCCTTTTGGAAGAGGGCGTTTCCAACATACAGCCCCACATTCTGGGCAGCTTGTTTCCTCCCACGATTTATCATTCGGATCCGGCACATTCGCTTTTAATGGCATTGTAATAATTCCGCCACGATCACTTAATTTTCTTGGTTTAATTTCCATCAACATCCCTCCGGTATCAATATCTGCATATGCTCCATTTCCCTTAACCAATCAGAGAAATGCGTTCCCTGCTTTTTCTGTTCTTGCAATCCAGGCTCTTTGCCGAAATACTCTTCCAGTGCTTTTAATGTATATCGCTCTTCTTTTCCTTCCTCGTAATAACGCCATATTTTTTCTTTCATTCCTCTTTGCCGCCTTCATTATCTTTGCTGAAAACGCAACTCAGCAGTTCGTGGTTTTCGCCAATCATCCGAAAGGCAAAAACTTCTCTCGCCTCTGGATTTTCTTTGCATTTACTAATAGCATCTTCTCTCGTGTGTGCAATATCAAGCTGTAAATCATTCCCGTCCTCGATAGAAAAATATACCTCTGTTTTATTTTCCCCTCTGTACAGCAGATATGCCACACCTTTCGGATGGTTTTCATCGAACCAGTGCCAAATCTCTTCTCTGTCCGTCCCTTTCGGGAACATCGCAATCTCTCTGCTTCCGACCATAAACCGATAATCATTTGCCAGGATCAATCTTCCATCAGCGTCCTCATTAAACGGAACATCTTCCAGGCTCTTCCAAAATTCCTCCACCATGCGGTAACATAAACTTTTATCCCCATCCCAATCACAGAAGTTATCATTGTCTATCATACATTCGCTGCATAACATCATAGGGAATCCGCATTTAGGACAAAACGCCTGATAGCCATTTCTAAGAACACTCCACTTGAAGGTATTTTCTGCGCCGCATTCTGGACACTCTTCCGTAACCATGTCCATCCGCATTTCCATAAGTTCTTTCTGCTTTCGGACCACAGCTGCGTGAACTTCTTCATTCTCTTCTCGAAGCCTTTTAACTTCCTGTCCTAATTCACTATTGAACGCATCTGTTATTGACATATACTACTCCTCCTCAAAAATTTCTCTCGCTTTGTCTGCCAGCATTTCATTTCTCGTTGATTTATCATCGAAAATATGCAAGCACTCAGACTTCAGCCTTTCCAAATTCTTTTCACTTGCAGTTACTCCGATTTCTTTTAAGGCATTTATCAAATCTTCATCGTACCATTTTTCAACATACCAAGCGTTATCATCTGGCTCTTCATCATGTTTCGCTCCGCAATGCGGGCAATAATGTTCTCCATAGCACCAGAACCATTTCCCACACGCAGGACATTTCGCAAGCTCTTCCGCCCACTGTTCTTCCAGATAAGTCTCCGGATGCTGCCAGTCCACCGCTTCAAAAATACGATCAGCTATATCCTCTTGCCCGTTGCACATATCCAAAAAATCTTGCCTTGTATAAAGAGAATCGCTTAGCTCTGGAATATAGCAGACTTTATCTGGATGCTCCTTATCAAGATACGCTTCTTCATCCTTGAAGATGTTTCCCTGTCTGTAAAAATCACGCTCTATCACTGCACCTTTTTCGTTCATTTCATCCGCCGGTTTGAAGCTCCCGACCTTCACATATTCTCTTGTCTCTGAATTATCCATAGACAACCTCCCCGAATAGTGCGTATTGAATAATGGTATCTGCCACATCTGCATCAATATAGCAGGTATCTATTCTTAGTTCATGATTCACAAATTCTAAGCAATCTGAATACTTTGGTTCCTTCAAATATTTTGCCAAACCATTTAGAAACTTTTCTTTCGTAAGAATGTACCATTCTGTATCATCTTGATCGAACGGTTCAACTACATGGATGTGAAGTTCTCCATCTCTCGCAATCTGTTCATGCCCCCACTCTGCCGCTCTTTTCTCTTCTGGAACTTTTGCCCGATTTGCCCAATGGGTAATGCCGCCTTCCAGTGCTGATACCATAATGTCATCAATATCTTCAGCAGTTACCACTACGCTGAAGCTCAGATTCAATACATTGTTAAGCCCCTTTCTTTTTACCTCTTCCATTACTCACACACCCTTTCCACATAGTCTACACTGTTTGTCTGAAATCCATTTTCCGCACAAAACTCCACCCAGCAATCCAAAAGCTCCGCCAGATCATACGCATCAAATTGAGTTTCATCTCCATCGTTGAAACCGATGTTGTATGTGCCGCCTCCAGCCTTCACTGATCCTGCCGCTGCCGTTCCTAATGTCATAATTTGCCTCCATTTCTTCTATATCTTTTTCTGAATACCAATCTACTTCAAAAATATCCGGTTCTACACACGCATCATCTGCTGTCAAAACGATATTCTCTTTGTCATATTCGCTTTCTACATGATTTATAGCTTCTTCCAGACTGTCTGCCTCCACCACAATCTCCCTACGCAATGTTTCCTGTACTGCTATGCAATATTTCACGCTGATTCCTCCTGCATATCTATTCCATCAAATTCTTTCCTAATTCGTGCTTCATTCTCTCCGGCTAATTTAAGCAGACTCCACCCGCTATCATAGGCATCCAATGAAATGTACCCATCGCCAGCAACCGTAATAGATGTCATGCCATCAAATCCTATTTCACGAAGATTTTCAATCAACTCTTTCAGATGCGGTAAAGCCTGCTTGCATACTCCTCTAAACTGTTCTTCAGTTATCACTTTCTTCTCCATGTCTGCTCCTCCTTGAAATACTCTGCTATTTTTTCTTTTGCATATTTTCTGATTTCATCATAGTATTCGCCGTACTCTCCACTATTCCAGTCCGTAGTTTTGTGCTGCTCTTCAAACTCATTCGACCAATCAATGAATTTTTCATTCCAAGTACTACTTTCAATATTTTCCAGCAAGTCATATTCGGCATTTTCTTCAACGAAAACCTTTGTAATTTCTATGAGATTTTCTGCTGCTTTGTTGAAAGCAATTCTATCCACCATCCTCCACCTCTACTTTCTTGTAAGCTCTACTACTGCTAAAATAATTACCATGATTGCATCAATTATGAGAGCCATACCATTCAGGATGTTCAGCCCTTTCTGCACTGTCAGGCAAATCAGAAACGCCAATAGCACTACCAAAATCCTTCTCGCTTTCCTCATTTACTTTCGCTCCTCTCTATGCTATACTAAGCAGACGGAAGGGAGTTCCTGCTCCCCTCCGCAGAACTGTTTGTTCAATCAGCTAAACCAGTTAAGAATTGCTGTTACTATCACAGAAATAATAGTGATTACAGCTAATAGAATGTTGGTGATGCACTCTATCTTCTGGTATTTGAGAAGCTGTTGTTCGAGCAGTTCTTTTTTCTTCTGCTTCTTTTTCTTGCCCAACGGACTATCCTCCTTTCCAAACTTACCAACTGGTAAGTTTTTCTATAATCTTATCTTAACTTACCCACCTCTGGTGTCAATCGGAAAGTTTATATTATTCCGTTTTGCACCTACTCTTTTTTCTTGTGATTATGCAAGGCGTAAATCATGGCGTTTCTTACTCGCCCTGTCAGACGATAAAATTCATCATCATCCATTGGATTCATGTAAAATTGTACTGTCTCTAAGCGGTCATCCTGATCGTATATCTTGATTCCGTACAACACATGGTCTGCTCCAGTCCGCTTCATTATTCTTGCCGCCTCACGCTCAAAGCGAAGCAGTTCTCCTGGAATCTGAGCCAATTCTATTTCTCCACGCTGTTTACAACCAGTTGAATCCCGTAAGCTCCACTTTACCATTCGTCTTCCTCCAAATCCTCTTCCCATTCATCCGGCGGATTTACCTCATACCCAGCAATGGCATACCATCTTCCGCACCCTGGGCATTGGCAGCACCCATAATATCTATCTTCCAAGAAAAACTCTTCTCCACATTCACATCTTGCAAGCGCCGGAACGCTACATGATGATTTTCTCGTAACAACTCCAAGACTTTCTACTTCTTCTGGATGCTTTAAGCACCACATGAAATTCTTTTCGGACAGATTATTAAGAACTACCTTTCCATCCTTCCACGGAAAAGCGAACCCCGCCTCCGGATCATTCCGGAATCTGTATTCTAAGTTCAATTCCTCGTGATATTCTGTATGTGCCGGTCTAATGATTTTCATTTTCTTTTCCTTTCAAAACCACATAATCAATTTCATAGGTTCCATATGCCATACTAAGCACATCTCCAATCGCCTCTTCTGTGCAGCTAAATTTATCTCTAAACATTTCTTCCAGCAAAACTTGTCCACCGTCTATTTCCGGAAAATCTTGGCTCAACTCATACTGTTCGTAATAAATATAGTCAACATAGCCTTCTTCAATATCTTCCGGAAGAAGATTATCTCCAGTGCCTTCTGCAATACGAATAATCTGTTTCATTACCGGGATGAAGATGTATAAATCGGCGTATCTACTTTCTGTACTCACAACACCGCCTCCTTCTTCTCAAAATCAAAAATTCCAATACTCTGAATATATTTCTTTGTGGTCCGAATCCCACGCCCAAACTGTTTTCCTTTAATGTACTGCCGGAGATAGTATCCGCCGACCAGCTTTACCACCTCCCATGTTTTATCTGGATTCCAGCAGCCCTGATAGAATGTTCTCGTCACTCTTACTGCTCCTTTCTAAACCGAAATGTATTCTACTTCTTCGCCGTCCTTCCACGAAAATCCAGCTTCGTTCAGAATATTTTTCATATCCTCTATGCTCCATGTAGTCCAGCGGTGTTCTTCCCACGCATTTTCAGGAACTCCATTGCAACCACCGAGATCTCCGCTCTTGAGCTGTTTGTATCCTCCATGGCCAAATTGTTCAAAGTTCCTTGTAAGCCGTTGCATCTGTTTCTCGCTATAATGTTTTCCGCATCTTTCATAAAAACTCTTATCCTGCAAAAATAGAAAACTATCGAGCGGAAGGAGAATGGTTGAACTTTTTCTCGCTATCGGGTTATGCACCAGGTTCATTACAATTACACCTCCTCAAAAAATGTAGTCGCTATTCTCGCCACATCAAAGCAGATGCTTGTCAGCTCCTGATCTGTATTGCTGTGTTCCATGATGTCCTGAGCGATTTCTACGATGTCTTCTGTGGTAATATTTTCTTTATCATCCGCCAGATCATACAGTAAATGGTTATACGCCGCATTATCCCCTCTGGTGTACCAGCGTTTTGAAATGCAAAGACTCTGAAGGGAATCTGCGTTTATTTTTCTGATTTCTTTATATTCTTTCTTCATGGTTTATCCTCCTTACCGTTTGGTAATTTATATCTTGCTATCATCTTATCTTACCAATCGGTAAGTGTCAATCATTAAATTTATATTTACGGAAATATTTTAGAAATAAACGATATGCTTTATATAAGGAAGGAACTGATTTTTGAGATATGCCTTAAAAGCCTCTGAAATGCTTCTGGATTGATTTTATCTTTTTACCGAAGGAGATATTGAAAATTTCTGTGGAATCGACTGGGACTTGATATGTCAAAAAGCACATTCATTTTTTGTGCAATTCGTACATTTTAGATGTGCGTGCAAAAGCAAGACCGCATACGGCTGTTTTGCGTATATTCTCTTTATTATTCTGGTAATGGTAATGGTACTGGTACTGGTTACAGTGGATTTTCCTATGGACTGTCCGGTGGATTATCCGGCGGACGCAAGAAACAGTTGACTTTTCTCTGGAAGTGGCATATTATAATCTTAGCTAAGAAATCGGATTGTATTCCATAGCCAAAGCGAAACCCCAGAGAGGCCAGTCTCTGGGGTTTCTTTTTTGGGTTAGCTGTCTTTATCGTTTCGGTCTAACCACTTGCGGATGTAATAGCCAGTTACACTCGCCATAACCGAAACAAGAAATCGGATTATGTATTCCATAACACCACCTCCCTTCTGCTGGAGGTTCGACAGCATCTCTATAATACCACAGCACTTCACTGCTTTCCACATCTTTTCGACAAATAAAAAAATCCCTCCGCCAGTTTCCCGGCAGAGGGTGTGATATATTTAGTGTTATGCTCTTGCAATATATGCTGAATGAACGAATCCATAGATTCTTCCATCAATTCTGACATAGTACCATCTGGATCCATCAGTAGCATTTACTACATCGCAGACATCAACTAAATTTCCATATCCAAGCTGAGGCCAGGACTTAATGATAGGATTGTTTGTGCCTGCCCATGTACGAACATTAAGAGCATCAGCAGTCACTTTCCCAACCCACTGAGGAGTTTTGGTAATTACTCCATCATCTGAAACCGTAGTATCTGCATTTGGCTTGCTGGAAGACTGCTTCGTAATGTATGCCGCTGCAACAAAGCCATACTTTTCTCCCTGGTCCCCTTTAATCTGCACATAATACCACGGATCACCGTCTTTATCCTGTACAGTTTCGCAAACACCAACTTTCGTACCCTGGGAAATCGTAGGATAAGATTTCAGATTCGGATTTTCTGTCCCAGCCCATGTTCTGACATTCAGTGTTCCTGTATTCACAACGCCGTACCACGCTACATTTTTATTGAGCGAACCACCAGATGACGGAGGCGTTACCGGATTAACCGGAGCCGTTCCTGCCCCGCTGTATTTTGGACGGGCAAAACCTCTGATATTTCCGTTTCCAACAGAAAGAACACGGCGGGCAACTGCTTCTCCTTTGTTTCCTTCAATGCAAGTAATCTGTCCATTGGAAACGCTCTCTACAAATCCGATATGATCTGAGTATCCATCGTTCGGCTGATAGGACTGATCCCAATTATACAAGATAATATCTCCAGGCTGTGGCGTAATCGTTCCGTCCTCAATCCAAATACCCTTCCCGATGAAAATTTTGATATGCTGCTCACATCCGCACTCCCGTCCGATCAGGTCAGAGGTTCCTGCTTTGATACCTGCGGCAGACACTGTTGTATCACACCATTCATCATGGTACTGTACCGCATAGCCACGAGGGAGCGGCTTCACGGAATTGTAAAGGTCGATAATCTGTTTGAATTTTCCGTTCGCCTCGCTAAATCCAAGCCAGGCTCTCATAACATTCAATGTATCCTGTGCTGTTCTTCCCATCGTTTCTTCCTCCTTTTTCTCTCCAAAGTAATAATTCATATCTACATTTCCGCTGATCCCAGGAACTTTCCCGCTGCTTGTGTACTGCTGATAATCACATTCCACATCCGGACTTCCGGAATAATCCGCAAGCCAAAATACATACTTTTCCAGAACATCTGGCGTATACATATTCCGGTAATAGTCCAGGTTACAATACACGCCAGCTGTGTATCCCTGTTCTTCCACATAGGAGCAAAACGCCTTCGTGAATGCGATGCACTCATTCTTTCCGAGCTTCACTCCTTTTTCAGCAGCCTTCTTCACTGTGTCGTACTCAAAATCAAAGAACACAACAATATTTTTGTCAAGCCCCGCCTTCTGGATATTTGCAAGGCAGGAAACCGCCTCTTCTTTTGCCCCTTCGGCTGATGTGGCGTAGCAAAAATGATAAACACCCCGAATCGGAATACCGTACTTTTTGCACCCAGCCACATATTCTAAAAATCTTTCGTCAATAGCTTTTCTGTATCCTTCTCTCAAAATGGCAAATTCTACATTCCTGGCAACTTTTGAAAAATCAATACTGCCTTGCCATTTTGAAATATCAATCCCTTTCATCATTCCGCATTTCTCCTTTCAAAACAAGAACACCGTTCTGTCCGTATTGTAATTTCATACTTCCCACTCAGACATTTTACCTCGAATGGTCCGGCGTATTGATATGCTTTTTCTCCATCGTGGTAAATCGTAACCTGTCCGTTCATTACTTCCGGACAGGTTTCTTCAGATGAAATATTCTGAGTTTCCACGCTCCCTATATTCTTCTCTTCTGGAAGCGTAACCACGAGAATTGTCATTAGAAAGGCGCAGCAAATAACAATCAGCACACCAAATAGCACCGTTAAAAACCATATTAGAAACTCTTTTCCTTTTCTTTTCATTCTCTTACCCCCGCAACGGAGCCTGACTTATGCCAGGCTCCGGCAGACTACTATTCCTCGTCACTCTCTGTTTCGATCAAAGTTCCTTCTCCGATTCCAAAATTTGCCGCATCGGTCAATCCTTCCCCAATGATGTAAGCAATCAGCGTTGCGCCTCCCATTATGATTGCAGTAACCTGAGTGATTGCGTTTTCCTGCGCTCCTCCAGCAATCATCAGCGGAGTAACAAAACCAACTACCGCTGCCCAAAATTTTCTACTTGTCAGTTTTCTTGCCCAATTAATTTTCTTCATGATACTTACCTCCTGTATAACTTTCATTTATTTGGCTCTGTGAGCCTCTGATTGTTCCCTGGCTGCCTTTTAATCCCGCCAGTGAGGATTTGTTTGATTGCATTATAAAAGCCGGATAATGGCTCGTTAGGTCATTTCCGACTCTGCATGAGTTCTGATATTCTTTCTTCTTCATTCATCTGGATTACATCCAGTAATCTCATTGCTGGCTGTACGGTAGTGTGCATATCTCCGTCCCCGCCTGCCTCTTCATAATCTCCGAACATTTTCCAGAAAGCATCCGACTCCATTTCAGACCATGCCAATAACGGGTTCTTATCTTTGCTGGTATAGTAGCGGTAACTCTGAAGCAGCCTATCACGCAACTCATTTCTCTTAGTCTTTTTCCTTCTCTCTTCGATGTCCTTCAGCTCTTGGATTATCTCTTTCTGTGTGTTTCTCAAATCATTTATTTCTGATGAAAACTCCTTCTGCCGTTCAATACTCTGTTCTCTCCATTTAGGATACTGTTGCACCTGTCCCAGAATATCTTTCATTTGATTTTCTTTTTCAGCTTCCATCTCATATTTATCCTTGAAATACGCCTCTACCTTCTTGTATATCTTCCACATAAAGATAAAAGCAGCGATTAAGAGAACTACTGTGCCAAGCCTCATGCCACCGAATACTTCTAAAAATTCGTTCATTTTTCACCGCCTCATACTGTTATGCTCGTTTCATAATTCTCAGGTCCGGCTCTAATCAGCATCCTTCATCCCTCCCTTCTTATGGTGGCGTGTTCAGTTTTTCAACCATCTGGTTATTTTCCCGAATCACCCTAACCAATTCTTCATCTAAATCAAACGCAGAATTTAGGCAAAAACGCCTCATGAGTTCAGAAATGATATATCTCTGATTCTCTATGATCGTATTCTGCACTTCCAAAAATTCCTCCTGGTTCATCGCCTTCCTCCTGGTTTTCTTTGTTGTGCGTCAACACTATTTCATCCAGAATCTTGTTTATCAACGCATCGCTATCGCAATGCTCCAACATACCAAGATAGCTCTGAAGGGTTTCTGAAAAGTCCTGCATCGTAATCTTGTAATCTGTATACTTTGCCGACATACCTCTCAACGCTCTCCGTATTCTTAATGTGGTACTCTTTCGTATCACTACCCGTTCCGCCCATATACGGTATCCTACAAATTCAATTCCTTGTCCGATAGGGCGTATGCAAGTCTTTTTATTCAAATGCAGTTCCAACTCTTGCGATAAGAATTGTTCTATCTGATCTTTCCAAATTCTGAGTTGTAATTTGCTATTGCACAAAATAATTACATCATCCATATAACGGATATAGAACCGGATCTGCAATTCCCTCTTGCAATACTGGTCTAATTCGTTGAGGTAGACATTTGCAAACAACTGTGACAGAAGATTGCCAATCGGCATACCGACATCAAAAAGGCGTTCTTCCAAAGGCACATCGCCCGGAGAACGCCCCAACGGTAAGCCAAAAGGTGTATGCTCGCAGTCTATAATGGAATACAATACCTTCAGCAGTCTTTTGTCTTTTATTTTTTTTGCAAGAATCTTTTTCAATACCCGGTGGGATATTCTATAAAAATACTTGCTTATGTCCAGTTTTAGGTAAAACCATTGTTCTTCTTTTCGGCTTGCCATTACAACCCAGTATTTTAGCCTTTGCATGGCGCTTAGGCTTCCTCTTCCCGGAATGCAGCCGTAGGAATCTTCTATATATCCTTTAACCAGAACAGGATTTATTACCCGGTAAATAGCCCACTGGACAATTCTGTGTTTGAATGAAATTGACATTATCATTCTCTTTTTCGGTTCGTACACATAAAATATGTAGTACCGATCAATACTGTATGTACCGTTGAAGATTTCGTTCCGGATTTCTTGAACCATAGCCCAAACGTCCAGATTATATATCAAAGCATCTTTATTGTATCTTCGACCTTGTGAAGCATCTTCTAAGGCAGCATACAGATTGTCGATGGAAAATATTTCGTCAAAGACATTCTTTATTTTCATGTTACGATTTTCCTTTAGAAATCTATGTGTAGCAGCTTTCAATCTCTTTACTTGCGGCATCCATAGGTGTTCCGGTTTTCTTTGTGTCCGCCGGAACAATGCTATCCACTCTCGAATAGCACCATTTTTCTCCTGCCTTTCAGCCCAGAGTGGAAATAGACTCCTTTATCCTCTCGCACTGTCGGTAAGTCCTTGAACTTGCCGCCTCTGGCATATGAGAGTAAAGCGGAGCGAAAGCCAACATTGCTGTTGGAGATGGACCGAGGGTTGTTCAGGTTCACGTTGAACACACCGGCATTAGAACCGTTGTTCCAGTTGCCCCCACAAAGCGGCAAACGCGATAGCCTATTCCCATCGTGCCAGCCCCTATCGGGACCGGCACTGATATGATTTCTTACTGCTTGATGTCTGCTGCTTTCCACTGCTTTTCGCAGTAGACGGAGTATCATCGTACAGCCATTTCTTGTAACCGCCTAACATACAGCCGATTTCTTTGGAACGCCGTGTCCATTCAGCATGAGATGTTGCACCTTTCAGATACTTCAAACGGTATGCAAGCGTTACATAATCCTGCAATGCTTTATTCTTCATATCCAGATTTTTATGAGGCGTTTTCTTGGAGTAAGCCAATTCCAACTCGTTTGCAAGTTCCAACATATCTTCCATGCAAGCTGCAATTCTGTCTCCGAGTAACTTTTGATGCGGTACGCTCCACCTTTCGATTAGTGGCATTGCGTACTCTATCATATCAATAATTTTCATGCGGATTCGCAAGTTTTCAGTCTTTTGTTCTCCGTTCACCGTCTCATTTATCTCTTGCCATTCCACTTCGTTCCTCCTTAAAAGCAAAAAGCTCTGCTACCGCAGAGCAAACAGTGATTCGGTTTTACAGTTCACAGAAAGCGGAGCGAAAGCCAACAGAGCTGTCGGAGAGGGACCGAGGGTAGTTCAGGTTCACGTAGAACACACCGGCAATAGAACCGTCGACCCAGCCGCCCCCACAAAGCGGCAAACGCTCGCCGGTAGTATTTACCCAATGATAATCGCTGCCATAGTCTCCACCCGGTTCATCCGGATATAATAACAATGCCTTCGCAATCTCCGGCGCCGCTGATACGGAAGAATGAAGAGTCATATCCTTATACTGACAACCATTTCCCTGATCTGTCTTGTAGGATACTGTGCCAGAAGTAAGCTGAATCTTTCCTGATGCCCAATCCCATTTCAAAGTATCTGCTGTTCCAGGCTCAACAAGAGTTCCGTCTTTCTTGATAGCTTTCCACTCTGTTGACTTATCTCCCATATTTGTTTCCGCCAACATACTGTTCGCATATGGAATGATCTGGATTTCTCCATCTTTCACACGCATACCAGCGCACCATTCCCACACATTTCCGTTCAGATCGGCAATTCCATCCGGCATCCAGTTATGATACCATGTAGCTGGTCCAGAACCGGTAAGGCATCGTGCCGGTTCGCCTGGATGCGATTCCGATTCCTTACTTTCCCACGCACAAGGAACTCCCTTTTCATGCTGATATGTGTAATCTTTTCCCCAGAAATTATTTCCTCTTGGCATAGTTCCATTTTTTCTACACCAAAGAGCAATCGCACTCCAGAGAGAATACGGATTTAAGCTCCAGCCTTTTCCTTTGTTGCGGCAGAATGTCAATGCCTGATCGAATGTAACATAAACCTTCGGATCACGCATAGGAAGCGAGTACGCCCTGTCATTCAGTACAATATTCTGGAACTTTGACACATACAGTACATCCTTCTCTACACCGCCCACTGAAAATGCTGGATGGATATTCTGACTTCCTCCACTCATGATTTCCGCAATTTTCATTTTCGGAAAAGGAACCATAACAGACGGCATTCCCATATCATCAAAAAGGACGGTGTTCTTACCGCCCGTCATTGCTTCAATCGCTAACTTAAAATCATCAAAATTTGGCATCTCTTATACCTCCATATCCCATAATCTCAGTTCGCATTTGTTAATATCGAAAGGAACCGGTTCTTTGTTTGTAATAGTCGGAGATTCCATGCTCTCCTCATTTTCCGGATCATAGTCCGGATTTACTGCGGTTGTCTCAATGTACTCTCTTGCCGGTACAATAAGCTGTGCTACATATCTTTCGCCAGAATCAGCGCCCATAACCAATGATCCTGTGTAATCCTGGCAAATATCAATCACAACCTCGTAGTCCCTTTCCTTCTTTGAAACATTGAACATCAAATCTCCATCGTTGAAATCAATGTTTTTCCCCATCACTTCATAGGGAATGAAATTTGTGCCGTCTTCCGGCAGATACACTACTTTCATCAGAAATACCTCCTTCTGTTCTGTGACATTCTAACTGCTTCATTTGTTCTTGCAGCTGCAATCTCAGCCGCTTCCCTCATGGCTGGATCTCTTCTGTCCACGCCATAAGTTTTCATGATGTGTTCTGCATCAGCTTTTCGGTTCTCATTTTTGATAATCACATTCGCCACGCCTATACACCTCCTCTCACATAGCAATTCACAATGACTTTGGATGCTGAGCCGGTATATGCAATCTTGAATCCATTGAGCAGCTTATCGGTAAACTCAAATTCTCCAACCGCCCCTCCGGTAACTTCCACAACTTCGCAAGTAATGGTATATTTCATGTTGTTTTTCGTTACCGGCAACTGAACCGTTTTCTTTGAATTGTTATGCGGATATTTCTGGGAATTGGTAAGCGTAACCTGAATCTTGTCTCCAGACAGCCCCTCCAAAATTCTGCCGATGTGGAGAATATTCCTGGCATTTTCTGAAGCCATCAGCATTGCTTCCAGCGCCGCCATATCCATAATGTTGAAATTTGTAGCGTTCTGTGGTGTTCCTTGCTGCTTTACTTTTCCAGGAGATGCCGTGTGTTGAACTAAGCCACCGCCTAAATTCTTTTCCTCGTATCTTCCCGGAAACTCAACAACATGGTCCTTCCAGTTCACAAGGTCTCTCATTATTCCTCAACCTCCCTTTCGCTGATTTCCAGCTGGCAGACATAATAAAAGCCCTCGGCAACAGAATCCATTTTTAAGGATTCCTGTTTCGAGAGCCAAAGATTGTTGTTCGTATCATACAGCTGGATTTCTGTGACAGTTGCAGCCCCGGTAATTGCCGTCTCAATCTTGAATGAGATTTCTACCAAACCTTCCTCTGTCACATCAACCGATTCGATTTTTGCCTTATGGTAAACCGAACCGATTTTGTACTTTGCGTAGGCAATCGTGCGTTTCGTGTAATCCCGATACCCCTGAATCGCCTCGCTTGTAAGCAACTTCATTGTATATCCCTCCTTCTTTATATCTCAAAAGTCTCTCCGCAAAGTCTATACCGTACCTGGTAACACTCTGTGGTAACTTCTGGAGCCAACCCCTTTTCTGCTTCTTTTATCCCGATAGAAGTACCAGGAACCGTACCAGCAACATCATTCTGATACTTGTAGCCTTCAGCACTCATTTCTGCATCCAGCCCAACTTCTACATAGGCAGCCTGATTTCCCGTCTTAGGGTGCGTTCCTGTTTTCATTTCTTCGCTCGCAACCGGATAGGAAACCTCAAATCCTCTTGTCTCCGCCATTATTTCAACAGTTCCTTCTGTTGTTTTCAAACCAACGCTGACTTTCGGATATTGACCTGTTCCTCCAGATTCTCCGGTCATCGGAATTTCATACTTATGTGCGGATGCTTCTGGTGCAATATCTATTCCCGATTCTGCCATACGCAAGCCATAACTTACTGCCGGGGAAGTGCCGCACTGTGTATAATAGGCTGTCCATCTATGGACTCTTCCACATAGTTCCAGTTTAGCTAAAGAAGTAAATTTCATGGTAAAGGCTACATGGGATTGCTTGATCTCCTTCAGCTTTTTTATAAGAGCAGCCACATTTACCACATTGTCTCCAGCTTCCAGCGTAACCGTAAAAGTGTTTACAGGACCGGACTCATCATCTACATGAGCTTTTCTGCCGCTGATATTTTCCAAAATAACTTCCATGTGGTACGGGTTCATAGGCGCTCGTTCATCACGCTTACTATAAATCAGTCTGCGCCGTTCTTCATACGAAAGTCCTTCTCGGACTGGAAGCCCATACTTTTGTTCATGGTATCGAAGTCCCCAAGTCGCAGTTTCCGGAAATGCCTGATACGGCAATTCCTCAATAATCTGTTTTGCTTCATCCATCTCTAATCCCATGATCTGAAAAATCCATTTTCCCACATAAGAATTATCATAGAATCCGCCTGAGTCCACTGAACGGAGCATCCGTTTTGCTGATTCACTGGAAGGAAATTTTTCTAAATCCATACTCGTTCCTCCCTCCTATGAAAACTGAACTTCCCCGGTTTCCGGATATTCGTCCTGATCTAACTGGATATTCTTTTCTTCGCCATTTATCTTCAAATCGGCAAAGTCAAGGACTCCCGGAAGATTTGTTAGAATAGAATGAACCCTGTTGTATCGAATGATATTTTCCAATTTAGCTGATGCGTAATATTTCATGATTGCATCTTTGAAATCAGATTCAATCTGCTCTATGTTTGTGCTGCTGTCATAAGATAGCCCTGTACAGCCATAGCTGATAATCTTAGTATCCGCCGCAACCACTGTAAGGTCCGCGCTTCCTGTCGGCATAAGCCTTTTCTCTCTATCATCTGGAGACATGATGTGATTATATACGGCTTTTACCAGCCTCTCATTCGCCGGTCTTCCGTTTGAATCCACCAGAACCAGCTTAACCGTTCCTGGTCCGTTCCATGTTGGAACTACAATACAATCTCCGATTCCAACAACTTCCTTCGCCCACCTCTTGTAATCTGCATCATTTCCGATGTTGGAGGTCCCCTCGGATTCATAGGCTTCCATGATTCTTTCACGATACGATTCATTATCTTCTTCATCTGTTCCACCGGTAATATCTTCTTCGTTATACAATCGGCTGATACCTTCTATTGGCCTCAGCATCAGAATAACCGTTTCTGCTTTTGTGTTAGAAGCAATACCGCCATTCGCCGCAATGATTGGAACCTTAACTTTTCCTTCTTCTGGTATAATAACTTCTTCCTCTACGGAAAACTCCAAAGAAGAAGACACATCCGTTGCAGGCGTACATACTATGAATCCGGCTGCAATTCTCGTTCCGGAAACTCCCTCAAATGTAATATACCCGCTTGCCCGGTTCGCTTCCTTCCGGCTGATTCCCTTCTGTCTTCCATGCAGATCAAGCCATTCATCCCATGCCCACATTGGAAACATAAGCATCAATGTTCTAACAAGGTGGAACTGAATAAGCTCTGATTTCTCCAACGCTGTCGGCATAGTAAAATCGTAAGGAAATCCGCCCGGCATATCATCAATATCTGCCGGAAGATTATTCATCATTCTTTCCTGAATTTCCTCCGGGTTACTGCCTGACACAAAATCCGGAGCGACAAATTCAAATCTTTCATCTGCCATGTTTCTCACCTCCTTGCTCTGTTTCCAACTGTTACTGATAACGGAAACTCTTCCCATTCAATTCCTTTTACATTGAAACTGCAAACCACAGAATCTCCATTCCATGTAAAAACAAATCCCCGCACATATTCTGTACGAGGATTCACAAGCAGCGCCTCTGTTATCGTTCGCTCAATAGCCGATTCCACGGCTCCGCTGCTCTTTTCTTTTATAGCAGATTCCATTTCTGTACCTATGGAATCCGAATACGCCAAACAAGTATAGCGTTCTGTGTTGACTACTTTTACGCACCAAACCCGGTACGCTTCTCGTCCATCACATTCAAGTAGCTGATTCGCTCCATTTCTCACGAAGTCCCCAGCTTCCAAATCCCACAATACGCTCGGCTTATATTTTTCGTCATACTGTTCTGATTCCTGAATGAGTTCCGGTACTTTCACCGTAGGGAATAACATATTTTCGCTCATAACATACCTCCTACAACGCACTTGCCGGAACGATTACATCAATGACTGTCACCTCATTTTGAACCCATGCGATAAGCACTCTATCTCCTGGCTTGATTGTCGGAAGAGAAACCTGGTGTTCGTGTGTGCCATTTCCGGATTCGTGTCCGCTATGCTGACCTCCGCCAATTCCAAAGGATAAACCTCCGGCACATCTGCATACCGTATAATCTCCTTTAGGTATCGGGATCGGAAATGTATTTGCTTTCAGGCTGTAATCTCCTTCTATGCTCCCATAATCTAAAATCAGTCCGCTTTCTCCCTGCTTTGCCATACGCTGTGACAAAACCTTTCCCAGCTTACTCACTCCAGGATTTCCCTGATACGGCATAACCTCCACCTCCTACTACTCAAAAGTTCCTTCGTCTACCCATCCATAAACATTACTGCTGCTGTCAATATGGATCAAACTCCAGGGATGAGCCTTTCCATTGCCTTTGCAGTTTGGACCGAGATGAATTCTAGCTTTTCCTGCCTTTGCTGGATAACCTTTGGATCCAGGCCAGGAGGAAACATAGTGCGTGCCTCCTTTGAAGTACACTATATCTCCCACATTATAAGATTTCTTTGTTACCTGGTTATTTTTAACCACTTCCGTCACTGCCTTTTTCAGATCCATTGTCATTGATCCGCTATCTGCATCGTGCCGGATTCCCTTCACATAATAGTAATCTTTCAATGTGCCTACTGTTATGTGAACCAGATCGCCTTTTCTGATAAAAGGAATATCCGGAGCCTGAACGGTAATATCCTCTTTTACCTGTCCCTTTTCGTCAATGATTTCCTGAGCTGCTGATTGTGCATCACTTACACTATCATCCTTCCCACGAATATAAATCTTCTGACGGACACCGAACTTTGTAAGCCCGTTCACAACAGCCTCTACACTGGAACGCCCATCGTCATCCTCTTGCCCGATGATTTTTACCCTGGTAATCATTCCTGATGTGCTTTTCTTATGTGACACTTGCTTTGTGTTATCTGCTTCAAAATGATATACTGTTGTATTGCTGCCCCACTCTATAACGCTAACTTTGCCTTTGGCAGCTCGGATCATGGCAGAACCTCCACCTTTTTTCTTTGCATCATCCAGAATATCTAACAGTACATCTGACAGCATTTCCGTCTTATACGCAAGTTTCCCGTGGGTGACATCCGGTCCTTCATACTTATCCATCGGAATCTGCCAGTCATCAAAGATTTTGGTAATCGCCGATTTTGTTCCTATTCCAGAGGAATAATAGATAAGCTCCTGGCTCTCCTGCAAATTATACAGTTCGTCATAGCAAGTAACATCGAACTTATCTTTGCTCCCTGAAAGTGTAGGCTTCCAATCGGTAATATACCCTCTGGCAACTTCCTCGTCTATGGAGCCGTGAGATGCAAAAACGCCGACCAAGCATCCCGGCTTTGCCAGGGATGAAATCAGTCCGGCGCTTGTCTTATCGTTTTTGGCTGTGAAGGAGATTCTAACAGCTAATTCACCGTCATTCTCCTCCCAGCCTAAGTTTTCCACAAATTCCTTAATGTTGTACTGCTTTTTATCCTCCGTCATAACCACAAGGCGGTACTTAATGTTTGCTACATCAATCATCCTGCACCTCCTATGGTATCGTCAGAACTGTTCCCGGATAAATCCAATGTCCGTTATCGCTGCCTCGTCCGCCTCTATATCTCTTTGCTGTGGCTTCAATCGTAGAAGAGTTGGCGGAATAGATTTTTTGCCAGCTGGTTCCACTTCCATAGTATTTGCTTGCTATCCCCCATAAAGTATCGCCACTTTTCACTGTATGCGTTCTACTTGATTGAGGAGCCGGTGTCGGTCTTGGAACCGTCTTTTTTACAAAGGCAGCGATTTTCAATTCTGATGTTGTGTAGATCTTCAGTTCCTTATAAATTGTGAATGTAATGGAGTAGTCAATGTTCCCATACGCTCCGGTTTCTACCGGCTCAAAATCACTGATCGTCACATCGTAGTTGATGTTTGTTTCAGTGACTAAGAGCCGGAGTACAGTTCCTTTTATCATCCAGTTCCGCAGAACCTTAACACATTCAGCCGGGGATGTCCATTCACGAATCATAACCTCGTTTCTTTTAGACTTCCCGTAAAATGTTCCGTCCCATGAAATAGTCTCAGCTTCCAATCCTCTCGGAATTTTCACTGTTCCTTTTGAGATAATATCGTAATTCTGATACTTGGTTCCGAACTTCGTTTTGATTCTTTCCGGAAGAGACTGAAATGTAAAGCTGGAACTTTTATTTGATACTTCACTCAAAAATATATCCATAACTTTACGCCTCCTTTACTGGCATATTTGAAAAGACCATTTCTAATCTTTCTGCCAATTCTCCACCGATTTCATCTGCAAGCTCCCTCATGTGTGTGCGGACTACTCGGATAATATCTGATTCATTTCCGCCGCTTCCGTCTATACGGAATGTAGGATTAAGGCTTACATTCACATGAACTTCTGTCTTTCTTTCTCCTTCTCCAGAATCAGACTTAACTGCAACCGGTTCCGTAGATGTGGTATCTTCCATATCCCCTTCTGAGAACTCGTGATTGCCCCGTGGTGCTTTTGTAAGCGTATCATTGATGGAATTTAAGTCCTCATAGTTTTGGAACGGATTTGAGGTGTATCGTGAGTTTTCTACAATACCGCCTTTGGCATATTTCTTTACGCCCAAAAGCTCTCCTGCTTTTTCCCACAAGCTAAGTCCTCTGCTTCTTCTCTTGCTTCCAAGAGGAATGATTGCTTCTGGTCCATCTTCTCCTACCCAGGAAAGAAGCGGTCCATTTACAATATCTCCGTTGGCATTGGATGCGATGCTCGCATTTACCGTTGCTGTTCCAGAACCACCTCCAGAGAAACTGATTGTAGCTGACGGATTCGCCAGCTTATAATTCGCCGTAATGGTAACTGGCGTTGTGGTATTGAAGCCCGGTGCAAACGCTGTATCAATAGCAGTTCCCGTATTTCCTTTCAAAGTCGTGATGGCTGAGTTGATCGGTCCCATATCCGTATTCTGAATTGCTCCTCCTACGCCGGTGCCGACCTGTGTGCCAATTCCTGAGTAGTCAATCAGCGATAACTGCGTTGGCAGTCCTGTGCTGATATTTTCTACCAGAGGAGTGTAAGCCCCTGACAAATCAGCATTTGCCATCTGCTCATAAAACTCGTTGGAAAACGGACCTACGAAGTCAACGCCTGAATAGGCTCCACTCATATCTACACTGCTGAATGCTGTTGTAATCTGCTCCTGCATACTCTGAGGTATTGTTTCCGCAACTCCACTCATCATCTCTGTAATAGCCGTCTGAGCTTCCATGCTTAGGCTGTCCAGTCCGAGCCACTGAGATGCCGTTTCAGTATCCCAAGTGGTAACATCTACACCACTCGCCATAGCATTATGAAGAGCCGTCTGCAACTTTTCTGCGGTTGTGCCTTCAATATCCGGAAGTATTCCGTCCAGTTCTGTAGCGTAGGCTTCTGCGATTGCTTCCAACTGGAAATTTTCAACAGTAACCTGCATATCGGAAATTTTCGCCTCGTATCCGTCAGCTAAAGCCTGGAGCTGTTCGTCATACTGCTCCTGAGAAATTGCACCTTCGCTTAACTGCAATTCGAGGCTGGCAATGCCAACCTTCAGTGATTCATCATATGTCTGGGTGGCACTTTCCACCTGTTCCTGTAATTCCGCCTGCAATTCCGCAAAAGAATCTGCATCCAAGTTTGCACCGCTGTACTTGATTTTCAGTGCCTTAAATTCAGCCTCCGTTTGAATATCTGATACCTTCTGTGTGATTTCCGTAATCTGATTTTGCAAGTTCGTAATTTCAGCCTGTTCATCCAGCGTAATCACACCGTCCTCCAATGCTACATTCACTTTAGCTGTCAGGTCATTTCCTAGACTGTTGATCTGTTCCTGAAGGCTCGCATAGACCGTATTCAATCCAGTAGTGACATCCACATCGGAATTAGGCTCAATCAGCAGATCAATAGCTGTCTTTGCTTCATAATGCTTACTCTCAATGTAGTCTGTTGCACTCTGGATCATGGCATCTACCCCGGCAAGGTATTCCTGAGTATCTGCATCATCAAATTTCAATCCGAGGCTTGCCTTCCAGTTCAACTTGTCCATGTTTGAAATAGCAGCTTCCATATTGCTGTATGTCTGCTCTACTTCCGCAGAGGCATCGCTAAATTTTGTTACCGCCTCTATATTGTCCCCAAATGTCATTTTTCTGGCTATGTCTTGGATTTCTTGCATGGATAATTTGACATCTCCGAAATGGCTCTGAAGATTTTCGCCAACTGCTTTCTGGAACTTCTGTCCAAATTTCTCAGCTGTCATGCTGGTATCGGCAAGTGCATCTTTCAAATCCTGAGATTCGTACTTAGCCTGTTCTTCAGCTAATGCTAATGCTTCTGCCTCTTCCTGTGCTTTTTTCAGATTCTCTTCATATTCCTTCTTTGCGCTGTCACCTTTAATCCATCCAGCGATTCCGCCTACGCCAGCGCCAATCAATCCGCCTACCACAGTACCAAGTCCAGGGATAACACTTCCGAGTGCAGCACCAGCAGCTGCGCCAGCTCCTACACCTCCGACTTTCCATGCACCGGATTCTTTATAAGCCGCCGCTTCGTCTTTGTCTTTCGAGGTAAATCCTTTGTACAGATCAAATCCACCACTAATAAGGCTTGCCCCTCCGGCAATTCCACCAGCAGTAGCTCCAAGTCCAAGAGCAGATAAAGCACCGGCAGATAGCGAAGCACCTCCTGCAAGGTTTCCGGCTCCGAGTTTTATGGCGGTATTTGCACCAAAGCCAAGTAAGCCAGTTCCCGCACTGGCACTTCCTAAAAGCCTGCGTCCAATTCCGGGAACCACTGTGGTTCCTCCTCCTGGTGCTGTTGTTGTGCTGCTTCCAAAAATACTTTTACCGAAACTAATTCCTTTTGCTCCAACACTTAACAAAGGCATCCCTACCTTTGCAATCATTGCCGCTGAAATCCACGATGAAAGATCCGCCTTATCTCCTCCCGGCAATATCTTTCCAGCATTGGAGAAAATGCCTTTGATTGCTCCCCATAGTTTTTCCTGAAGTGCATCTACATCAAATCCGTCAATCAGCCCTTTTGCGAAAGCAGAGCCTACGCTTGCCCCTTCCCCGGCAACATCTGATACATCTACTCCAAGCAATGCCAGGATTCCAGTTGAAACCGCCGTTCCGATTCCTCTTCCTAAAGAGCCGGCTTTTCCTACGAAGAAGTCATGACCTTTACTATCCCACCAATCAGAAAAAGGCTCCGCAATCAGTTCGTCCCATGCAATTCCGAATTTTCCAAATGCGTCTGCGTTTGCCCATTCATCTGTACTGGTAAACTCTGCAATCTTATCCTGAATAGACTCTATTTTCTTGTCGATAGCATCAAAAACTTTAAGACCGAACTCTTCAATCTCTGGCATATTATCCTGAAGCATTTCGGACAATGCCAAAATATACGGCTTCATTCGTTCTCCCCAGCTAAGCTGTACCGTTTCAATGGCTCCGCCTAATTGTTCTAGGGAACCCTTCAGATTATCCTGCATCGTATCTGCCATTTTATCAGCAGCACCTTCAGATTCATTGATAGCCTCTGTCAACTTCTTATAGTCCTCTTCAGAGGTATTGATGATTGCAAGCATTCCGGCCATAGCCTCTTTGCCAAATATCGTGCTGGCCGCTGCTGTCTGTTCTGTTTCAGAAAGCCCTCCCAGACTACTTCTGAGATTGTCCATAACACCCTTTAAAGATTTCATGTTTCCTTCGCTGTCTGTGAGGCTAATACCGTACTTCTTCATAGCTGCCGCCATATTGTCTGTTGGAGCTGCCATATTTGCAAGTGCTGTCTTTAACGATGTTCCGGCCATACTGCCTTTTACTGCGTTATTGGACATCAAACCAAGTGCAATAGAGGCATCCTGAATGGAATACCCCATCGCTCCCGCTACCGGTGCTATATATTTGAATGCTTCGCCAAGATCAGATACATTCGTATTGGTAGCTGATGATGCTACTGCCAGAACATCAGCAAATTCTGCGGTATCCTTTGCTTTCATTCCAAACGCCGTCAGTGCATTGGAAACAATATCCGTTGTAGTTGCCAGATCAAGACCGTCTGCTGCTGCAAGACTCATAATTCCGCCGATACCATCAACCATATCCTGAACTTGCCATCCAGCCTGAGCCATATAGGTAAATGCTTCTGCCGATTCAGTTCCTGAGAACTTCGTCTGTGCCCCCATTTCTTTCGCTTTTGCTGTCAGCTGTTCCATCTGTGATGCATTCGCATTGGAAAGAGCCTGCACCCGGCTCATGGTTGCCTCAAAATCCGCATAGGTATCAACCGTGTCCTTCAGGCTTATACTTACCCCAAGGACAGCTCCTACTTGGAAGACGGGATTTTTTAGCAGATTCAAAACACCCCTGATAGGAGCCGTTGCCAAATCAACAGCTTTCATGGTTACATTCCATGTTTTCCCGCCTACCGTTCTAAGCCCGGTTTTCAGTTTATCCAGGATAGGAGAAATTTTGTCTTTCGCCTCTAACAATACCTGATATTTCTGCTTCATCCAACTTGATAAGCTCCGCTGGGTTCTGTTTGCCGACCTATCGAACTGTGTTACTGTTCTTCCTGCCCGATCAACAGAGTTCTGAGCCCGCCTTGCCGCCTGTTCTACATCTTCTAGGCTGTCTGTGATATTTGACAGTTCTGGATCTGTATTGTCAGTGACTTCAATCGGTATTTCAATTCTTACTGTCTCTGCCATTTATTTGTCCCCTCCTTCCTTGTAAGATTCAAGCGTTACCTCCATAGAGGCAAACAAAAAAGCCCTCACTCCTGGGGGCTTCTGGTAAAATTCATCCGGCGTCATTCCGGTCTTCTGGAAAATATGATGGAGTAATGTGGCCTTTCCTCCGGCCATTATGAGTTTTTTGCCACTTCCTCCAGATTGTTGCTGTCATATCCGCTAAGTTTGTCAATGGCTTCGATGATCTTATCTTTCTCTCCACTCTTCAGCGTATACTCAATAACATCCAGCCCGTTCATAATCTGGCAGCCTTTATCATTCAGGGCATCCCAAACGCTCTTGTTATCCCACAGCTTATCTCTGTCTTCCTTCGCTGTTGCCTCGTAGATAATCGCAGAGCGATATTTTACCGTATTGGTATCTTCAGGCAACTTAATTCCGAGCTGTTTATTGCGGACATACTTTGTGTGCTTCGTTTTACACTTGTTGTACTCTTCTTCTCCAAGCGCCCGGATGTTAAATGCAAAGAACAGCACTCCATTTCTGATAATTTCGATACGCTGAGTTTCCTCTGTCTTATAATCTGCGGCAGCGATCAGTCCTTTGATAAAATCGCCCTCAAACATACGCAGCTGCGTTTTGGTCTGCTCCTCAGTAAACTCTCTTTCTTCCACCTGAGCTACATTCTTTTCCTTATCCATTCTGTTGTCCTCCTAATATAAAATATTCGGGCATTACACCGCCTTTGATGTAATGCCCTGATGGTTAACCGATTGACAGCAAGCTCTGGAGCTTCGGCGGTCTGTTTACGAAGAAGTTCCATGCTCTCTTGATAACATCTCCTACGGCGATATTCTGTAAATCTACCTGTCCTGACGGCAGGCAATCTCTGTATACAACACGCTCTTCTGAACCATTCAGGCCAGTAAGTGTTCCCTGGAAATCCCAACATGGAGTGATTCCAGATTCCATCGCCTCAAACAGTTCTACGATGAACTGATCGTCTTCTACAACTACCTGAGTCATCGTTAAATTTACTGCATAGGATGCAGATGTTTCATGTTCCTGCGGATCGCCAAGCACATTGTACTTTGCGTTGTTCCAGGTTACATTAGATGTAAAGGTTTCTACACTTGCCAGCATTACGCCGTCTTTGTTGTAGAAAGCCCCATCTTTACCGGTTCTTGCGTGCCGGGAATCTCCGGCTGCTCTTGCATTGATAGGCATTATTCATATCCTCCCTTCTTATTCCTGAGTGCTAAATCTGAACGCATACATTAAGTAAATGTGTTCAGCAGAATCCTTGTCGATGCAGTCAATTTCAAACCATGCACTGTCGCCATCTGCTTTGTAAACAGAACTTTCTGCTACTGTGCAAGCTGTCAACTTCCCTTCTTCAATCATTGCATCTCCGACACCCTGAAGCTGACTGATGATGGTAGCACGCCCATTTGTGTCATTGTCCACCTTTCCGATAAGGGAATCTGCCTGATCGTTCATTCTTGTAATCATTTCATATCTGGTTTTGGTTCTTCGGATTTTCTTCCAACCTTCATCCTGGTTATCAGCCGGAGTAACCAGCGTATTGATAGCATTATCAATCCAAATCTGTCCGTTCTTGTTCACACTAAGCACCAGGCAGCCAGACTGTTCTGCTTTTGTCATCTGAGTAGGTGTGAGCCGTTCTCTCAGTTCCGTTACCTTATCCAAGACCGTATGTGTCAACGAAGCATTTGCCGCAACTGCTGCAATCATTCCGGCAACCTTTGCTGCCGCCTGGTATCCTTCGATTTCTCCATAAGTAGTGCTGGTTAATGCAGAATTCAGAACATATACCATCTTCTCTGTATTAAAAGCTGCTGCATGAGCCATTCTGTCCTCTAACTCTACGGACTGCTTTTCTGCAACGCATCCCTGGACAAGCTGCCCCACATCAAAAATACGATCAAGGAACGAATCCAGAAGACCGTGTACGGCAGTATCCTCCGTATCTACGCAAGCCGTATTCATGAAATAAGGCTCGATAGCAACAAAACCATTACTATAATCCTGGGTGGTAGTCTCTGGATCAGTACCCGGTGTCATTGCTGTTTGGGTTACTGCCTCCAGCTCTCCTTTTGCTTCAGCCAGCTTTGCCACTTTGAAATTCTTAGAATCAGAAAAAGCAGCCACCAAAGCAGCCACCTCGTCTTCTCCACCCTTCGCAAAGGATACCTTTTCAAATTCTTTCGTTCCGGAGTAAATAATGCACTCTCTCATAGTTTCGTCTGAAAGTTTATCTTTTACGGATACGGTAAATGCTTTCTTGCCTGGGTATTTTGCGGTAATAGAAACCGCATCTGTCTCTCCGCCTTTCAATTTCAGCTTAACATTTCCCTCGGTTCCGCCATTTCCAACACGACAACAAATCGCTGTGATTGCCCCGCCTTCAAACGCAAGACCGATTGCATCCGTTGTACCGCCGGTTCCAAAAATGTTCTCATATCCGTCATCTACGCTTACCTCGACAGCCTGATTCAGTGGTCCCCAATCAGACTTGAACAGCACGCCAACGATTCCATTTTTAGCCCCTGAAGCTGGTCCATCCCCTTTTTTCTGGATATTGAAGTAAGAGCCCGGTCTTACTTTCGTTTCTCCAAGCATGTATGTTCCTGCCATCCTATTTAACCTCCTTCTTCAAAAAGTCTGTGACAATTTTCTTAGCCTCTTCTTTCGTGGCTTCCTTTTTTCCGGCATACCGGAAAGCAGCCACTACACACTCTTTTCTTACATCTTTACCGAACACCTTCTCAGAACTTTCCGCCAGTTCTGCTACTGTGTATAAAGGCTCTGATGTGTTTTTCTCCGGTGTTTTCGCACTGGAGTTTACCTTTTTTTCCATCTTTTCAAACCTCCTAATTGGCAGAGACTCTAGCTGATGTAATCATGTGTTCTTTCGGCTTGTATCTTAAAAGCCCATAATGAACTGTTACAAAAAGCTGTCCCTCTTTCAAATAATCCGCTTTGTTATTTACCTGCAATCTCTTGATTCTCATAGGGGATTTATCCAGCATTACGACTTCTCCATCCAGAGATAGACCGTTCGCTAATGCCATCACCCATTTCAGCCGCAAATCTGCCGCTGGACATAAAACATGGACAGCAATCTTGCCGTCCATCCATGCTACCGTATTGGTTTCTCTGCTTTTTTCCACACCTTCAAGCCTGCAATAGAATACCGGTTCACTCGGAGCCGGTGTCTTATATTCATTCATTTTATCAGCTCCGAGAACGAACGCTTCCGGAATCGTCTCTTTGATGTACTGATTTAACGCCATGACTGGATCCGGATCCGTTGTTTCCTGGCTTACATATTCCAAAATATCAAACCTGATTTCCATGCCGAAAATTCTGGTATCTGTACCTGTCTCTCTCGCTGGAATCTCGAAGGCATCTGTTCTGGACCAAGCAAAACAATAAGGAAATCCAGAATCAGGCTGGATAAGTAAATCCTTCAAGCTGCTTTTTACATCTGGTTCTATTTCCTCCGGCGGTGTACCCACTTCATCACACAGCAAACTTACTTGCAGTGTTCCGGCACTTTTCCTTTCCTGGTCCGCTTGCATATCCACTGTATATACAATTCTAGGGTATTGTTCCCTCCATCCGACTTGATTATCTGCTGGAGCTGTCTGATAAAAAATCGCAGGATTTTCGCCGAACCTTGCCAGCTTTTTTGAAATATTCTCGCTCCCCAAAAACCACTTGCGGAGAAGTTCTTCCAATGTCATCCTGTCACCTTACCCTTCATACTCATAAACGGTTTTCATGTCTTTGCTCCAACGCACTTCCCATTCGCCAGCAGCAACCTCTTCCGCCGGAAGGAAAAAATGGTTCGTGACATTGGCTATTCCTGGATGATACTGGACCGTAATCCTCTTGTCATTAACAGCGGTTGCAAATCCTGCCTTTCCGTCCGGCCAAGTTCGGTGCTTCGCAAATATGAGATAACCTTTTTCAATTACCGATGTATCAAATACCTTTGACACAGAATCCACAATCAACTTCATCGTCACACCTCCTAACTGTACGGTTCATTGTAGATAGCCACAATTTCCGGAGTGGCTTTTTCAATGATACGATCCTTGTACGGGCGTGGAGCCATCTTGCTTGTACCATTTTCCAGGTATCCTGCATAATGCTGTTCACTCTCCAGCGCCGCTACTATTTGAGTGCCACCGCTTCCGATATTTCCGCCTTTCACTTCTCCATGCCAGTTAAGGCGTAATGCACCGCTTCTTCTTGCCGGTGGTTCTCCCGGAGCTGATGCTGTGTAAGTAGCTCTGCTATAAGGCTTTTTGTAAACTCTACCACTTCGCTGCCCTTTCAGGACTTCTAACTCCGCATTTCTTAGTGCATTTACAGCTCTGGTTCCTCGTGATACTGCTTGTCTTCCGACATTTTTTACCACTTCATCCACAGCTATTTTAAGTCTTCCTCCCGCACTCATTTCACATCAGCCCTTTCTTCCACATAGTAAATGGTGCAAACGCCAAGACTTCCAGGTTCATCTACTCCCTGAACCAGAAATATCCGATTCCCTAAAACCAGCTTATCCTCAGCTTTCGCCATCGGTTTTCCAGTCTGAACAATCGTATGTGTGATCGGGTGCTGCAACTGCTCCCATCTCATCTTCTGCCGGGTATCTGCCTCTGCAAGAACTCCCTTCAGCATACAATTTCCATCATCCTGATATGCCGTCTTTGGTCTTCCGATTTCACTCAGAGAAGTGCTACGCTGTTCTATGATAAAATCTTTCGCAAGATTGCCAGGTCTGAGATACATAAACGAACGCATCATAGCTCTTTCGCCTCCCCATTTTCCATCATTCCGGTATAGAAATATGGCTGTTTTTCTCTTCCGTCAGCTCCAACTCCAAAACAGGGAACGGAAACGCATCCATTGGCAACCTCCTTTTTTAACTTTTCATAGTCTTCTCTCCACTGCTTTGCCCTTTCTCCAAAAGAAAATGATAGCGGACCGGTCTTTGTATCCGGCTCATAAGAAAATCTCCTGCAAATACTTTCCAGCAATGCCAGCTTCGCTCTTTTCCATTTCCCAGGATACATTTCCAAAGCTGCCGTAATCTCAGCATCGGCAAGGGCGGATGTGTCTGCTCCGCCCTCTACCATCGTATCGCCAAGTTCAAATCTCATTCTGTCCTTGCCGTTTTCACTGATCTTCTCCGGTTCGTATGTGTACTTTCTTTCCATCAGGCATCACCCTTCTCAGAATCCTCCGTCTCTAAGTTCTTTTTGAGCTGTGCTGCCCTTTCCTCAGCCGCTTTCTGTATTCCTTTTCTGGAATCTACTGCATGAACAAGGATAAGGGCATCCATCTCTTCCATTTCTGAGATTTTCTTTGTGGCTTCTTCTGTGTTCTCCTGCAAGATAGTAAGCACCGTAATTACGCTCTGAGAACTCATGGTTGCCTCCAGGACGCCTTCTTTTGCCATGATCGGGATTGTTATAAGGGTTTCCCCATTATCGCTCTGGAATGGCAAAATAGGCGTTATTGCCTCCGCCGCCAAAGCTCCCGGCTCAATAGCAGCAATGTAATTGCTACGGAGCAATGCCAGCGCTCTTTCCGGCAAGACATAGCCATCCGGAATCAATTCCCCGTAGGTAAAATTTCTTCCGGACAGCGTAATAGGCTTTTTACAAACAAATTCGCTCATATTACACCTCCTACACGCAGTTCTTCATGTAGCAAGCCAGGTCATCAGCAGTCTTTCTCATATCCGTAGACATCAAGCCTTCAATGAACTCAGTATGCGTACCGCCTTCTCCTTCAAACTGATCTGTTGCCATCCAGTTACCATTACCAAGCATATCCCATGTGAAGATATATCCTGCGGATGGCTCATCAATCGCCGGTGTCGGAGTTGCGTAGCAAAGAAGAGCGCCCTTGCTGTCACAAATAAACTGCATATCATCCGGCTGTCCAGGTTCAGCAACATTGTATGTGCTTTCCAGAACAGTGACTTCATCAATCTGCAAAATCTGAGCCAGAACTTGTCTGGTTACGATTGCCGGATTTGCAGTTGAGCCAGTGTACTTCACACGCTCCAGAATGTCCGGATGTTCAGTCAATGCGATATACGCATCATATCCAAGTGCCAGTTTATTCGGCTCTCTTCTACCGCTGAGCTTGATCTCTCTGCGGCGAGCATTAAAGAAATGCACCGGATCAAAGTTTGCATCGTTGAACTTCAGGAACTGATTTCCACTAGGAGAACCATCTACACCTTCAAATTCGTTTTCCCATACACCTTCATGGAAGAAATTTTTTGCGAACTGAACATCCAGATGAAGGTTCATCTGTTCAGCGGTAAATCTTACTTTGGAACGGCGTGGATCAATGGATGCCGGAGAATTGCTTCTCTGGAAGTCCAGCGTTCCAATCTGGTCGATTCCCACAATAATCTGATCCACCTCACACTTGTAGGTATTGTCGGTGTGGCCCATTACTGCCGGATTTGCTTTGCCGTATGCCGGTTTTCTCTGAACATTGTCTCTAGCAAGGTCGCCTTTCGCAAAGGTGTAATAAAAACTCGTTGTAAGAGATACCGGGCAAATTGGAAACAGCTTAGTTGCTACCCAATCGCCCGGATTTGCAAAGTATGCCATGCTCATATTGCTAAGGTATCTATTCGGCTTCCATCCTTTCATGATTCTCGCCTGAATATCACCGTTTGTTACCTGTTTGTTTCCCATAATCTTTTTCCTCCTTATGCTGTTGGCTTATATCCAGCCTTGATAAGCTGAACTCTGATAATTGTTCCAGCCTTTTCTGCTGCTGTCAGAGCAATAGCTGTAATAAAGTTACCGTTCTGGACTTTTGCTGCACATCCGTTTGCATCGGTTGTCAATTCATCTCCAACCTCGATTTTTTCACTGGCTACCCATGCTCCAATGTCTTTTACCTGAACTGTGAAGTCTGATCCATTCTTGATTTCTTCGTCCTCAGACAGCGGAATGATTCCGATTACATTTGCACCGGCAGTCGGCGTGGTCGCCTTTCCCTTTGTAAGCATTACAGCCTTTCCCTGAGCAGCTTTAATGTCTGCACCAGCGGTCACTACGATAGTAGGGCTTTCATTGATTGTAGTTCCGAGATAAGTTGCCATATCTTTTTCCCTCCTTAAATTCCATTTTCATACTCATGTACAAGCTGCGGGTTCTGCTGGCAAGCCATATCAATAGCAGCCGTTCTGCTCATGGTAGGACTCGCCGCCTGAATTTCATCTGCCTTCTTCTCAATCTTGGACCAGGCATCTGTTTCACCACCGTATCCGCCACTCTTTCCGATTTCAGTAAACATACTGGATTTGTTCACTGCCTCTACTGAAGCATCCAGAATGTTAATCATATCTGCGTATGCACTCCCGCCAGCATTTTTCAGGCTCTTCAGAACAGGAACCAGTTCCTCCGGTTTCTTTCCGATAATTTCATAGCGCTTGGCTACATCCATCAGTTCTTTTTCATCTGCTTCATCTGCTCTCTTCTGTAAACGCTGTAATTCAGCCGCTACTATCGGATGAAGACCAGCATAAATATCTTCCTGCGGAGATGCTGATTTCTTTACGCCAGGCTTTTTGCCTTTTCCACCTTCATCCTCTTCCTCCTCTTCTTCGGTTGCCTTTCCTTTTGTGTCAGCCTTTTCTACCTCGCCCGGTGCTACGCTGCATCTTTTTTCGATGTCCTCAAAAAATGCAAGTTCTGCCGGTGTCAGTAAACTCTTGTCGATCATAGTCTCTTCTTCTCCTTTCGCTACATTGCCTTTTTCAATGCTGCTTGCAGCATTGTTTGTTACCCCATCTTCTCCGCCTTCAGCTTTTGCAATCATTTCTTCAATGCGCTCTTTACTGTATCGCATGAATTTAACAGCCTCTTCTGAAGCCGGTTCGGATGACTTTTTGATTACGCTGGCTGTGGTCCCCGATGCCCACTGAGAAATTGCTGATGTCATTGTTTCTGAAAACTGTTCCAGGCTCGTCTGCATAAGCTCCTGTGCATTATCTCTTGCCTCATCATCACAAATAATGGAGCAAAGAGAGGATTGCAAAGCGTAACACATATCCCAGATTTCATCGTTGATCTGCCGCATCTTACGCTCTGCCAGCTTCTCACCGAATGTTTCTGCTCCGCCCTTCTCAATCACTTCAACGGTGGCATCTATTTCTTCCGGCTTCATTCCTGCAATTTTCCCAATAGCAGCAACGAATCTTTTCAAAACATTTTCATGCTTCGGATGTTCTTCATGTGAAGGTTCTCCTCCTGGCTTACCACTCTCATTCTTATACAGCATGATGTTCGCCTTTGGATTCGCACCCTTGTCCACAAAATCCACCTTCGTAATCTTCAAATCTTTTAATTTTGTTGCCACTTCTCCGCTTCCTCCTTTCTTGGATTTTTATAATACAAAAGACACCTTTTCGGGTGTCTGATGGATTATCATTCTTCTGTTTCCTCTACTTCCTCTCTGACTGCCTCTCCTTCTATGGAGAACATTGGGTATTCTCCGGATTTTACTTTATCCCACACATCAGGATCAGTAACACGGAATCCAATCCACCATCCCTCCGGTAATGTTCCTTCAGGAATGCCCATGACAGCCATCTTTTCTTTCGTGAACATAATGCTTTCTACCAAAACAGCGCATCCGCCTCTTTCGTGCATCTCTCCGCCTTCACGGTAGAGTTCTACGAACTGGTATGCTGCCTGTTCCAATACTTCCGGATCTACCATATCCTCCTGCAAATCTGAAATCTGCTCTCCGTTTTCTGTGATAGCCACATTAGCCCACCCGAACGCCAGCATTTCATCATCGTCTGACTTGTGTATTTTGAATTTACCTTTTAGACTCCTCTTGTGAACCTCTGATTCGCTCTGGGTTCGATTTGTTTTACTTCCAGGAGATTTTATTTCAGTATGAACCATATCGCCAAATACAAGCATTTTAAACACTCCTTCCTTCTTTGAACACCGGCGGAGATACTTCGATGTAAAGAACAGCGCAAGCGCATTTTGGATGTGCCGGAGGCGTTCTTTTCTGACCGGCAAATAAAATCTTGCCTTTGAAGTCAAATTCATCATCCATTGGTATCTGCGTCCCATCCAACGCCATGCATATATCACACACATTGGAATCTCCGGATGTACTCCACCTTTTTTCCATCACGCCGAGAAGATTCTGGCTTTGTGCCTGTCTTATCCCTTCATCGGCTCCTTTGTTATAGGCAAACGCCATTTCTGTCTGAGCAATGTCATATGCTCGCTGCCTATGTTGCTTTTCCGCATATTTCATTGCCGCTTCTCTGGCTTTTTTTCTGGCATTTTCCGGCTTCATCTTCGGATGTTGTTCCAGCAGCTTCGCCTTTACACTGTCATAGTACCTGAGATTTGCTTTCGCCTGGGATTCTGTCAATCCTATACATGGGCGTATCACTCTGGACAGTTCATCTACTGTGTATGTTCCGTCTACATGGCGTGTCAGCATAGCTTTGATTGCTTTCTTCTGTTCCTGAGTAACCGCAGTAATGAAATCGGCGCCTCGCTCGTTTATCCACGAAAGAACAGAAGCCGTATGTGTATTAAACACAAATTCATCCGCAAAGGCATCCATGATCGGTTGCCCGAACGGACCAGCCGCCAGCGCTTTTTCCCATACCGGATACATTTTTTCAGCTACCAGTATGGAATAATCCTGCATCCATAGCCGCATAGTTTCTTCTGATATTGCCCCGTCCAGAATTGCCTGTCTGATTTCTTTATAAGTAAAGGCATCCTCTTGGTCTTTCCAGAATCCAACTAAAAACTCTACCGGTTCTTCCACATTTTCATCCAGATAATTATTTAATCGGCTCAGAACTTCTAAACTGGCTTGTGTTTTCAGCCGCCTTTTTCCTTTTACCTTCTTGAAGAGAAACATTATCCGTCCCTCCCCAGCCGTGTTTTTGCAGACTTAATGGTTTCTTCCGGCAGCTCCTCCTCTTCTTCCTCTAATCCCAAATCTGGAGGTTCATTTTGGTTTTGCTGTTTCACTCTCTTATCGTCAATAGTTCGTGTGTCAGATGTTCTTTCTGGAAGTCCGGCTGCTTCTCGGACATAATCTTCTAAACCATCATCCGGAACTAAAATTCCTACGCCAGTCATATCCTTAATGTAGGCAGCCAACTTCTGAATATCTGCATTTTCAATATCACCATGAGCCAACTTTGGATAATCGGTAATTCCGTCAAAGTGACTTCCATTAACATCTATGAGCTGAGGAATCCCCTGACTATTGAAAGTTTCACATATGATGTCCAGATATGCGCCAATCGCCATTGAAAAAAGCTCTGTTTTATCAGAGCTGAGAGCAAAACTTCCGACCTGTTGATGCCCTAGAAAAATGAAGTCTGCAAGTACAGTCATTGCCATACCGGTATCATACCTCTGAATGATAGCGTTCGTATCGAACTGCTTACTTCCTCCGGAATTGAGCAATTCAAATTCAAATCCATGCGGCTTTACGATGCCAGCCAATTCATCTACTCTGATTTTCTGAACCATCGCTTCCATGCCGGTTCTCAGTTTTACCATATCCGGATCATCTTCATCCCATATAGCAATATCTTCTGGTGCTGTGAATACGGGCAATCCAGCTAAATCCCTTTCTATTCCGATTCCCTCATATTCTTGGATCCTTCTCTTAAAATACCAGGACCGGTAGGCGTTTCTTAAAATGCTGCGTCCTTCCGGATTCCCCTTCCGGCTTTTTGTTCGGAACAGCATTGCTTTATCCATAGGAATTGTAATCAGACCGTAATTCGGAGGCGGTAGCTGTGTCATAGCAATTAAGTTGTCCTCGTCATCGTATTCCCACTGATATAGTGTTTCTTGCGCTCTAATAGGCAACTTCCTCCATCCAATCAACCCATCATTGTACTTACTTCTGGTTTTCTGATCTCTGGTCTTGCCCATTCTCCTCTTGTATACAATTTCATGGAAACTCCATCCATATGTCAGAAATGACAAAATCTCTGAAATGGTATCCGTCCATGTGTCTTGCATATCGTGCATACATTGCTCCACAAACTCTGCTGCTTCTTTGTCCTTCGGTGTATCTCCACCAGGTTCTACATTCCAGGAGGCTTGCCTGATAAGCATTTCAACAGCAAAAAGGATGGCTCCGATTGTATCATCGTTCTCAGCCATCTCTCTGTATGTTTCTATTCCCTTCTTTCCTCTGAGTTCCCGAAGAAACTCTTCGTAAAAAGTACCGCCATACCGTTTTTGACCTATCCGACCAATTTCGTCTGTTCGTGCCATTGTCTATCACCTCCTCCAATAACTTTCTTTGCTTAATCCACCCGGCGGCGGAGAAGCTGTATTCTTTGTCTCAATCTCTGCAAATGCCGAGCTGCTTGCATCTACCATATCCTTAAATTTACTTTCCGGGAATGATTCAAGCTGTGTCAAATAGCTTTCGTTCCATTCCCCCATAACGAGATCTACATTACCAGCCTGCCATTGTGCAGCAAACGGCTCCGCCCTCGCTTCCTTGCTTCCGGACTCAGGTATTGTCTTCACAACGAAGCCTGCAAGGAACTTGATATAACTCTGTGCCTGGTCTTTTCCGGCTTGTCCAGGATCTTGCGGCAATCTCTCAATCACTCGTTTATATTTCTTCTTGTCCATCATGCAAGTATTCTTGATATGCTTTCGCACATCCCCAGCGGCTAATCTTACATTGGTTACATTCGCAACAACATATCTGCCATTCTTCCGCTTGCCGATAAGAACGCCAGCCGTGTATGCCGGATCGCCGTCTTCATCCTCACTTGTTGCAGCAAGGTCCCATCCTCTTGCCCATACCGTAACATCTTCCGGAACGCTTTCCAGAAATGCTCCAATCTGGCTTCTCTTGAAGAACAGTCCTGCCGCCGGTTTGATTTTCCAGTTTCCGTAGAGCAATCGTTCTCTTTCTACAAGAGGTAATGCCTTCAGGTTTGCAAGGTAGCCCGGATCCCTCTTCATCAGAATTTGATTATCCTGAAGGGTACTTGCAATGAATGTAACGCTCTTGATTTCATCTGCATCAATTCCCCGGTCTATCAAGTCTTTCCTTGCATCCGCCCATATCAGTTCATCATTGATTCTTACCAGATACCTGATTTTCCCGCTTCTCTCCGGTATCGGGTATCCGGTGTCTGGATTTATCCACCACGCAATGAAGTCTGCTACCCATGAATCTGCATCCGGGTTGCAAGTTGCTCTGATATAAGGCTTTATATCCGCATCAGAACGATTTCGAGACATCATGTAGAAAAATTGATACCTGGTAAAGTGTGTCAATTCATCAAATCCTATCATTGTAATCTGAGAACCTTGCCAGCTTTCGCAATCATCATCACTTCCGAGATGTGCGAAGTTCACGCTTGCCCCACTTGCAAATTCCCAATGGAGTTTCGGTGTCTTCCTGGGTACAGCGTCACGAATATTTCTATATAGGCTTCTGCTGGAATCCCACAAACCGCCTTGTGCTGTTACCTGGGTATAATTCCGTCTGAAGATAACTGCACCATAATCTCCATTGTTCTTATGCCGCATTGCTTCCATGAGCAATCCGTAGGTCTTGCCACCTCCGGCAGCTCCTCCATAGATGCAAATGTCAGCAGGCGTTGCTAAAAACTGTTCTTGCGGTCCCGGCTGTGGCTTAATAATAATCCGCCCCTTACTCATGCGGATCACCGTCCCTTCCATTATCCGGGAGATAGAATACTACATCATCCTCTGTGTCAATTACCTCTTGCTTGATGAAGTTTTCAGGGTTCCTCTTATACAGATTTGACTTTCTATTATTCAGCCAGTACATCTGTGCAAGCACATCCGGAGGGCATTCTTTTTCTACCGTTCTTACTTTCAAGGGTTTTCTATTCCCGTCCGCATCCATCTCCAGTACCGTCTCCTTTTCTGTGTACCGGTATCCGATGGCACGCTCATACAATTTCTTCTCCACTTTCGCATCCGCCTGGTCCTTTCCGGCTGTCAATGCTAACATGAAACTTTCATGGTCCTTCTTCCATCTATTCAGTGTTCTGACCGATATTCCGAAGGCTTCAGCTATTTCCACATCGGTAGCACCTTTTATGGCTAAGGACCAAGCCCAGTCATCGTGGTATGCCTGGTTATATTTCAACGGTGCTGCCATGCTTTATCCTACTTCCCGGCTAGGTACTCAGCTGCCAAGTATTCAATGGCTTGCCATTTATTCTTAGAACCTATCACGCCTTCGTCCGCCATCTTCTTTACTGCTTCCTGAATAATTTCTGCCGCTTCCGCCGGTACGGCACTACTACCGAAAATGCTTGTCAGCTGTACCCATTCGCTATCTTCTGTATAACCAATGTTCTCAAACATCTGCTCCGTACACTTAATCATGGCGTGAATGGCAGCTCCAGTATTCTTAACATTGGCAAATTGCTGATACTTTGTTAAGGTTTCAAGAAATGGTTTGTACTGTTCTATATCAGCAACGCCGAGGAAATCTGGTTTTGTACTTTCCAGTGCATCAATGAGTTTCTGCAAATCTGCAATCTGGTGTGGAAGAAATGTAAATGTCAGATTCTTCCAATCAAAATCTACGGTTGGGGACAAATACTTTTCCAGCTCTGCCTCCGGTTCTTCAAGAATATCCTTTCCGGCATAGCTTTCTATCATATCATCCACATCTTCCAGCATCTTAGCCAATTCCTTCAATGTGGACTGATCGTCAAATCCACTGATCGCATTGTGTGCAATCTGCTTTGCCACAATCTTAGAACGATTCAGGCCGCTGACATCCAAGATAACAAAGAACTCTTTAATTCCTGCATCTTTTCCGGAGCGTATTCTGTGATGCCCGGAAATAATTTCAATTCTGTTGCCGTCTTCTGTTAATGCGCAAAAAGGCAGCGATTCAAGCTGACCTCTTTTCTTGATATTGTCCGTCAGTTGTCGCTGCATCTCATTTTTCATAATCCGGGCGTTTATGTCCTGCTCCCTGATACACTCAGCTGGAACTCTTGCGATAATCAGCCCAGAACCCATATCAGCTATTTGCTCGTATCGGATTTTGCTTTGGCTTTCGCTCTTTCCTTCTGCCATTTATTTTCCCTCCTTAACCATTCTGCCAGCGTTTCTTTTTCTGTCCGGTCCTTCAGCTCTGATTCATAAGTCAGCCGGAACCCCATCTTCGGATCAGGAACACGCTTTGTCAGCTTCATAACTCCACGCATTTCCTTCGCTTCTGGATACTTCGTCATCTGGACTGTTTTTAGATGTCCGACCTTTTCTTTCTCCAGATCTGTGCATATCTTATATACAAATTCTCTGTTCTGAGCCAACATAGTCAACAATCTTCCCAGCCGATACTTGATATGCGGAACCGTCATTCCATACATCAGGAAAAGAGCATCCGATACCTGAGTACCAAATGCTCCCATAGTAAGCGCTGCCTTATCAACGCCAAATACACCAGCTATTTTCCCATCAATCAGAACAGCTATGTTGATCGGCGCAGAGGAGCCAACAAAGTTGTGAGTCCACAACTGACGGTAATACTGAGCTTCCGCCCTTTCAATCTGGCATAACTGCACCTTTGTCTTTTCTGTGATTTCGTAATCTCTTGGCAGCATACTACATTCCAGACAACTAAGTTTGCTTTCGCCCGGTCTGGCAATCTTCTTTCCATTAGCCAGAGCTGTTGCCTCTTCTGGTCTATTGGCTGTAAGATACACATTTACACCACTACGGACACCATATCTGGCAAATACCGGTTCTCCGGCAGTCTTTCCTGGTTCGTTTTCCTCGTAACAAAGTACCAGGCATTTTGCATCCTTGCATAAATCCATGAACTCCTGCAACCCTGTCTTCGGATCAAAGATTCCATACTCTGGTTCCTTCCAGGTCATCATGCCGCCGGTATCATAATACTTTTCAAATCCTGCGGCGTATGTTGGTGGATTCGCAATAACAATACAATGTTCATCATCCAGAACCTCATCCATATGCTTCCACATATCCAGCGCCCGGTAGTTCATTCCGTTCAGGATTCCTTTTGCTCGTTCTAGCTGCTCCCGAATATTTCTAATGTGTTCCTCCCTCCGGCTTGCCAGGTCTAACATGAAATTATAGAAATACTCCTTGCCAGCGTTCTTTACTGTGCTGAGATACTTCCACGCATACATCGCCACCGCAGGATCCAGCAATTCTTCATCGCTGAAGCCTTTGGCGTGAATCTCCAACTCGTCCAATGGTTTACCCGTTACCGCATATCCCATGATTGATGTGAACATAGAAACATCTGAAGACTCAACCTCACTCGGTTTGAACCCGGACTGAACTGCCAGATGTGACATGGCAAATGCACCAGCACACGGCTCTACGAACTTTGTGTACCCGTTCTTTCTGGCATTTTCCAAAAGCACCTTCAGAAACTTTTGTTCCGATGGAACCAGTGTTCCCAGGAAGAATGCCCCAGGATTCTGAAACATCGCCATTTTCTTTCCCTCCTTCTTTTCTGTATATTTTATTGCCCGGAACTGTAAAGCCTCTGGATTCCACTGTAAGACATCCCAGGCACAAGAAAAAGCCGTTGCATAAACCAACCGCTTTACACTTTCACAACTTTATTGTGCATACTTACCAATCAGTAATTTTATATCCCCCGTGATCGGAGAGACCTCTACTGTCACATTGCACAAATCCAAGTCATAAGAAAAGCCCCACCCATTTCTGAGTGAGGCATTGTTTTTGGTCCGCCGAGCAGGAATCAAACACTGCGTCCTCCCGGTAAAGAGCCGGGTGCTTTAACACTAAGCTATCAGCGGTTAGGTATTGTAATGAGGATAAACTGTGCGGTACAAATCGCTCATGAACGATAACTGTTCATATCCGGATTCTTCTTCTCTCCGCTTCTGTTCCTCTTTCTTCCTTTGCTTTTCTCCTGGATCCTGTGACGGATCTGGAAGTTCTTCTATCTTCTGTCCCGTCTTTTCGTACCACCATTCAGCAAAGACTAATCTATGACACCATTCACCAGGTTTCCGGACATCTTCATAGCAGCAAAGCACTACATCCTTTCCTTCATCCAGATATGACTGAACGATAGCCCCGATGACTGGGTATCCACTTTTTTCTAAATGTCTGAAGTACGGTTCTCTGAATCTTGCTCTATCGTTTTCATTCCAGAGGTATCCCGGTGGTGCTATCTGTATGATGTCACCGGAAATCCTATACTTCACTGGGAACTTCGGCATACTTCGGACAACTCCGACTACCGTATACTTCCCCGTTTCCAACTCCTTGTTACTAAATCTGCTGGTATACAACTTTGGCATTGTTATCATTCTCCCTTCCATAGATGCCGACCAATATTTCAATTCCTTCGGCAATTCTTGCCTTCGTGTCTTCACCCAGGGATAAGTAGAACCTTTCATGTACCATGCACTCATACGCTTTCTTCATCCGCAATGACTGCTCTGCTGTGATACCAAGCCGGAAGTCTTTTGCAATCCTCAGCGCTTTCTTGTACTGATGTTCTGCAACCAGACTTCTTACCATGTCACTCTTCCGAATCATTTCCATCACCTCTGTAAATTACTTTTTGGTAAGTTGCCTTATCTTCATTCTAGCCCTTTACTGTCTGGTGTCAATCGGAATCCCCTTATTTTTAAGGAGTGACATATGAGTTGTTCACGGGTTACATCTTACCATACGGTAAGTTGAACTGTCAATGCCCTCGTTTTGCCCTTGTGGTTGTCCCGTGGTTCCATTCTACCGTTCAAAGCCATCAATTCCAAAGATAAGAGCCGTCAAACGCTTGCAAGCTGCTTTAATGTCCTTGTATACGGTACGCTCATTTACAAATTCTTCTTCTGCGATTTCCTGCACTGATTTCGGCACTTTATTCAGGTATAACCCCTCAATTACCCTCCACCGGCGCTTCTCCTCATTGTACGGAGACTGTTCGCAGCTTTTTCTGTATACTTCCAGCATGGTATTCACATGGTTCATGATTACTTTTGTCCTCATTACCCCTCTCTCTATGCTTTCTATCCTTCCATCGCTATCCGACCTTCTTCCCTCCATAAGTTCGATGATGTCTACGATGTCCTCGTCCAACTCCTCATAGATTCTATATATCGCCCTCTCCCCATAATCTGAGAAATCCCGATAATGTTCCAGAAGGAGCTTCGTATTTTTGTATCTCTTATCGAACTTCGCTTTCTCTTCTTCCTTCACTTTCTGCTGGTAAGTATTTGTTGCCACCGCCGCAGCGATCTCCGCCGCCTTCTCCGCAATCGCTTCCAGCATTTCCTTACTCAGTGTTTGTCTTCCGCCATTCTTTCCCATCGGTAAAATCCTCCTTTTCGCTGATTGCCTTTTTCCTGCACTTCTGCTACAATATGTTTGCGAGACACATTGAGGATGGCCTTACTGATGGGCTGTCCTTTTCTTTTACTCTTCTATCCCTTCCGGTTCTCCCATATCTCTCGGACAATTTTCATCATCCGGATCTCCACAGAGGCATTCCCCGCTATCGCTATACCTATACGAACAATGCCAACACCGGAAGGATTTATATGCTTCCTGCTTTGTCATTTTCTCCTCACTTCCCGCATGTTGCAAAATGAGAGATATACCCGATTCCGTCAGCAACCTCCGGACTGCTTTTTTCTCCGGCAACCACCCTTCCGTCCTGCGTAACAATTCTCTCTTTTCCTCCCGGAACCGCACGATAGCTTATCAATTCTGGATTTACCGGCATATTCTTTCCGGCTGCTGTCCGAATCCATAAAATCCGGTCCCCGCAATTTCTGCAATTTCCAAATGGATTATCCGTTCTCACCGTTCCTTACCCCCTCTATTATTAGATCCAACTTATTGTTGGTTTCCCTCTGTAATCCTTATCCCATACAAACCATGCGTACATTTTTGTACCGCCATTTTTCGGCTTCTCTTGTCCATATGGAAACATTGTCACTCTGTCACTGTGTATATAAACATGACGCAAATGACTATTTTCCAGCATCTGCTTTCTTTCCTTGCTTGACAGGTAGAAAATGTTCAGTAATAAAATAACTTTGTTTGTTGCTATTCTTTGAAATTCTGCAAGCATATTCCCCTTTGTCATCAAATTGTAAGGTGGATTGGTAAACACGACCTCGCAAGCATCGTCTTCAATGTCGTACACATCCACGCCTTTGTGTCCTTTTATATAATCCGCAGTCTGTATGTCACTTGCTTTTATGTTCTCAAATCCGTAGACGTTCAAAATATCTGTAATCGCTCCTGCTCCTGCACACGGTTCATAGATTTGTTCGTATTTGTTTAATACCCCATCTGTCAGCATTGCTTCCACTGCTTTTTCAGTCGCCCATTTGGGAGTTTCATAAAAATCAAATTCATCATTTCGTTTTCTCCCTGCTATTGTGTTTCCTTGCTTATCCATAGTTTTTCTCCTTTTCTAATTCTTCATTTTTCCTTTCATCGTCAATTTCCTCCTCAAACTTTATTCCATACACCCGATACATCTCTTCAAATTTAGCCATCCCTACGGTATGCGCCTCTGTATGATGGATTCTGCACAAACATATCTTCCGATGGTTAGAGTCATTCACCTTTTCCCGATCATTCCCCATCCCGATGCTGTCTACATGATGAATTTCCCCATATCTTCCGCAAATAGCACATCTTCGATTCTTCAAGCAAGCCCATAGGTAATGATCTATGTCATCAGTCCGGTTGCTCCCGAAATCCATCAGCGGAATACCCATTTCAAGTGCCAGGTCCAACATAGTATTGATAAATTCCCTGGCTGTGTCCATAGTGCAGTCTGAAAGGGAAAACTCTTTGCAGCCAGTCCGGATAATATGTTCCAGCTTCAGCCTCTCCTTCATTTCCTCCGGTGCATACCCGGTAAAATCTGCAATATCCCGGATTGTGGCGTATGCTTTTTTTCTCTGCTCTGCGCTGATATGTCTTCCATCATCCAGCCAGATCATGCAATCTTTAATCCGTTTCTTTACTATTGCTTCTTCCAGATGTCGGTCCGGTATAAATATCTTCAAATGAGTACCATCCCGATCCGGCTTATAACCTGTTATGCCTGCGTACTCATACATCTACATCCCTCTCAATGTCGGTTTGGCTTCTCTATCTTTTCAATCTCCTCCAGTTCCGGGAATACCAGAATCTTTGACATTTCTTCCGCAAATTCCTTTGCTCCCTGGTTTTTCTGCTCAATCTGATCTGCCAAATAGCGAAGCACAATTACCAGCATACCCGCATCCGATGTAGCATATGGCTGTATCGCATTTACAATTCTTTTGGAATAATAGTCGAACCCCTGAAGGAGCATTTTGATAGCTGCCTCTGTTTTCCCCTTCTCGATCAGGTTATTCCCTCTATTCACAAAACTCTGCATCCTGTTCTTCATCGAACTCCTCCTCGTATAATAAGTTTGTAAGCAAGAAAAACCGCTTACAGACTTATTCTTTTTTGGGTATAAATGGTAAGGATATCTAAGAGGTACTCCCCTCATCCCGATTCCCATCTATACAGTTGATAGTTACATTTCAATATAGGTAGATCCTGTGGTATGATATCAGGTAGAGTCTGATGTCCGAAGGCACTGCTTCTCCTCCTTTCAGCCGGCTTCGTCCGAG
>OLPX01000160.1_pt1 | contig 78212 bp, 117 predicted proteins | sample 1672491 | NCBI WGS metagenome assembly OLPX01 (sample SAMEA3136692, study PRJEB25190) | human gut metagenome | biome: human gut; feature: human-associated habitat; material: faeces | place: Austria | collected 2013
TCTCAGGATATACATAGTGAATAGCACCAATATTTAATACAAAATTAATTATATATCCTAAAACTTTTTTAGTCTATTGGCTTTTTTATTCAATAATCCTTTCCGGTTTTTGTGCAATATGTACATTCTTATTTCATTCATAAACTTATTACAAACCGTTCATATTTTTGCAACAGACTGCTCACATTTTTTGAATATACTAATTATTGTAGAAGGGCAATGCTAATAACCTTTTTTCATAATACTCAGCCAGCGGGAACAGCCCGCTGGCTGCTCCTCTTTACAGGGGCAATAACACGTACATCCCATCCCCGGTTGAAGATTGGCCGCTCAATGCGATTCATAATAGAGGTTTAAAAAAAGACAGCGTTCGGCTGTCTTTTTAAATACTTAGTTGATCTGAATCTCCATGGCCTGCTCCGGAAAAAAGTCATTTTCCATATCGTAAATATTGTGGCTGGTGGAGTCCCTCAGCACACGGCCCTCCAGTGAATAACAGCGCATGAACTTGTTCTGTCCGTCCACGCAGGTCCAGTTTTCTGCGTCCCAGGTAAGATATCCCATATCATCTGTTCTCTTCTCCGCAAACTTCATATCAATCTGGCGGTCCTTTTTCATGAAGTCAATCAAACCTTCCTTAGTAACTTCAACTTCCTGCTTGTTAACGCAATCAAATGCTTTCATTCGTCTTCTCCATTCCGCCCTGCCTGCCGCAGTGCATATCTTGATTTTATCCCATAAGGATTCTATCACAAATCTATGTCTCTGGCAATAGATGGATGGACGGTATCAGCCGCTCTTTCCTACACTCATCTGTCCTGCATCAGACTCATCCCCACTAATACTTCCATTGCCTTCTGCTCATCCTTATCCGCAACATATATGTCCTCCCCGTACAGGGAGCTGCTTCCATATATATTCATGATGCCGCTGGATCCCACGCCCTCCTTTCTACTCAAACCATCCTGATACTCTGATTATATCATCATACCTCTATCTTCTTCAACGCCTCCGCATACTTCTGATTAATCCGCAGAAATCCTCGGTCTTCCTCCATGGGAATCCTGTCATAATATTTCCCGGCCAGCGTATACAGGCCCTGTGATACAGCTACATGCTTCTCCTGCCCCGGAACGGTAAAAAACATCAGCTTTCTCCGGCTGCCCGCATAATATAACTCCAGATTCCTCTTTGCCATGTGGCGCATGGCCTCCTTTGTTATCTCCATGATTCCATCATTCAGCCCTGCCTCAAAAATCCGTATTTTCTCCGCCAACTGCTTATAATCATCCACATATCTTAGCTTATATCCTGCCGGACAATCAGACTGCTGAAATACATCCGAATAATCAGTCCCCACACATACCATAAACCTTCTGGCAGGATCGTGATACAAAATATCATACTGTATGTATGACACAGCCTTACAATCAGGGCATACTACTGTTTCAAACCGGTCGTCCAGAATCTGCTGCCTAAGCTCCGGATTCAAGGATGATGTAATACTGTCAAATAATTCAAATGGCATAATAGAACCACATTTAGGACATCTGACCGCATAGTCTCTGCTTCTTGACATCGCGCCGCCTCCAAACATTTGTTCGATACACAAAGTATATCAAACATAACTGATGTTGTCAAACGAAATCCGAACATTTGTTTCCCCCGTATTCTTTCCTCAATCAGATTTTCCTTCTGATTTCCGTGTTTAAAATAATCATAAAATGCGGATCCGCCTTTCACGTATCCGCATAAATGTAAAACATATCTGTATATTTATATCATCAGGAAGCAGATTCATCCCCTCCATATTTTATGGCATTCAGGAACGCATCAAGTGTATACTCTTTATCAAATTCATCCACGATGCTGTATTGCTGCTGGTTCATTTTACTGTTAAAAAATTCCACCAGGCTGGCCTCGTCACGGATAATATGTTCCTCAACATAGGATCCCTCCCATTGGAACAGGTTCCGTTTGCCGTTCCAGTGCGACACACCTATTACCATTTCATAGCTCTCGGATTTACCTGGCGCGTCCGAAATCCCGGATATCTTTTCATTGATTATTTCATTTCCAAAATCCGGGTTGACATAGGTTCCATTTCGTTCACCGCAATAAGCCTCTATCTGCTGTTTTAATCCTGGAATGAATGTCTCTTCCCAGAATCTGTTAAATTCCTGGATTTCTTCCCGCTTTTTCCGATTAAAAATATAATAACTTATAGACAATCGTACTACCTCCATATGTTTCCAAACTCTCATTGTTTTTAGAGCATAAGATTTTTATATATAAACCTTCTATATTATACCAAAATTCAGTCCGTAAAGCCACTATAGATTTTATTGCCCACATGTCCCCTGTTTTATGCAAAATAACCATTCCATTACGCATACCGCGTTTTCTGTTTCACACTGTCATGCAGGGAAGCTTTATGAATATACTATTATAACTCCTTAAATCAGGAACCAATATGCAGACAATCACAGAACTAACCTTAAACGACTCCATGTTTTATAGGAACATACCGGTTTTTACCTATCACATTACTTATCCATCTTTCTCCACCACCTGTGTTTTAGCTGCTGCCCAAGCAGCAAACACCTATTATATGCAGCTTGCAAAGACTACAGAACAGTATTGCCGTACCGTCCTCTACCCCCAGGCGGTTGAGAGTGCCAGATATATCCCGGCCAATTATCCGCCCTTCAACCGCTACACCCTGGATATGACTTATCATATAACCTATAATTCCGGCTGCATTACCAGTCTTTATATGGATACCTACACCTACATGGGCGGCGCCCACCAGGAGCTGAAACGGACATCGGACACCTGGGATTTCAGCTCCGGCAGACAGTTACACCTGGATGATATTTCTCCCCTTACTCCCGCCGCCCTGACCGGGCTTCAAACAGCCATAGAACAGCAAATTGCAGAACGCTTAAAGGAATCCCCGGGAGCTTACTTTGAAGATTACCCCTATCTTCTGAGAAATTATTTTAATCAAAGTCAGTTCTTTCTGCGGCCCGGACAAATTGTCATATATTATCAGCAATATGAAATTGCTCCCTATGCAACGGGCGTACCGGAATTTTCCTTTCCGCGGCCATACAATCAAATAACTACAAGGAGGTAATTTGTCTTGCAATCCTGCGAACTTGCCCTTTCCATATCCACTCTTGCCTGCTGCATTGCAGAAGGTAAAAGCCCTGAAGAAATCGCCCTTATCAGTTCCATATTCATGCAATTGGGGGATACGTTAACCACCATTGCAGCACACCAGGCGCTGTGCTGCCCTCCGGAGAACGGGGATAAGCAGACATCATAAATGCCTGCCATCATAACAAACGCTCTTACCTTAACCCGGCAAAAAGGACGGTTGAGTCTTGCTCTCCCGCCCTTTTTACTCAGGTTTATATGTTTGCTTTAATATCCTTACTCTCAAGATGAGCCACTATGTAGGTTCCTACCAAATCGCCCAAACAGTTCATCATGGTATACACCATGTCAATCAAAGCAAAAATACCGGAAATAATACCTACCACCTCAAGAGGAAGTCCAAATGCGTCTATAACAATAGCTATTGTTACAATCCCTCCTCCCGGTACACCGCCGGCTCCGGTTGTGAGGATGAGGGATATCAGTATTGCCTTTATCAGCATATCCATGGTCACAGGTGCGCCAATGGCCTGCGCCGCAAACAGAAATGTGATTGCCAGCATCATACCATTTCCGTCTTTATTCACCTGGGAACCAAGAGGAATGGTAAAGCCCGATATGGATTTAGGAACATTCATGCTGTCCGCACATTCTATTCCAACCGGTACACATGCAAGGCTGGAGCTGGTTCCGAGAGCTGTTATCATTAAAGGGGATGCCTTTTTAAGAAACCAAAATGGATTACACTTTCCAAAAACTGTAAGTAAAACGCCATATACTGCTATTTGAATCAACACACACATAGGATGCACCGAGGTATTTGGCAAGGAATCCTCCCAGCTGTGCGCCATAGGTACCAACTGTACAGGCCATTAAAGCACAGATACCGATAGGCGCATAGCCCATAATTATTCCAACCAGTTTATTAAACAGATTCGCAAGACTGTCTACACCGCTTTTCAGAACCACTCTGTCCTCCTTTTTTACGAACAGCATGGCCACACCCACAAAGGCACTGAACACCACAATCTGGTCAAACTTACCATTTGTAAGAGATGCAAAAATATTAGACGGAATCAGCCCCACTATGGTATCTCCGAAAGAAGGTATGGTCTCAATTGCCTGGTCATATGTTCCTTGCAGCACAAATCCCTTGCCCGGCTGCAGTACAGTTCCCAGAAGCAGACCTAAAACAATAGCAACAACCGTGGTGATACAGTAATAAAACATTATTTTAATCCCTACTCTACCAAAAATCTTCGGATCGTCCAGGGATGAAATACCGGAAATAAGATTTACCACAATCAGGGGTAATGCAGCCATTTTTAAAAGATTTAAAAATATTGTGCCCAAGGGCTTTATGACATTAATTTTCTCTCCAAAAACAGCCCCCAAAATAATACCTATTACCATAGCAACTAACAGTTTCGTCAAAAGCGGAATCTTCCTATACTTTTCCATCATACTCATACAGATCCCCTCCTATCTGTTGATTCTGTCAACCTCATGCAACGCTGCAGATACTTTATCCATCTGTTCCTGTGTGTTGTAAAAGTCAATACCTAACCGAATATACCCTCCTCTCATAGTGCAGTGAATCTTATGTCTCCTTAATATGGAAATCACTTCCTCGTCAGCGTGGGATGGATAATAGACACATACCACCCCTCCCCAATTCTTTTTATCTTCTGCCTGCACAACGTGAAGGTCCAAATCTTCCAGTTGCTTTCGCAAATACATCTCCAGCTGCCTGACATATTCATCAATGTTCTTGATTCCCAGCTCCAGTATCAGCTCAATCCCCTTGTTAATTGCGTTAATACAGTTATAACTTAAATTCCCGGATTCAAAGCGTCTGGCATTGGGGTGCCATTCCAGAAAGTCAAAATTGGTAGTTATGGCCGGCGGAGCCACATGGCTTATAACGCTTTGGTATGATGCATAGGGAGGTATGATGTCTTTTACAATCCGGTTAGTGCAATAAACGATTCCGGCTCCCAGTGTTCCCAGAAGGCCTTTATTGGTGCCTGCAACCAACCAGTCAATATTCATGGCCTGTACATCTATATCCAATCTCCCCAAAGCCTGAATACCATCTACCATAAATATCACGTTCTTCTCCTTGCATGCTGCACCCAGCTTATGTAAATCTGCAAAAAATCCTGTGCTGAACTGCACTGCAGACACTGTAAGTATTTTTGTGTTTTCATCAATCGCTGCAATCATATCATCTGCGTTGATTTCCCCGTCTCTGCTCTTCACCACATGGAGGTCCACGTTTTTACGCTGGTGCAGGTTGATCCACGGAAACAAATTCGCTTGATGCTCCTGGTCTGCGACTATCACATTATCCCCTTCTTTAAACGGATAGCCTTCTGCCAATATGGATACACCTTCACAGGTGTTCTTTACAAAAGCAACCTCAAGGGAATCCACCGCATGAATCAGTTGCGCCACCTTTTTACGCGTATCCGAAACCATGTCCCATGCTTTCGGAACAATATCATCGCCATAATTGGCGATATAATCCTGCATAAAAGATTCATATGCTTTCTGAACCCTTATTGGCGGCATTACAACCGAAGAAACATTTAAAAAAATATCCTCGCCCAGGAAAGAAAACTCACTCTCTATCAGTTTCCTATTCAGCATCTGCCTTCCTCCTTAATCATTCACTGGTATCATTCAGGTTTTGCCCATCATTGATATAGTTATAAATTGTATACCTTGACACATCATAGTATTTTGACACAATCGTGCTGGCATTTTTTATTTTAAATGCCCCCTTATTATTCAAATATCGAATACCATCAATCTTCTGCTCCCGGTTCATTATAGCAACCGGAGCCCCAACATAATTAATGGATTCATTTATCAACGATATCAGCAAATCATCCACATTATTGTAGACAGTAGCCTCCACCTTCTCGTCCTCTCCTGATCCCACATAGCTATTAAGGAAATTTCTGGCTATCATAGCATCTGTAATATCGCAGTTCACACAGAGAGAACCTAATATTTTACCCTGCTCGTCTTTAATATATATGGTACTGGATTTTAAATAACGCCCATCCTTTGTCTGGGAGATATACCCAAACTTACCCTCATCCGCCTCCTCACCATGCATGATTTTTAATCCAATGGACGTGCCGCTGTCGCCCACCTCTCTTTTTGTAACATTGCCATTGGAGATGGCCACGATCGTGCGGGCGAAATCCTTTTTATAATCATGTACTACAAACTCTACTGATTCCCCAAAATGCTTTCCTAATCCTCGGATTAAAACATCCAATGCCGGTAATAATTCACTGATTTCCTTCAACGTATCATCCTACTTTCAATTTTCTGTCTTTTTTGCTATCACATCAATCTCCACTAATATCCCCCTGAGCTGAACACCAAATGTAGATCTGGCAGGGAACGGTTCCGGTATCATGGCACGATACACCTCGTTCATATCATCAAAATAAGATATATCGGACAAATATACCGTTGACCTGACTATATCGGCCAGTGTACATCCCGCTTCCTTTAGAACACACTCTACATTCTTAATAACCTGTTCTGTCTGAGACTTGATTCCATTTTTCATTTCTCCAGTAACTGGATCAACCGGTCTCTGTCCTGATACAAAGACGAATTGTTCGGTTTCTATTCCCTGGGAATAAGGTCCAGCCGGTGGCGGTGCCTGCTTTGTAAGTAGTTGAATTTTCTGTTCCATCATAAACCCCCTTTTACTTAAAATCATTACACCTCTTGTTTCTGATTTTATTATACACTATTATCTATATAATTACAATATTATTTTAATATTTAAACAAATATTTTATGTTTGTTTAAAATAAATGTTTATGCAATAAAATATAGCAGAGGATCTCTGCAATCCTCTGCCATCCAATTTTAATATTCATACTTTAATTCATCACAGCATAATCGTCTGCGACATTTTCTCCAGTAAAGCCAAAACGCTCCACGCAGCTAAGGTTGACGATTTAGCATTCTTCTCACTAGGTTTTACAGCCACCTTAATCTCAATTGTTCCAAAATCTCCATTAAGCCTGATATCATGAATATTTATTTCCAACCCTGGACAACTGCTGATTTTGACTCTTGTCTCATCGACTCCAAGGGTTGCTAATGCCATGGAGACCGCAACATTTACATTCTTAGGAAATCCTGCGATTGCTTCCCTTGAACTGCCCTTAAAGACCAATTGTTCCTGATGTTCCGGTAATTCCTTTCCATCAAGATAGGGAGCTCCATTAAGAGAATGAGGATTCTTTGTGGTATGTATTTCGGCATCTCCAAGTCCGCCAAAACGCACTGCCCTCATAAGATCAAAGCCGCCTATGGCTCCACTGGCCACATAAAGCTTTGCCTCTGATTCAGAACCCGCCTGATTTATTCTTTCCATCAGTCTGCCATCCGCCAATGCCCCACAGAAAGAATGATCATATCAATGCCTGCCTTAAGAATATCACAGGCCATGCTTTCCACAACCTCTTTTGAGGCTGCTTCTATGACATAAGCAGGTTTATATGCAATGATTTCTTCAAGAGACAACGCCCTTTTGACCCCCAGCCGTTCTGCCAGCTTCTCTGCCTGGAACTGCTGCCTGTCATAAACCGCGGATATCTTATAGTGCTTCACCAGTTTATCATTTATACCATCTGCAATAATTGACCCTAGTACACCGCATCCTATTATTATAATACTTTTTTATCAGAACCCATAGCAACGCTTTTTCCTCTCCCTTTAAGAATCTTGCTTTTATCATAACTCAAATATCCGGAAAAGAAAAGTTGCTTTATCTAAAATGATTACCTCCATATTTTATTTACCAACTATTGCCTTCAATTGTCATAATAACATCCCAATAGGGCGAAGCTGAATTATCCAATAATAGGAAATTCAGTTCTTTATCATATATTTAAATGGTAATCTCCGTTGAAAAGGCAATTACAGCATTCCCCGTAATTTGAACCAACTTCGGCGCTCCGTGCTCTTTTTCAACATGAACATGTATTATGCCATCGCGTTTGACAGCTTCCCCCTGCAAAATATCAAAGTCGAGGCACGGTTCATCGGCATCCTGCAAAATATTATAATGTACTAAATAAGCGCCCAGCGGGCCGTTTGAATTTCCTGTTACAGGGTCCTCCGCAATCCCAATCGCCGGGGCAAACATCCTTCCGTGGACCAAAATTATTTTCTGCGGATTGAGTGTAAAGGCATAATACCCGTTACACTCAATTTGTTTGCTAATCTCCGTCAGCTTTTGCAAATCCGGCTGAAGTCCGTGAAGCAGCTCATTTGAATAAAGAAGAACCATAACCTTGGAATGCCCGGTGGAAGCAATCGCAACGGGATATTCCCTGCAAATCTCCTCACGAGCGATTCCCAAAGCGTCCGCAATCCGATTTCTTACAGTATCCCCAACAGGCGCAGATACCGCAGGTGTTCCCTGCGTCATTATGATTGAGTAGTCGTTTTCGTCTCGGACAACATCCACGGGCAATGAGTCTGCTTTTGTTTTTTGGACAACTGTTCCGCATTCTAAATTTTTCTCTTTGGCCCGGACATAATGGGCCGCTATCGTGGCATGACTGCATATAGGAACTTCTGTTGTGGGTGCAAAAAACCGTACTTCTACATCATAATCCGTAGAATCTGCTTCAAAAATAAAAGCTGTTTCCGAATTATTTAATTCTCTGCATCTGCTCCTCTGTCAGTCCCTTTGCATCAGGAATTACGCCGGCAGGATTGCCATGAAATCTGTCCTTTGTAAATGAATTCACTTGGTAAATCTTATACGTTTTAACAAAATATTCCTCTCAGACTTTCGATTTTCGAGTGTGCTTTAAACGCCTAAATTCCTGTATTTCGCCGCCTTACTCATAGCTCCCAACTATATGAATGTAAAATAAGCATTAAGCAGTACTGATATCATCGCGAACACACTTAATACTGAATAAAATATCTTCATCCCCTTACTTTTTGTATTCCTGACAGAATATACCAAATAAACAAACCATACCGTGTAAGCACATATGGTAAAAAGGGGATTTCTGACCAGATACAAAAGAATAAACAGGATATTGACCACTTTCATCCCATCCTCTGAAAACAACTGTTTTTTCAATCTTTCCAGCATGGCTTTCCTCCTCACTGAATCCTGTTCACTGGCAAGCTGTTGACAGCTTGCAGAACACACGACTTTCACCTGTTAGAGTGCGCCCATGGCGCACAAACAAAGAGAGACATCGCACTCGAAATGCCTCTCTCGCTTATCCCCGTATTTATTTTTCGTCATCGTAATCCATCATGCTGATAAGTCCCTGCAGCTTGCCGATCTCATAGGCCCGCGCGCGGTGGCCGAATTTGGAATCATTTTCCATGATGGGAACGTGATCCTCGCAGACATAGCCCTTAAAGCCGGATTCCTTCAACTTTCTCATCACCCTCGCCGGGTTATAGTTTCCTTCGCCCAGATAGCATTCCCTAAAATCATCCGGCACGCCCAGCACATCCCGGAAATGAACGTAGAAAATCTTTCCCCTATGGCCGAAATAGTCGATAAATCGCTCTACCACCGGGGCGCCGCCCATCTCCGAGCAGCAGCCTAGACACAAATCAACGCCCCAGGCCGGACTGTTGGTCTCCCTGTCTGCGCGGACATAGCTCTCGAAGCTGTTAAAGATCCTGGCCACACCCGATACACAGGCCACCGGCGGATCGTCAGGATGAAGCGCCATCTTCACGCCGGCCTTTTCAGCCTCCGGCAAGATCGCCTTCATAAAATATTCATGGTTCTTCCACATATCTTCAGGATCGGGAATCTCCACGTCCAGCCGGGCGGCGTAAGCCACGCGGTTTCCGTCCCGTCTCGCCGCCTCATCATTATAAGCGGAAACCCTCGCCCCTCCTCTGGTTTTCGCCTCATAGGAGGTGCGCCACACGAAGGTCGGAGTAAAATGATATCCGAAATAAGTGATTCCTAGCTTTCCGAAGCTGCGGATCAGCCCGATGTAATTCTCTATCTGCTCGTCGCGCCCCGGAAGTCCCAGCATTACCTTGTCATAAAACCGGATTGGCACATTTTCAATGCAGACCAGTTTGACCCCGTAGGATTCCGTTTTCTCCTTATATGCTTTGATATCCTCAAACGCCCAGGTCTTCTCTCCGGGAATGTCCGGCGTGTTGTACTGAATATCCGTGATTCCAAGCTGCTGGAAATAGATCAACGTCTCCGGGTCAATGGTATTTAACTGGCAGCCCAGTAATTTAATATTTGAAGCCATAGCAGCGTATTTCCCTCCTTACAGCCCTGTGAGCGCTAACGTCACGCCAGGGAACAGATTAATGATAATCAAAACCGTTAACAGTGCCACATAGTAGGGCAGCACAGCCTTAAACGCCCTGTCAAAGGAAATGCCTCCTATTTTCGACGTCACAAACAGACACAGCGCCATGGGCGGCGTCAGCATTCCAATCATCAAGAGCAGCACCATAATAACTCCAAACTGCACGGTACTCATACCGATAATCTTTACAATAGGAAGCAGCACCGGCAACGTCACCAGCAGCGCCGAAGTGGTCTCCATGAAGGTTCCCACAAACAGCAGGAACAGATTGATAAGGAGCAGAATCAGATACGGGTTGCTCGTCAGGCTAAATAAAAGCTCTGCGCTCTTTTCCGCCACCTTCTCCGTGCCAATCATCCAGGCAAACACGGTTCCGGTAGCAATAAGTAGCATGACCATGCCGATACTCTTGATAGAATTTCGCATGATGTCCATGAGGCTTTGCCAGGTCATCTCCTTGTAGATCACAACACCCAAAAACAAGGAGTATGCGGCCGCTACAGCAGCAGTTTCCGTCGGCGTAGCGAAGCCAGATAGCATACCTACGATAAGAATCAGCGGGGACAACAGCGCCCAGAAGGCTTCTTTAAAGGCCTTCCAGATCTCCGGCAGCGTAGCCCTCCTGCTCTTAGGGTAATTGCGCTTTTTGGAAATAATATAGACCACCAACATCATAAATCCGGCCATTAGAATACCCGTGGGAATCCCTGCCATAAACAGTGCGCCGATGGACGTTCCGCTCATAATTCCATACAGTACCATGGGACTACTGGGCGGAATGATAGGCCCGATCGTAGAGGAAGCCGCAGTAATGCCCACTGAAAAATCGGGGTCGTAGCCCTCGTCTACCATGGCCTTAATCTCAACATTGCCCAGACCAGCCGCGTCCGCGATCGCCGATCCGCTTACTCCGGAAAAAAATACGCTGGCTAGTACATTTACATGCCCCAAGCCGCCGGTGATATGGCCAACAAGTACGTTGGCAAATTTAAACAGCCTTTTCGTGATTCCCGAACTGTTCATCAGCTCTCCCACTAGGATGAAGAACGGAGCCGCCATAATAGTATAGGAAGCGGATCCGCTTACCATGGCTTGCGGGATAAAGGACTGCGGAACGGACTGCTCCACCAAAGCGTAGACCAGCGTAGTGATCAGCATACAAAAGGCCGCCGGCACGCGGAGCAGCAGCAGTACGAGAAACAGCACGATAATAAGAATTCCTACCTGCATCACTGCCTTCCTCCCTTCCCGTCATTTCCAAGAACCTCTTCCATCAGCTTCTTGCCGCTTTCCAGTTCCTGATCAATCTGTTCGTCGGTGTCAACCACCACGCCCTCGATACTCTTTTTCCGTATGCAGTTAATAAGCGCGTCCAGAAAAAACAGGGCCATGATAACGCTGCACACCGGTACCGCCAGATACATGCAGCCTCTGGGAATGTGAGTGATAGGAAGGGGCGTCTTCATCTGGCGCATGGAAAGCCCATAACCGTAGCAGGTCATGTAGAGGGTAAGGAACAAAAGACCCATAATCGTGACCAGATTCAGAACATATTTTACTGGGCGCGCCATTTTCTGAAAGAAAAAGTCTACCGCCACATGGCCGCAGTGACGCACCGCATAAGCCGCCGCAAGGAATGTGAGCCACGCCATCATCAGAACGCAGTATTCTTCCACCTGTGTAAAAGAGAAATTGAACAGATTGCGGCACAGCATTTGAACCAGAACCATGCTAAGCAACACCGCCGTCAAGACACAAGCCAGCGCAAAAATAAATTTATCCAAAAAATTTGTAATATATTTCACTGTGTATTCTCCTTATAGATGTAAAAAGGGACGCTATAGCCGCGGCGCCCCTGTAAACTCTGCTTTTATAATCCCTGAATGACTTCCCAGCCGCCTTCTGCCCAGGAATCTTTGAATTTTTCCAATACCTGTTCGATGATCTTTCCTTTAAACGCCTCAATATCGATCTGGTCCGCCGGTATAACGGTCATTCCCTTCTCTTCCAGCTCCTTAATATATTGCACGTCCTGCTCGGCTCCCTTTTCATTGAACAGGTCGTAACCGCTCTGAGCCGCATTTATCACAAGCTCTTTTTCTTCGTCTGTCAGCGTTTCATACCATTTCTCATTTACGTGGAACAAATACGCGCCGTACTGATGGCTGGTGAGCATCATGTATTTCTGAACGCTGTAGAAACCGCCTTGCATGATCATGTCGGTGGGGTTTTCCTGTGCGTCCGCCGCCCCTGTCTGCAGAGCACTGAACAGCTCGCCAAAGGGAATCGGTACAATAGAAGCACCGCAGGCCTGCCAAGAAGCAACTACGCCCTCCACACTGGGGGTACGGAACTTTAAGCCTACCATGTCGTCCGGGCTCTTGATCTCTTTATTTGCGGTGATATATCTGGGAGTGCGGACAGCCACGGAATCGGTGATGATTGCGTGCACGCCGTACTGCTCGATCATTTTATCATTTAAACCCTGCTCTTCCTTAAGCATCTTCCAATACTTTTTCACATGGTCCGCGTCTCGGAAGCAGAAAGCCACATTGGCGTAGCCAAGCCACTCCGGAAGCACCCAGGTCGCCAGCATATCGGAAGTCAGATACACGTCAAAGTTTCCCTCGGACAGACCGATACATAGATCCTCGTCGTTGGTCCCCACCTGGCCGGTTAAGTACCGCTCCACTGCGATCTTACCACCGGACTGCTCTTCTAAGGAATCGCAAAATGCGTTTCCCATATCCAGAGAGAGGCCGTTCAAATTTCCCACAACCCGGACTGTCTTCTCCGCTTCTGTCAGTTCAGCGGAAGTCTCGCTTTCTTTTCCTGCCTCCTCTGCAGCTTCCGCCTGAGAAGCCGTGCTCTCCGGCACTGAAAGGCTGCCACACCCTACTGTCGTTGCCGCTACGCATATTGCCGCAACGCATGCCGCCCAACGTTTTAAGTTCTTTAGCCTCATAATGTACCTCCCAATGATCCAGGGTGCACATGGATTCGCTTATATATATATTGCACGGTTATCCATCATGTGCCCCGTTTACTTGTAACTCGTTTAAATAAATATTTTTTGAATCCTCCAGCATATGCTGTTCAATTACCTGCTCCAGGTCCGGCCGTTTCTGTACGATCGCGTCAACCAGCGTTTTATGACTGTTAAAGGCCCATTCTTCATCCACATAATTACCGTTTATCTCCATAATAAGCTGTAATATGGAGGACAGAGATTTCCAGGCGTTAAATATCGCCTTATTTCCAGAACATTTCATAATCGCCACATGTACGTCGTAACCCAGCGCCGCCATTTTCACAGGAGCACATTCTTCTCCCTTGTCTCTCTCCAGCTTTAACTGATTAAGGCTGTCCAGAATCGGAGCGTAATCCATGATGTCCTTATTCTGCAGGATGGAGATCGCCTTCTTTTCCAGAATAAGACGCAGTTCATAGATATCGTCGATATCCTTGTCTGAGATGCCAATCACTCTCGTTCTGCCGTTTTCCTCGCAGGCAACCAATCCCTCCGCCTCCAGCTGCTGAAGAGCCCTGCGCACCGGGCCGCGGCTGACATCCATGCGCTTACTGATAGCAACCTCGCGGAGATATTCGCCTTCCTTCAGTTCGCCAGTGAGTATCTCATAGCGAAGCGTGGAAAGAACGTCTTTTGCAACTAAGGACCTTTGTAAAGGGGCCGATAATGAGCTCATAATTATTTACTCCTTTCGATTATGATTATAGTATATAGTATTATTTTTGTCAACATCTTTCTTAATTTGCCATCATTATTTTTTTTATGTTAACATATTTTTATAAATACATTTGTTTACCCAGGCACGACAATGCCGGCGCACACGGAGCGGAGCCACACTAACGCTAATCGAGTAGGGGAAATTTCTCTGATAAAGAAAGTAAGCGTCAAATAAGAACGTGTAGTGATTTTTTCGATATTTTCCTATAAACTTAGGATTAGAGTTTTGAGAGTGAATTCTAAAAACTCTAAATCTAAGAATAAGGAGAAATCGCATGGATTTCCTTTATTATAAAAGGTCGATGGCTATTTTTCTATACACTATTTTATTTGACGCTTACTAAAGAAATTTCCGTAAACCAGTGAGAAGTTGTTTTATTTTGCCACAAAAGGAATGCCGTATTTATGCGACTTCTGGCGTTTCGCAAACGCCTATTAGATTACTATGCTTGAACCGCCGTGTACCGAACGGTACTCACGTTATGTTTATACATATTTGACTTTAAAATATATGGTTCAAATGTTGCGATTTCTCCTATCGTTCTGATTCCTAAATTTGATAATTTATTCTCTGTTGCACGACCAACAAAAATAAATCCCTCGCTGGCAAGGGCCCAGCTAAGGAACGTTGAATTAACATCAACAGAAATATAACCCTTTCCACATAATCACCTCTTTTATATACATCATTAGCCATGAGCAAAACTCCAAATATTTAGTATTTATGCGGGTTTGTGAGGCATGGCAAACCTCTTTATCACTCCAAATTTATAGAAACAACCAGCTCCCTTTGATATAATGGAGTTGTCAAAATCAATTCACACAAAAGGAGCTGATTGTTATCTACCGTCAAGAAATTTTGAAAGACATCCGTCTTTTTACCTCTCAGCCTGTTGCCAAATTTTATGACTCGTTATTCCTCCGGCTTGATTTATCTTTTGTTCAGGAGCCATCCCTGGAAGCGGGCCTGGATGAGGAAATTGCCTATACGAAGGAATTGCTTTCCGTCCTGGAGGAAGGGATTGCCGCCTGCGGGGACAAAAAGATACAGGACCTGGCGGAAAGGATACGGGGATTATTAGATACGGATAAGATCCGGGAAATCAGATCAAAAGATGACGAAGATGCCCGGTTTGGGCACAAGACACCCACGAGTACATTTTATGGGTACAAGAACCATCTGGCAATGGCGGAGGAAAGGCTGATCGCGGGGATAAGCATAACGCCGGGAGGGGAACCTGACGGCCAGCAGTTGCCCGGATTAATTGAAAAGGCCCAGAAAAACGGGATTGAAGTAACGGAAGTGATCGGGGACATGGCGTATGTCAGTGAGGACAACGTGGATGCTTGCGGGGAAAAAATCACTTTAATAGCGAAAATAAATCCTGCGGCCGCGGCTGCTGCGGAAGCGAAACTTGAGGAAGGATTCAGTTTTAACAAAGATGCAAAGATGCTGCAATGTCCGGCAGGTGAACTGGCCATGCGGGTTGAGAAGCGGGAGGCAAAGAACGGGAACCAGTACCGGAATTACGTATTCAGCAAGAAAAAATGCGAAAAGTGCCCTCTAAAAGGACAGTGTAAAGTAGGGAAGTGGAAAACCCACAGCTATAGTATTACCCAAGCAAGAGAAAAGAACCGGAGCAGGCTGGAATTTGAAGCAAGCGAAGAATTTCAAGAACGCCTGAAGATACGGCACCGGATTGAAGAAAAGAATGGGGAATTAAAGGAAGCCCACGGATTAGGCAGAGCAGATTCAGTGGGATTGTTTGCTATGGAATTGCAAATGAATTTTACGGCATTCGTAGCAAATATTAAGAGAATAACGAAGTTGATTGCACTGGCCGGATGATAAAACAGCCCATATTTTTTAGTGAATCATAATCTCTGACACCATATTATAGAAGAAAGAAAAACTCCCACAAAAAACGGGAGTTTTTCAGTGCCCTCATAAAATAAGGATTTCTCGACTCTCCTCGGGTTGGGCTATTCGTTAAAATAGTCAGCAGGGGAAGAGGGGCTCGAACCCCCATCTACGGTTTTGGAGACCGCTGCAAAAGTCCAGATTATCCTTATTTTACTTACTTTTAGAAAAAGTGGGAACACTTTTGGGAACACTTTTTATATTTTAAATTCCTTGTAAATATATGTATTTTCCCATTTCTTAAATGCATCAATCGGAATATAGTACTGTTTACCAATTTTTATTTTGGGAAATGACTTCTTCTTTATTATAGCATATGCCTTCTTCTCACTGCAATCTAATATTTTCTGTATGTCTTTCACTTTTAAGTATTTATCTACATTCATACAATACCTCCAATACAATAGGGCCGGATTATATACCAGCCCAAAATAACCTCTTATATACACTCTTTCATCTTTTAATATAAACATCAGCCCAGTACACCCCCATCTCCAAAGCCTCCTGGTGTGTCTCTACAGCCATATCAATCTTGTGGCCCTTAATCATTCCCCCTGTGTCTTCTGCCTGGTACTCAACGCCATCTATAACAACCGTGCTGCCAAGAGGTATGACGCTTGGATCAACACTGATTAGTCCAGGATATACAGGTATTCCTGTCCGGGTAAGCCCTTTTCCATCGCCGCATATATGCTTATATGGTTCACAGCAATAGTGACTAATTTTAAATTGTCCAATATATTCAAGGGAAGTTTCTGTATCAGAAAGATACTCAGATTTGATATAGGCATAACCATCTTCTGTGGTAATCATGGACCATCCATCATATTCGCCAAACACTTCAAATGATGTATTCAGAAAGGTCTGACCAAGAACTATTGATTCAATATCAGGCTTCTCCCAGATGTTAACTCCATCTTTATTTGCATACATTGTCTTAGGTTCTAACGCCCCAATAAATGCTTCTTTCATTGTTTCTATCTGTGCCGTCATTGTAACGGTTTCTTTGTTTTCTTCTGCCCATGTCGCCATGGGCGTGACTAAGGATAGGAATAATACACTGATCCACATTATAGATAATTTCCTCATATGTTTCTCCTATTTTTATTAAATATCAGTTTTGCGGATAAAGCAAATCCGGATTGTCAAAAATGTTGCCAACAACATCAGCATTTGCAAACATTTCAAGCGTATACTGTTGATAGCTATCGTCTATATCATCCACAGCAAATCCTATATAATCTTCCGTATACCACATTACTTTTCCGACTGCCTTAATTGCATCATGGTAGATAATATCATTCTCCCAAATTTCTCTACCGTTCTTATCGGTTATTCCGGCATACTGACAGACGGTTTTAGGGTCTATTTCAATCCATTCCGCATAACGTTCGTCATATCCATGGTCATCATCATATACCGGCAAGATATAGTGATGTCCTCTGCATTTTACATAATAGCCTTTCTCCCACTCGGCATTGTCCAATCTCTTTGCCTTACATAAATATCTGTCCATTTTGTTCCTCCGTTAAATATTAATTTATTGTATCCATCCACCTGCGAATATCGTCCGCCAGGGCTACATTATCTGTGGCATCCGCATAGGCCAATAAAGCCGCCTTTGCCGCCGGGTCCCTGTCCGGTCGAAGCACAAAACACTCATCCACGATGCTGTTATCCGATACTTTATACACATTGTATTTAACTTTCAATCCGTCCATAATGTCCTTCCCTCCGGTTCTCCCGGAAAATGTCAGTTTTGTAAACTAAAGCTTTTGACCGCAGTATGGACAATACTCGTAATCCTCATCTATTGGCACATCACTATTACATTTTCCACATTGGATACTATCCTCTGGGTCAGTTTCTGACGGTAAGCTGTTAGGTTTTAAGCGCGCTTCTAACTCGGCAATCCAATAATCCTTATCACACTCGCTACACCGCTCATGGACGGTTCCAGTTGATACACTCCGACTACTGAACCGGCTGTATGTAAGTCCCTTTTTATACTTTTTGCAGTTATGCCGACTTGTTAAATATTCACAATCTCCATTACAATATCCCATCTATATTCCTTCCTCCGTCAATCTCGGAAATTCTTTGTCCGTCATATGTTTCCAGCAGATACAAAGTTCATGATATTCTCTACTAAGTTTTTTTCTGCTTTATAATCCCAAATTTGCATATCACACCACTTATCTACATTCTTTTGCAAAACATTCATGTGTTTTTACATATACGCTTTTATACATAATTTTCTAACCTCATTCTAAATATAATATTCTGGTTTATCAGTTGACCCGAAACCACCATTTCGTACCGTGTTACACTCATCATCTACTGTAATTCCAAATGGTAAGAAGATACCTTGTGCCATCCCTTGCCATGTTGGTATATCTACTGTTTTACAGATGCACGAATCATTGATTAACTTTACAAAAATATGTCCTTCATTATTAGACAAAAAATAATCGCTATCAATTATTCCAAAAGTATTACTTAGGCGCACCCCATACTTAAATCCATGTCCGGAACGAGGTAATATACCTAAAAACCAACCAGGTTCAATCCTACATCTAATACCAGTGGGAATCTTAATTGTCATCCCTGGCTCAAGTATAATATGTACTGGTGTAAAAATATCATATCCGGCTGAACCCATTGTGGCTCTTTGCGGCAACTTGATTCTCTCGTAGATTTCTGAAAGTAATCCATCTCCCGGAACTCCATATTTCACTCCAAAGGAGTCAATCATATCTTTGAAAAACTGTTCTCTTGATACCTTTTCAAATTTTGCTATTCTTGTTTCCATCATCATCATCACCTTCCACATACAATACTTCTCTTTTATCTAGCTCGTTTATCACTTCGCAAAATGTTTTGTATACCATATCCCTAACCAAATCCTTGCATGTGTTTGGTGTAAAATAGAATGTGTTGTAACTCATTCCGGTATTGTTATCAATTACATACCATTCAATCTGTTCATCGGGTTCCTTCGATAAGTCAATTCTGATTGATAATGAAATTGTATCTTTGTAAAGTCTCTCCCTCTTTCTAAATAGGCTCTTGTTCTCTGACTGTTGTTTAAATCCTGCCTTGATTAATTTCTCTGGTGTTACGTTGCAATGCAATTTTAATTTTATCATTCTTCACGCTCCTTCAATAAATCAATGATATACCGGAACATAAGTAGTTTCCTACTTATATATTCTCTGTACTCTTTACTCAAAACTCCATCTAACATTATCTTGTATTGGCGTACCTCCTCTTGGAAATACACCAAACACTTCTGATTCATGCTGTCCATAAAACTAGTTCTCCATTAAGAAACGATTTTTGAACATCAATAACTCTTTGATTCTTACTGCCACGCCATTTAAGGGTTAAATCTCGCTTGTCCTCCATATATTTTCCATCTACAAGCACATCACATAATTTAATGGTATTTTGTCTACATGTTTTAATTAAATCTGCTCTGCGTTCTAAAAGATTTTCACTAAATCTTAAGTCTGCTTTTTCTTGCCAGTTGTAATTAAATAATTCTTCCCATGTATAGCCTGTATATAGCCAAATGATTTTATCTCGAAAAGTATGTCGGATTTCATTTAGTAACATACAAATTTCATCTACATTTTCATCAGCCAATGGTTCACCACCAAGAATACTGACCCTTTTAACAAATGGTTTGCTAATAAGGTCTAAAAACTGTAATTTTGTTTCTTGGGTCCATTCGAGTCCACCTTGAAAGTCCCATGTTTCAGAGTTAAAACAATTGTAACAATGAAAATGACAGCCTTGGACGAAGAGGGCAACACCTATACCCTCTCCGTTGCTGATGTCCATGTTGCGTATCTGAGCAAAGCGCAATGTAGTCTCCTCCTAATTCTCTATTGCATGGTCATCTACATGAACATATCTATTCTGAAATTCATCCAATCGTCCTTGATTCCAGCCATTTGTTGCAGTTCCAATATATCCACATGTTCGTCTTGCAACGTTCATTTTATTAGTATCCTCATTACCACAATTTGGGCATCTCCAGCCAAGTTTTCCATCGATATCTAATAACTGGATTTCACCATCATATCCACATACTTGACAATAATCACTCTTTGTATTTAATTCAGCATACATAATGTTGTTATAGATAAACTTAAGAATCTCCAACACAGCAGGAATATTATCTTGCATATTGCATGTTTCAATATATGAAATAGCACCTCCAGGACTTAACTTCTGAAATTTTGACTCAAGTCGTAATTTCTCAAACGGATCGATTTCTTCAAATACTGGAATATGATAAGAATTAGTGACATAATCTCTATCTGTAATTCCTTCTATTACACCAAAACGCTCCTGAAGTTTTTGCGCAAATTTATATGTAGTAGATTCCAATGGAGTTCCATAAACACTATAATCAATATTTTCATTCTCTTTCCAGTGGTTACATTTATCGTTTAGAGCTTGCATTACCGCAAGTCCGAAAGCTTCTCCTTCACCTTCATCACTATGACTCTTCCCAGTCATATACTTTACACATTCATATAATCCGGCATATCCTAAGGAAATAGTTGAATAACCATTATATAAAAGATTATCTATAGTTTCACCTTTGTCTAATCGTGCTAATGCACCGTATCTCCAAAGAATAGGAGCAACATCTGAAGGTGTTCCTTTTAAGTGTTCGTGTCTAATACGAAGTGCTTTATGGCAAAGTTCTGTTCTTTCATCAAATAGTTCCCAGAATTTATTGAAATCACCACTTGATGATAATGCTATGTCTGGTAGATTAATAGTTACTACCCCACAATTAAATCTACCATAATACTTATGCTTTCCTTCTTCATAGTTCTTCGCTTTTGCGATATTTCCAACACCTTTTTCTGTGAAACGGTCTGGAGTAAGAAAACTGCGACACCCCATTGGGGTATAAATATCCCCCTTTAATTCAAACATTACTTTTTCAGAAACATAATCTGGAACCATACGTTTAGCTGTGCATTTTGCAGCCAATTCAGTCAAATACCAATACTTACTATCTTTCGAAATATTATCTTCCTCTAACACATAAATCAATTTAGGAAATGCAGGAGTAATCCATACACCTTGCTCATTTTTAACGCCTTGATAACGTTGCTTTAATGTTTCTTCGATCAACATCGCCAAGTCAGCTTTTTCCTGCTCATTCTTAGCTTCATTAAGGTACAAGAAAACAGTAAGAAATGGTGCCTGTCCATTAGTTGTCATCAGTGTAACAACTTGATATTGAATAGTCTGAATTCCTTTCTTTATTTCATCTATCAAGCGTTCATTCGTAACCTTTTCTACATAATCTGAATAATTAATATAACTGCCAACTGCATTAGACTTAAGTAAGGTATCGATCTCTTGCTTTACTTTTTTTCTAATTTTCTGTCTACTAATATCAACAAATGGTGCTAAGTGTGCCAAAGAAATACTTTGGCCTCCATATTGTGACGAAGCAACCTGGGCAATAATCTGAGTGGCAATATTACATGCCGTGGAAAAGCTACGCGGTTTCTCAATTAATGTTTCACTGATGACTGTGCCATTCTGAAGCATATCTTCAAGATTGATGAGATCGCAATTATGAGTTTTCATAGCAAAATAATCCATATCATGGAAATGCAAGATTGCATCTTCATGAGCCTGAACAAGCTCTGGCGGAAGTAAAAATCTCCTAGATATATCTTTACTTGCAATTCCTGCCATATAGTCACGCTGCGTTGTAACCAATCTTGGATTCTTATTAGAATTCTCACTATTCCAATAGTCGTTAATGCCACCTAATAGTTCTTGAATTTCTTCATCGGTTGTATTAGACATTTCTCTCTGAAATTCTCTGGTCTTACGGTATCCTTCATACGCTTGGGCTGTAAGTACAGCATCTTTTTCGATTAGCTTCTGAAAAACTATATTTTCAATATCATAAATACTAATCGTTTCTTCGTTACAGCAAGATTTCTCAATTTCATCTGCTATGGTATCTGCAATCTTCGGTTGGATTACACCACCATTTTTCATTGCTTTCATGATTGCTCTTGATATTTTAGCTTTATCAAAATCCACCTCTGAACAATCTCTTTTTAAAACTTTTACCATTTTATCCACCTCACATATCTTTAATCCTAACCTTCAGTTCCTCCAGGTGCCTATACCTATCCGACTCATATTTTGTATGGTCCTTCACTATCATCTTTGTTTGTTCGTTACATATCAGCTCTATAAGCAGTTTCTTATCTTCTTTAATCATCTTCGAATGTATCCCTCTCCGCCATCCCTGATATCAAGACATCTATGTGATGTAGGCCCATCTACACAATCCGGTACTCTACTAATGCTTTCAATAATATATTCTCTTCCACTTAATCTGACAGTTATAAAGTCATCTTCCTCTTTCAGCAATTCTCTTGCTAACATTCCGCCAGTTGTAATCAAAATACTATTTCCTCACCTCGATTCTCCGTAATAGTCTTTAATATAAATCATTGCCTTTTTCATAGCGTTTTCGCCTGTTTCTATTCTGTCTATTTGGTTTCTAATCCACGTATGTAACTCAATACCTTCTGTACTGTTTTCTGTATCAAAAAAACCAATAACAGGAATGTTATTTTTCCATGCATCAAAAACTTCATCAATTGTTCCTGGGGATTTTTCAATATCTTTAAGATTAACAAGAATAACATCGGCAGACTCAACTTTACGTAAATCAAACATCATAACTTCTTTTTCTGACTTGTGATAATCCCTACCGTATTCATAATAGCGGGTTGGGTCAATACAGTAAAAATCATAATCGTATGCATAGCCAGAATATATTTCAAACCATTCGGATGCCATCTTGCGCCATAGTTTTGGATATTCAGCTCCTACACCATAACAGCCAATGGCTCCTGCTAAGTAAATTCTTACTTTCAACTATTCTCCTCCAAATAGCTCCGCAGTTTATCTACTACATCACTAAACTCATCATTCTCGTTATTGTAAACAATTCTATCAGCCAGATTTTCAACACCTTTAAAATCCTGGTAATCCTGTTTTATTCGGCGCTCGGCTTCTTCTTTTTTGTCTCCACGTTTCATCAGTCGATTTTTAATGGTCTGATTATTGGCATAGATATAGACCAATCGGTACTCCAAGCTGGGATACTCTTTAACCACATCTCTATAACCTTCTGGCGTAAGTATGATAATATCCTTTTCGCCAGCACTCTCAATATCTTCTCTAGCTGACCCGTAATACCATATTCCTAATTCTGTTTTATAAACCTTATATTCAGCAAAGTAATTCTGATCAATTTTTTCTAAAAATTCTTCTTCGGATACAAAGTGATAATCGACGTTCTGTATTTCTTTCTCCCTCTTAGGTCTAGTTGTTGTGGTCAAAATCAAATGAAAGCCGTATTTCTTCAGTTCCTTTACTATAGTTGACTTACCAGAGCAAGTACGCCCCATGATTATAGTTAACATTTATTCACCAGCCTTTATATTATAAAAATATTCATTATATAGATCATATCGTTCCTGTATCGTCATATCACCTATAGGTATTTCTCTTTTCTCATAACACCAATCATAGAATTTATCATAAAAACCACATGACTTAAATTCTGGACACCCCAAACGATATATACAATTCGGAACCAAAACGCCAGCTTCCAATGGATGAGTTTTATGTAGTTCATATTTAAAATCTTCAGCGAGTTCTCTTGCTTCTCTTGTTGCCTGAAAACATAATCGTTTTCTCCATGCATCAATAAGATTTTGCATGTTTGCATATCCATCAAAATTAACGAGGGCATCCTGTGTCTTTTTGTCTCTTGGTGTTTCGTCCTTCAAACGGTCATCTCTCTGACTACTTATAAACTTTTCAAATTTGTGGCGTGACCACTCCGTTGACACCCAATACTTTATACTTTTCCAGGACCAATCAAATTCAAGAAGCCGAATTGGAGAATGTTCTGAAATCAGTAGCTTTTTCTTAAATATGTCACTTGCACTATTTTCCGTGAAATCTTTATTGTCAGTAGTCCTACAGTGATTCTTTACCCTTTTCCAATCATCGAGAATTGTATTAAATACTGTTTTCATTATGTACCTCGTATACTTTGGTTTCTTTCATAAAATTTACAATCTCATCCTTATCGACTCCAAGCATCTCAACCTCGATTTCTTTACCCGCCTGGATTCCAAATACTCCTATGACAGATTTTGCATCTACAACCACGCTACCGTCATATAGGTTAATGTCATTATTGTATTTCGCACAAAGATTAATAAAGTCAGTCACCTGTTCAGGCGACTCCAATTTGATTTTTGTTTTATTCAACTACTATTCCTCCTGACTACCTTCTATGATTGATATTTTATAATTTTATATTGGACAGATTTCTCCTAATAAATATAAAATATCCTTCTCTTTTCATAATTTTATATTGGATATATTGTTGCAATATTCTTCTTTGATTTTAATATACATTGGACAGAATCAACTGTTTAGAACGAGTATCGTTCTGATTATCTTATTATCCTTATATTCATATTCCAACTGTCCAAAATTAAAGTTACGGATAATATGGAAATCTCTGACAAATATGATAGAGGGAGAATAAAGTATTTAGCCCTCCCATTGAACCATACATATGAGTATCGTATATAGTTCTACAACTCATATTCCAACTTTAACTAAGTAATAAGGATAAAAGATTGAGCAGACCAACTCCATCCATTATCCTATCCAATCTTTATAATGGAAGCGATCCTCTTTATCAATAAGTTAACTCGGCTTATGTAATGCTTCCGGCTTTTCGAAATACTCATCAAGGCATTTATCTAAGAATCTTTCGACTGCTACTATCCTAGTCTGACCAGATTCTTCACAGAAACATTCGAGTTTTCATTAATCGCCGACTCCAACTTAATATTTAAGATCTCAGCGTCTTTCTTTTTTCTTGACATATCAATCGTCTTCCTTGCCGGAAAGCGCAGGGAACAACTCTGCCAGCTTATCTTTCAAAGTACCATTTTTCGCATATTCCAGTGTATCGCATAATCTGATATTATGTCTTTCAATTGCTGTCTCATTACTAAATCCTAGGATATATGCCAGACAAATCCGGTAAATGATTTCTGTAGGTGCACAGCCATATACCTGTTTCGCAAAGATATGATTGAGTCTTTGTGCTTCATCGGGATAAAGCTGCTTCATATGCTCGCTCTGGTAAAGCCGTGTTACGATTTCCGTAATATACATTCCGGATTTCATATACAAATCGGCAAATGTCTTGTCCGGGTCATCAAAGCAGCCTGGATTTTCCTGCTCCAGACGGTTTACCATATCCTTTACTACCCATTTGGGGGTAAATATCTGGTTTGTCTTCTGCGGAGGGATATAATCGAAAATATCTTCCAGGTTTTTCTCATCAAAATAATCAGCCAGGGCAACCTTTTTTGCAAGAAACTCCCTGATAGAATCATTAAAGACCACCGGATCGAATAAATGCCCGTAATAATCTTCCATCATTCCGGTTTCCGGATTCAGAACCTGTCCGCCATCCCGAAGGAGCCGGAATTGTTTCAGGGAAATACTGGTTACTTCCTGGAAAACCACATCCGGAATAATCTGATCAAATGTTTCCAGTGTGGTAGTTTCATCCCCGTAAGCCATGAGGAAGGAAGGGATTGTTCTTGAAAATCCGCGAAGATGATCCTTGATTCCATCTTCGATGGTTCTCTTTTTCTGTTCCCTCTTTTCTGTTTCTACAGTTTCCACAACTGTCTGTCCTGCCGTATCAATAAAATCCGTTACAGATTCTTTGATTGTCTGCTGCAGTGTTTCAACTGCCTGTTTCTTTTGTTCCTCAATATGCTGATTAACTGCCTGCATTTCCTCCCTGGTCTTTGCATCCGCCAATTTTTCTTCTCTTTCTTTTTCAAGAATTCGCTGCTGAATCTGAAAATCTCCTAAAATTCGGTAGAAACTCCTATTTATACTGTTTTGTTAGATTAATGAGCAAAGTTGTCCAATATATATTATAAAATTATTTTGTTTTATCGAACCTCTTATCCACTATTAAATTATTATATCCAATCTAAAATTATTTATTTAGATAAAATTTTCAATAATTCTTCCTCATTTATAATTGGAATTCCTAATAACTTTGCTTTTTGGTTTTTACTGGATGTGCTCTTCAAATCATTGTTCACAAGATATGTTGTCTTTGCTGACACTGAACCTGATACCTTTCCACCCAAAGATTCTATTCTCTCTTTTGCTTCATCGCGATTAGAAAAATGTAAAAGCGAACCTGTAATAACAAAAGTCTTACCAGATAAATCTACTAAGTTTGAACTTCGCAATGGAATTTTAAACCTGAATTCTTTAGCCAGTTTATATACATCGTTTTTATTCGTATTCCACCATGTTATTAAAGATTTATTCATCTCTTTACCGAATCCTTCAAGACCTACAAAGGCATATTCGGCTTCTGAGTCTACTATTAGCCTAAATGAGTCCAAAGAATAATTGCTCGCTTTAGCTATATCCTTGCTTGTACTTTTACCAATTAGCGGAATAGATAATGCATATAAGAATCTATCCAGTGTTATATTTCTGCTTTTTTCAATTGCTTCCAAAAGATTATCTGTTGAACGTTCACCAAAACCATTAAGAATTGAAATCCTATCTGCATAATCTTTAAGATGATAAATATCCTGTATAGATGTTAACCAACCAAGATTAACGAATTTCTCAAGCGTTGCTTCTGATAATCCATCAATATTAAGAGCATTCCTGGATACAGCATGGACAAGTTTGCCTAGCAACTTTGCCTGACAACTGTTATTACAGCAATGTAGTGTTTTACTACCGTTTTCATTGTGTACCGCTACAATTCCTCCACAAGTAGGGCATTTTTCTGGAAGTTTCCAGGTATTACTTTTTGTAAGATTGATATGAACTTTTGGGATTACCATATTGGCCCGATAGACCTGAATTGTATCTCCGACGCCTAACTGAAGATCTTCGATATAAGAGATATTATGTAACGTAGCTTTTGTCGTAATAGCTCCGCCTAAGTCAACTGGTTCAAATATTGCTACAGGGTTTATTAGCCCCGTTCTTGATGTTTGCCATTCAATGTTGGTTAGCGTAGTCTCATATAAATCATCAGCCCATTTTAATGCAATCCGGCAGCACTCATGGTGAGAGGTTTTTCCCAACGATTCAGACAAGCTCTTACTATTTAGTTCAAAGATAATTCCATCTACAGGATATTTGTAATCAGTAGGACTCAGATATTTAATACATTCCTCCACTGAGCGCCAGTACCTATCTACTGTCTCAAATCCTAAATAATCTAGGTAGGCCAAATCATCCCATTTGGAATCCTTATCTTCATACTTGTCAGTTTGGTTAAGTTTAGTTACTGATTCAAACACTACAAATGATAGTTTTCTATCTCTTACAATGTTCATGTCTAAATTTCGCAATGTACCAGCTGCCAGATTTCTTGGATGACTATAAGGTTCATCTAATTCAGAATTAATTCTTTCAAATTCTTCCCAAGAGATGACGCACTCTCCTCTTAACTCCAAATATCCTTTGTAGGAAATTTTCATAGGAAGATTTGAAACATACTTACATGCCTCTGTGACATCCTCTCCAAAAATGCCATCACCTCTTGTAATTCCCTGTATAAATTCACCGTTGTTAAATCGTACAACTGTAGTCAATCCATCAAGCTTAAAAGAGCCGTAGAAATCATTTGTCCCAATGATCCTCTTAATTTCATCGATAGATTTAGTTTTATCTGCACTTAACATAGGTTTACTATGTTTTACTTTCTTCAATCCATCAATAACATAACCCTGTACTTTTTTAGTTGGTGACAAAGCCAACACAAAACCTGTCTCTTTCTCAAGTGATTCAAGTTCATCATATAAATCATCATACTGTTTATCACTCATAATTGGACTATCTTCTTTATAGTACGCAACGGATGCAGCATGAAGTATTTTTGTTAATTCTTTGATTCTGTGTATTTTGTTCAATCATACCCTCCTACTCTTTCTCACAATATCTCTTGGCTAACTCTATTACCTGGTAATTCTCTTTTGACCGTAAAAAATCATCAAACATAATATTGATTTTCTCCTCAGCAGATAATTCCAAAATCATTTTTTCTCTGGCGGCATTAGCTTCTTGCGTTTTATCATACCTACCATAATACTTTTCCCATTCATCTTCGTAATGCAACTATTAAACCTCCTAAAAATGTGTTATAATATCCTCATCAATGTATGAGGAGTGGTATAGATATGGATTCTAGCTTTAAGTTTGGTATTGACGTAAAAATATGGTGCTCACTATGTATTTTAGCTAACCTGTGCTCTATTTTTCTTTCCCAACATTCTGTGATCGGAATACTAACAACAATACTTTTTATCCTACTTTTAATTACCAAAAGAAAAATAACTTTTTATCTATTGAGCATCATGTACATAGTTCTACCACTGCTCACTGGAATCATAGTAAGATATCCGATTCCATTATTAATTGTATCGTTAATCAAAGATTCGATTACTCCTGCAATAACTTTTATCATTTTGAAAAAGTATTGGCGCTACATGAGATAAATCGTCAATCGTCATACCTGACTGAGTTTAAGTCAGGTATTTTTTTACGTCTAATCAATATATCGAACATATTTGTTCGTATAATCTTGTGGTATGCTAATACCAGAGTGGCAGAAAGGACCTTTATGATCAATCAAGATCCAAAAGTAATAAACCTATTCAAAATGCAATCCAATAGAACCATTCCATCTATCAAACTCGAAGGAACTTATCTTTATGAAACAAACTTTTTCCCTGGGAGATTATTAGCGGCTGAAGTCTATGAAGACCAGATTATTATAAGACCTGTCTTTGAAAATGAACCTATGAGATTTAAAATATAAAAATACTATGTGCCACTCTAATGCCAAAAAATACTCGTTTAATATCTTGTAACTTCAAATACTCTATCTTTATCTTTTTTTAATTCCTCATTAGCTTCTAAAAAAGCTTCTTTGATTTTATTCTTTGTATCCTTATTTGCATCAAATAATATCATTGCAAATCCAGTACAATAACCGATAACCGTAATAATATCGCACACCCATTCAGTTACTGTCATTGGACGAATGTTGAACATTTTTCCATCAGGATGCCATACCAGTAAGCTACTTACTAAGTTAAACATTAACGCGGTTCCAATAACCACAACACATCTATATTTTTTTAGAACTTATTTTATCATTCTCTTTTTCCTTTCTGATGACTTAAAACCACTGTTTCTTCCGCTTATTCAACAATCAATTTATAGTGATATTCACTGCAACAGCGATTATATCCATCTCGTTTAACTTCATTTACCATGGGGAATGTTAAATCTACACAGCGTATTAATTCTGTCAATTTCTTATTCCCTTTTAAAACATCAATATTATATGTTCCACGATATGTATTTATATTCAATATATTCTCTTTTATTTTATTATCTGGCCATTCCGCATTAACGTAAACAAAACAATGCCCTTCCGATATGTCATCGTGAGATCTGTAATAATCCTTCAATGTTACTTTTCGTTTTCCTAGGTAGATGTAAATTTGCCCATTATTGCACTCATAAATTCCACCCACTTGTAATTTACTCAATGGAATAGTAACCATCAATTCTTTTTCTTTGCGCTTACTTTCTATTTCTAGTAATGATTTTTCAATCTCTTCTTTAATATCCAATTCTTCCTCGGAAGGATTGGCGACCAGAAATACGTCACCCATAGAGCGTTTACCGCCACCTCTAAAGGCAATGGATTTACCGCTCCATACACCAACATCCATACCTACAACATATCTTCCAGTACCCTTACCTACACAAATATCACCATCATGTAATTCTCTGCCTAATATGTCTTTGATAAAATCTCACACTCCTTTACTAAAACACTTTATCCTGACATGAAGCTACTCTTTCATTGTGTTTTACCACAACTTATTATGTAGCCCCTTATTAATAACAGTTTCTTTCAGTCTGTAATATCGTGGGTTGTCTTTCTCAAGATGCTCTAAAACTGTGTCCATGCAATGTTTGAGTTTTTTCTGGTTAGTGAACATATCTGATGTCTCAATTGAATAACTAATGCCTTTAATGGAAAGACATCTATAAATTCTAAAATACCAGTGATATTTACCAAACTCATCTTCACAGTCTTTTTCAAAATCATATATCTTTTTCTTATAAAATATTTTTGCCATACATACCTCCACCTATTTTTTAATCGGGATAAAAGAAAGGTTTACTCTGCTTTCTTCATCCTATCATAATGTTCTCTCAATGAATCCGTCATAGTGGCTGCAACAATATTTGTCCCAAGATATGCTTTTAATGCATCACCAATAATCACGCTTGCTTCATCCAATAGTACATTATCAGGAAGTCTTCTCCCCCTTACTGAATCACTTTTGAAATCTTCTATACATAACGGCTCCGGAATTAAACATCCCATATCTCTCGCCATATTTTTTATGTAGTTAATCGATATTCTATTAAACGTAACAATAGGATATTGTGTCGCCTCGCTCGTATAAATAAGCCCTGTTGTTTTTCCACTTGCTCTATCTTTAATTAGTAAATTCAATATCTGTCCTCCTCATTTTCACCATTATATATTTCTTTACAAGTTTCAATCATCTTACAACCACCATTAAATTTTTTGCAAATATAGTCATCATTATAATTACATATAAAACACGCAGCATGGTCATTACTTTCATTATATTTCTTTGAAATCGTTTTACACTTTTGAAAGAAAGGCTTTAATTCAATCTGCAATTCATCACATCTTTTGCGAATAAAAGACATATTGAGTATCTTTCGGCACTGCCTATTCCACTCATCAAATTTTTCTACAGTAATAGTCATTAAGTCCTCCACAATTTTACAATACGGGTATTGTTCATCGAGCATGATAATTTCACCCATACCTTCCGATACCAAGGCAGCTTTACACCAGTAATAAATTCTATATATCTATCTGGGTTACGCTGCCAATATTGGATTTGTTCTGACATTTTTGCAATTTGTTCCTGTGCTCTTTGAGACCGTTTGATTTCTGATGCATCACCAATACTCTCTATTTGGGAGCCATTTTTAAATTTAATCTTCATATACACCTCGGAATCTTAGCAAGGCGTATCTGTCTTTTTAAACAGTTCAATCTTTAGAGTAGTATCATCCCACGCAGCGACTTTGATAACATAATAAATCCACGTGTTATGCCATTCGTGAATCACAATACAACTGTCACACGATGCCAACTCTTCAATATTTCTCCTATTAAATGTTCCATTTTTCTTTCTTGGAAAAGTAGATATTATTTTCTTCAAGGCATCTTCTGTGACATGTGATAGAAAGGCATTCATAAATTTGTCTATATTAGCATCAAACTCTTCCTTACTTACATATTTAAAATCCGATTCACCAAATTCCGGACTGGTTCCATACCATACATATTGTTCGTCTTCATAATCATTTCTCATATTTTCTATGTAGCTTTTGATTCCGTCTATATCTACAGAAATCTTTAAATTTCGCTTACCTTCCGAGATAACTACTTCCATTTTTATTAATCTCCTTTTCAAATTTAAGCAGGAAACATACGTTTCATTTGTTTTCTACATTTTTCAGCACATGAAATGTTTTCCACCCTGTATCTAATTTGTCATCATCTACTACCACAAACCCTTTGTTTTCAAGGGTTTCAATAACCTCTTTTGTTGATTTATCCGAATATCCCTTAATTTCCGCAAATTTCTCTAATTTTGTCATTTTTACCTTTTTTCTGCCCCGATGAAAGTCCTATTTCATTGCCATTTTATGTCTATATATAGTGGTTTTATTTTTAATTTACCGCTATATATAGACTATTTTTCTGCTAAAATACCAATTTGGGATGCGCTGTATCATATAGACACTGCTGCAGATGAGTTTGTTTCTTACTCACCCCCTCTTTACTAATTGCCATTCTCAATGCACCAATCTGTGCAACCATATCACACATTCTCTTTGCTCTTGTAATTCCTGTATATAATAATTCTCTTGTTAATAGTGAATACGAACCAAAATCAATACCAAATATGACATGATCAAATTGAGATCCTTGTGACTTATGAACAGTGATTGCATATCCAAGTTCAATACTGTTTACCAGAGTTCCCTCAACATATACTTCTCCAATTCCCATAAATGAAATAATCAATGCTTTATCTTCCGGAAAAACATCTTTGATAATGCCTAAATTACCATTGAAAATTGGTGGATTAGTTTTGTATGTGTTCTGTGTATTAATTACCTTGTCCCCTTGACGAAGAATGGTAACTTTTCCTTGTGATACTACCTCAATCTGTGGTTTACTATCATCACTTGGATTATATAAATCCTGAATAGTATTATTGATATTGTAGGTACAAGCATCACCATTATTCTTTACTGGCACTAATATCTGAGTCTCCATTATATTGAAATCTTCTATATTCATTGCTTCTGAAAATTTCTGCATAACCTTGTAAAATGTATTGCTTTTATCTGAATAACAATCCAAAGACAAATCTTTTAATTCTCCACGAATATCTGTACCAACCCAATCCTTTTCTACAATCTGTATTCCTTGTCTGATCCGTCTTGCTTCTGTAACAATTGCTGAAGAAGCTGCTTGTCTATGTACTTGGCTAAGATATACTGTTGGGATTTCAGGCGAATGAATCATATCAAATGCAATATTTCCACAACCAATAGACTCTAACTGTCCCATATCACCCAAACAAATCAACTTAGCTCCTGATGGAATTGCTCTAAGCAGATAATAAAACAGATAAGCATCGACCATTGAAATCTCATCAACAATCACAATATCTACATCTAATGGGTTTTCGTCATGATAAGTAAAACCGTTCTTACCACCTTCGCCTTGACATGGATACTTTAGTAACCTGTGAATGGTATAACCTTCTTCTCCTGTAATCTCTGCCATTCTTGAACTCGCTCTACCAGATAATGCACATTGTACATATACATAATTCTTTAATGCTTCAAGAAAAGCTGATACAGATGAACTTTTACCGGTTCCTGCTTCTCCATGAATAACCACCACATTATTTTCAAGTGCTTCTTTTACACCCAATTTCTGTTCTTCTGTAAATTGCCAACCATTCTTATGTTCAACATGCTTAATTGTATCTTCCCAATCTCCATAAGTAATTTCTGATTTTGCATCTCGGATTCTGATTAGTTCTTTTGCAATTTTATCTTCTACATTAAAATACTTTCTAAGTCCAATTTGTGTTTTTTCGTCATTCCACCATAAATCTTCTTCCATTGCATGAATTGCTTCCGTAATATTGGCATCAGGGACTTCCTCACCTAACATTTCGATAATTGCACCCATTAATTCATCTGGTGTAACCCATGAACAACCATTTTGTCCTGAATCGTCCAAATATTTATACATATAAGCACTAATACGCTCTATGCTATATTCTCCCATACCCCCTTCAAGAGCAATTTTATCAGCCGTTTTCCAACCAATACCTTTCACTTCATTACACAAAACATATGGATTATTTTTAACTTTTTCTATCACAAGATCGGGAGAATTATATTTTTCCATCAATCTTTGCACCATATTATTTGTCAAATTAAACTCTTCTAATTCGGAAAAAATCTTTGCCAAATGAATATTACGATTAAATCTGTCTATCCACCTTGCAGCCGTATCTAGTCCACAACCTCTGACTTGAACCAAATCCTCTGCTCTATTATTCTTCAAAGACTCAAAAGGATTATCTAAAGCAGCATACATATTCTCAATCTGTAATGGTGTAAACAAAGTGGACAAAAACTTTTTCTGTCCCACTTTGTCTTCATCACTAAAAGTAATGGCACTATAGATTGAAATAATATTATACTGACCTCCCCATTTGGGATCTTCTACATAATCAGCTACCAACATATAAGGATTACCCTCAACTAATTGAGGCATTGTTCCCTTAATAATTATCTGATTGTACTTATCTGTTTTAGGTTTTCCTTCTTTTACTTTATCTACAGAAACAACAGCAATACCAAATTCATTTTTGTAAAACCTGATTGTTTCTACGCTACAAATAACTTTAATTCTATCTTCCAGTGCCATTATTCCTCTCTTTCTTTATTCCACCTTTGTCCTTTCAGATTGTAACAACAAAGTACCATCATCATATATTTCTTGGATTCTATTAACTGTGTGTTGGTAAATTGTGTCTTTATATATCATTGGTCTAAAACTGTCTTCTCTCCTGATTCCTGCTATAACGATTTTAGACCCACGACTCAACCAACTTTTTTCAAGAACTGTCTTTTTATCACTGTTTGGATCAAGTTTTGCCGAAATCTGTTTATTGTAAAAAGCATAATGTCCTTTATTAAATTTCACTTGTACAGCACCATATTTAGTCAAAAGGGTTACCATGCAATGCAAATTATCAGCATTTATCACTGTTCCAGCAATTCTTGAAATCTTAAATTTAGGAATTTGTTTAGGTGAACCATCTATATATCGAGTATAATAGTCATATGGTTCTGGCTCTTCTGGTAATTCAAAGAAATTAACTACACCATATAATTCTTCATTTATATGCTCTAATTCATGTTCTCCGTCATAGAAACTTAGTGCTTGCATAGACCACGAAGGCAAAGTACCACTTGCATGTTTTTCCCAAATCGTGTTATATAAAGCATTGTTATAAAGTTCCAAAGTATCAGCATTATCAAACCAATCCTTTAATGGTTGAATTTTACTATCTACTTCTTTTGTAAATAACTTCTCCGAAACTATGTAATAATCTCCTTTTATATCCACAACCGAATCTTCTGTAAAATGTTCTTTGAAGAATGGTTGAGAATTATTGTCTAAAATATAGTAGCCATCGTGATAACCTCGTTTTGGTATCTTTTTACCTTCTTCAATATGCTTTTCATATAAACCTTCATCGTCTAATACATATTTCTTGAAATTCACCATTCTTACAGCTAAATCCAATGAATCAGGAATAATCTTTAGTTCTCTTAATTTATCAAACTGTTGCATTGTAATCTTTTCGCTAGGTGTAAAAACATATTTTTTTAAGAACCAATGCATTGTGTCTCTTCTATCCTGTGAATGCAAATCAGTAAAACAACCGGCTTTTATTAACTGAACCATTTTAGAAGTGGTAATTAGCTTTGTATCTAACATCTTTTCAGCAAAATTTTCAATAGAATCAAATGCTCTATTCTGTACAATATTTTGTACAATCTCATCACCAATACCATTGATACCCTTTAAACCGAAAATAATACGGTTATGATCCACATCAGGTTTAAAACCAAATTCGGCTGTGTTGATAAGTGGTAACTCTACTTTTACATTCTCTTTTTGTACGGATGCTATCGCTACTGCCATCTTGCCATAATTGGTAGAATCACCAGCATTTTCATCAACGGCTCCTGAATCAACAATCAAATTCGCTGTCTGCCAATAAATAGGATTGTATTTATAGCACAAATTCAATTCTTGTAAGCCAATAATTGAATAAGCAAGCGTATGTGATTTATTAAAACCGTATCCTCTCTGTGTGCAAATCAGTACATTCCAAACATAGTTGGTTAAATTCTTTGATAAATTCTTCTCTTTTGCATTTGCAAAAAACTCTTCTTGTAACTGTAAAAACTCTTTAGGTTTTTTCTTTGCTACTGCTTTTCTTAATCTATCTCCCCAAGCCAGCGAAAAACCACCAATTTTAGGATGTTGTGTCAACAACACTAAATACTCTTGTGCTTCACAAATACCAAAAGATACACCAATAATGTCTTTTAAGATGTTCTGTTCTTCTTGTGTAAGACCATATTCAGCCATTTCATCATACCAACACTGGATATTTTCTCTGAATCTCGCATATTTTTGTAATGGCGACTCAGCCCCTTTTTCCTGTGCCATTAGTCGCAACACAGAGTTGATAGTTGCCAATTCATCAACAGAAGCAGGTTTTGCCAAAGCAACAGCCTGTACACCGCTTTCTTTCTCCATCTGGAAGAATGACATTACCTTATGATTCCATAACATCTCCCACATTTCTTTGGCTTCACGTTCAAGTGTATATACACCAATATATTTTTCGTAAGTAGATTTCAAAGAGCCTTGCCACTCAATCAAATTGTTCTCCAATAGCAATTCTAATTCTGCTTGCATTTTATCTAATGCATCAATACACAGCAGATCCACTTTAATCAAGGAGCAGTCCTCACACATATGTAAGTCAAACTGCGTAATAATATCACCAGAATTTGTTTTCATCAGTGCTGTAGTATCAGTAAATGGTTTATCTACAAGAATAACGCCTCCTGCATGTGAGCCGACACCATTAACCAATCCTTCTATCTTTTGTGCAGCTTCCCATAATTCAGGGTATCTATCCATTTCTGTAACAAATTCTCTTACTGGTGGATTATCATCGTCCCCATAGTACATTTGAGACAATGTTCTTAATTGTCCTCTATCAGCTACAATCAAAGAACTGATATATTGTGCAATATCATTATCAATTTTCAAGCCACGAGCTGCTGTTAGGATAGCACTTCTACTCTTTTCAGTAGATAAAGTCATAACTTTACTAACTCTATCTTCTCCATAAATGTCTTTCATTGCTTGAATAACTGTTTCTCGCTTTGAACCACATATATCTATATCTATATCCAATACAGAAGCACGTTCTGGGTTCAAAAATCTCCAAGGATATGTTTTTGTCTTCTCCCTTAAAGGATTGATCTGTGTAATTCCAAGTATGTTTAACAGACAAAAGCCAACACCTGAACCACGACCTGCTCCTACCAACGTTCCAGCATTCCAGGCAATCTCTACATCAATCGCAATCTGTAAAAGATATTTAGACCAACGTACTTCCATTTTTTCGGAAGAATCTTTAATATAATGTAAACACTCATTGATTTTTTCATATGCTTCTTCTGTACGGTAGTATTCATCTGTATCAATTTCTTCTATAATTTCCCTTACTAAATGTCTGTCGCAATCATGTTCTGACTCATAAAATGCCTTTAATAAAGGGATATTATTTTTATATTTTTCATATAGTGCTTTATCAGGTTCATTTGTATTTAAAGGAATATATGGTATATCCAAATCTTTTGTTAATTTGTAATATTCTGCTTTTTCATATATAAGCATTGTATTATCTAAACTCTTTTGCACTTCTTCATGTCCATAATATTCATCCATATATTCGTGAATCTCTTCTTCGCTCATAATGTATGTAGTTGAATAAAAATCATCGACTTCCCTATCGCCCTCTTGTGATTCAAGAAAAATTTTATGAATCTCTCTATCTTCTTTCTTCAAATAATGGGCATCAGTTGTTATGATATAAGGTGTGTTTGTTTCTTTCGATAACTGTATAAGTTTATGATTAACATATATCTGTTCTGCCATATGAGAAGGCTGTAATTCTAAAAAGAAATAACCTTCACCAAATATCTCGTTCATATAGGCAATCCAATCTTTACAAGATTGCCAAATTTCAGCATATTGTTTTGGATTGTTTCGCTCTAAATCTTGAAACTGCAATAATCTATGTGGTAACGCCCCTCCAAGACAAGCACTGCTTCCTACAATATCTCCTTTATAGTTCGTCATTATTTCTTCGAGATCACTATAATATGTAGGAACTCGCATCATAACATGCATAAAAGAGTTTTGAATCCATGCCTTTGTACTTAATTCTCTTATACCCTTATGACCGTTTGCATTAAGTGCTACCAAAATAAAATGAGGATAACGATTATTAAATTTATTCTCAGCCGTTACATCTTCTGTGCATAAATAAATCTCGTTACCAAGTACAACCTTAAAACCTTTCCATTCTTCTAAATCTTTTTTACTGTCATAGTATTTTAGTGCGTCTAATGAGGAAGTAATAGATTCATGCTCTGTAAAGCAAATACCAGAATGCCCCAATGAGTGAGCATATTCAATCATTTCTGGTATTTTATTGATAGAATCTCTTAATCTTAGATTACTTCCCTCCGCACTATGGTTGTGTACTCCAAAAAAACTCACTCATTTCCTCCTTGTTTCTCATAATTGTTTTAATAAACTTCTAAGTGGTTCTCTACCATAATTCTCTTTTAGCCAGTCGATATATCCCCTATCTTCAGATGCAACTTCTACCAATCGCTTATCTTTATACTTGCCGAAATTTAAAATAAAGGTATCTATTGGTGGTAATTCTGGCTTTTTCCAATCATCAAATTCCATCTCTAAAGGTTTTCTGGAAGCAAGATAATCAGCTAAATGTACTATCTCTTGATATTTGTCATTTGGTTTTGGTAAAATAATTCCTTTATCTTTTACCTTATTTGAAGTGTTCCATTGTCCCATGTGACTTTCAATACTATGAGCTATAATCTCTATTTCTTCATCTGAAATAATATTGTTTCCCTTATATGCCCTAACTGCATCAGCCATTAATAATGGATGATCAAAAACAGTAAACACTTCTTTTACATCATCACTTGCACCTGATTTCCTACCATCGTGAACTAAACCGGCGCATCTTAATAAATCTCGCTCTCTGTCTGTATAATATTTTTGATACTGTTCTAAATCGAAAAACCAATTTAAAAACCGTACAACTGATATACTGTGTCTCATCAAACCACCTTCACCCAATGCATATGATGGATGATACTTGCCTGTTGAAGATGCAGGTACTTCCCACCAATACAAAGGAAGATTTTCAATCAATACTTGACAAAATTCTTTTATATCTGCATTTTCAAAACTATCAAGAATAGGTTCTATCATTTTCATTTGTTCTTCTGTCATTAAAACACCAACTTTCTTTTAGGAGTTGATCCTATATTCTCTAAAGCATTCCACTTTTTATTTACCTCAAATGTCTTCTGTGTCGGAGTCCATTTAGAGAAAAATTCACACTCATTTCTATAAATCGTTGCTTCTGGATTAGTTTGGCAGAAATTACACCAATGACATAAAGGAGATGGTTTTGGAATAAAAATTTCTTTCTTTTCACTTACTTCTATTTCTCCAAATACTTTGTCTAATGCTTTTATTAAACGCTTCTCCCATCCTTTTGTAAGAGCATATTGCTCATCATCAATAAGGATAAACCTATATATTGATTCAATAGGCAATACTCCAAACTCACTTAAAATTGCCAAAGCATAAATACCAAACTGTAAAGATGTAGCCAATTTACTTTGCTCATAAATCTTTTTTGATGTTTTATAATCTACAGTTCTATATTGATCGCCTTTTACATCTATTCGATCTATAAAACCCTTCAAAATCACTTTATCGTCCCAAACAAATTCAAAAGGCTTCTCAAAATATGTAGGCTTCCATTCAGTATCTTCCATTTCTTCATGTAATACCTGATTAAATAACCTGACTTTTTCATCATATGAAGCACCACTAGCATTATCAGCTTCGTGCCATACTTCAAAATATTTTTTCTTTAGTTGATATACACCTAACAGTTTTTCTTTTGTTTTTTCATCTGTTTCGGTTGTGCCATTCATCAAAATATCATTCAGCTTATCGTAGTTCACAGCTTGCCCATCGGCAACCATTCTCCCTTTTTGTTCCAAAACATAATGGCATAAACTACCAAGTTCTAATGCAATTGAAGTGTCCTGCGAATACTTCTTTTCAATATATTTGTATCTATATTGCAACGGACAATTTTTAAAAACTTCTATTTTACTATATGAAAATACTGAAAGTTCTTTATCATTCTCCGTTACAGGTCTGATTCTATTTAATAATTCTTGCAATTATTTCTCCTTCTTCATTTCTTTTAATACTCTGTTGACTTCATCCATTGTAATAACAATCTTTTCATCAAGTAGTTCTAATAAAACATCTTTCCCCATATCTGTCGGACTTGCTTTATACGGTAATCTATTTTCACTATCCAAAAGAAGACATACCTTGCAATACGGAACAATATTTGCTACCTTTTTTACCAATTTGTTATAGTAAATCTCAGCCTCAAAAGAATGTGGATCATGATATTCTCTATCAAAAGCCAAAATAATTTCTTCACATTTTAAATAATGAAGTAGCAATTTCTGTTGAGTTAAAGTAATATTGCTGCCACAAGTTGCCAAGGTAAATGAATCATCTCCAAAATAAGAATAATTCTGCATACAACCTTTCTCGGACTCTAGTATCATTGCTTTTCTAATACTTTTAATTTTGTCTTGTGTTACATTAATGCCATATAAATTAGACCCTAATTGATGACTTAAAAATCTACCATTGATTTGTAAAGGAACATATTTGCCAACTCTTTCAATATCACTTTCATCAAGATATCTACCCCTTATGCCAATTAAACGATTATCTTTATCTCGATGAGGTATCACAATCTGATTTGTCAATCCATAGTAACCAATTTCATATCTGCTTAATGCCTCACGAGAAATATTGTCATTTAACCAATCTTCATGAGGAGCATAATAAAAAGTATCTAGCACATTTTCATTTATTTCTGATAATGTAGGTACTTCTTTTTTATTCTTTTTAACCGACTTCAAACGATTTATCCATTCAAAATCATTGATACGCTTCTTTTCTTTTTCTATCTCTTCTGCACTGGTAACTGTCAATTTATTTGTCAATTGACCAATATATTTCAGTGCCTTATACCAAGTAATTGTTTTTCCTTTTACTCGATTTGCTCTAATAACTAACTCAACAATATTAAAACTATCTGAACATCTGGAATAACAATGAAAAGTTCTGCCCTTATATTCCTTTTCTATATTTGGTTCGTGATAGTAATATAATTTCCACGAATCTGATCCGTGACACACTGATTGAAAAATCAAATCACCATTACTATCTGCTTTTGGATAAGCTGATCCAAGATTTATAACAATTTTTATAATATCTTCTTTGGTAAGTGAGTTAAGAATTGCATCTTTATCTAAATACATATCATCACCTCACTTACCAATTTCCCCAACTTTTCTTATCAGTTGGTTCTTCCTCTGTTTCTTCACCCGTTGGACTATCTGGCACTTGTGATAACAATACAGAATGTTCTTTTATTTTTTCTTCTACCTGTTCAATCTTGGTAAAATCCATGTCAATCAATTCAAAATCATAATTTGTAACAAACAGACATTGTTCTGTCATTGTTCCCAAATCAATTTTTGTCCATATAATAATTCGTGTTAATCTCCCTCGCCTGACCTTATATACCCAATGACACATATTTGGAACTGGCATATTAACCATCTTATGTAATACTGCTTCAATCTTTTTTCTTTCAGCCTTTGTTGGAGCCATTGAAATAACACCCATATCCAGTTTATTTGCCAATGCTTTAGAACCAGCCAGCAAATTTTGGTCTTTATATAAAGCGTTTTGTGCTTCTCCATTCAACTGTGAAGCCGTGTAAATAAATATGTCTAATTGCTGTGCTATTGTTTTTAATTCTGTTGCAAATACCAACAATAATTGATGTTCCTTTAGTCCCATTCCAGATTTACCATTAACTTCTGCCATCAATCTTAATGAAGTATGAATGTAATCAAAGAAAAAATATCTGACTGAAAACTCTCTATTGTACTTCTTTATCTGGTTTTTAATATCCTCAATAGAAAAATCTGGAATATGAACTATGTATAATGGACTGGATTCTATGTAAGAAATGGCTTGTTCTACTCTTTCAAGTTCTCCTTTTTCATAATCACCATATAAAATATGCTCTTCATTTACTTTACTAACAGCAGCAATAAGCAATGTTTGGATCTCATCTACTGGCATTTCTGTTGAAAAAATAGTAGTCGGTTCACAATTGCCTGTATAAATATATTGTTTTTTAACCACATCATAAACGTATGGGACTGCTATTTTACTAGCATCTCCTGCCGCCATTCTTGTTTTACCTCCACCTTGGGGACAGGAACGCATAAACAAACATCCTAATCTTGCTCCTCTTGATACCGTATTAAGACCATCATTATTCAGAGCCATGCCAACATCAGGAACTTCCATCAATTCATTTACTAAATCTGTCATGCCTTCACCAGCTTGTACATCGGTACTTAGGGTGTTAGTACAATATTTCATATTAGGATTAATAACGAAAGTAGTTTCAACCATTTCAATGATGTCTTGCTCTGTATAATTATCAAACTTAATTTGCTCTGCTTCCATTTTTGAAGTGTCAGCAATGGTACTATCAAAAATAAATCTGGTATCTAAACCTTGTTTCTCGTAGTATCTAAGCAAAGAATACTTTCTCAATCTGTGATAGTAATATTCATAATTTTCAAGTGTTGCCATTTCTCTAGCATTAGATAAATATTCAATGCCTTGATTCTCTTGAAAAATAGAATATTGCTCTTTATAATTGCTTAAATAAGAATCTATGCTAAACTCATCAATCGTGCTGCAACCTTGCATATGCAGATTGTAAACAGCAACAAAAAGCAGTTCATAAAAGTTTTCTGTATTGAAATCTGTTCTGTCTAATGGTCGGTCTATATCGTCTATCAATGATGAATCTTGTAACAAACACCCTATTGTATTCAAATATGCTCTTTTGTCTACAAGCCCTTCATGAGCCATTAATCCACCCCTTTCTTAATTGATTCAATATCAATCTGTTTTACTTTTCTCTTTTTGGGTTGGACTCTAATCGTCTTTTCTTTGTACATGTTTGAAACATCTACACCCTCATTCAGTTCCAGTACCTTATTTATAGAGTCATAATATTGCATCGCTTCGCTGTAATAATATGGAATGATCCCTACAATATCGCCAGTTAAATCTTTTTCAATAATCTCATGTAAATAAACCAATGTCTGATACATGGTTTCATAAGTAAAACTGTAACGCTTAATATAGTCTTCTGTTAACGCATATACCTTTGCACTTAACTCTTGTTCTTCAACAATACTTCTTAAATACTTATAATATTGTTGTTTCTTTTCATATTCTTCTTCTGATAATGCTTCTTTTAATTCGGCTTGAGGTTTTGGTTTTCTGCCACGTTTCTTTTTTTCAGCAACCTTGTCTATCTGTTTACTTTTATCTTTCTGTAATGTTTTAATCGCAATATTAAAACACTTTTGATGAGCATAGCGTCCTTTATATGGAACGCTTTGCTCATCTGTAATTAGTTCATTGCATATATAACATTTATTTAGTTGAGTCATTCACAATTAACCTTATAAATTATTTTCTTCAATAAAACTTTCAATGTCATAGATGATAGATTCGATAAGCTGTTCCTGACCCTTTTTTAGATCACTTGCTTTCTTGCCCTCGCCTAACTGATTAGCCACAATTGACTGTAAATCTTCAAGATAACCATTATCAGCTAACTTCTCACCTAATGACTGTAACTGATCCATCAAATCATCATATGTCTTTACAGCAACCGTTCTCTGTGCCTTCTGCTCTGCAAAAGTTACAGCCGTAATTCCTTCTTCTCTCTCCTGAATCTCAATCGCCTTAACAATCACATCTTCAAGAGCTTCTGCTGTAAACTCTTCAATATAAGTTGTAGGAAGATAATCGAAACGAGAACGAGCAAAAAACTCATCAGTCTGTGCCAAATAACCGGAAGACTTTACAACCTTACCATCCTTATCAACACCATTAGAACGCACATATACGCATAAATCTGTATTATTGATAATAGGTGACAATGCTCTCTTATCTGCTTTAGGAGAAATAAAACCTTCCTTTTCCTGTGCATGAGCTATAAAATAACAACAATATCCAGCACCTACCAACTTATTAATCTGCTTCCAAAACTCAGTCTCATACTCTTTCCAAAGACCATATCCACCATTTCCTTCTCCAATAGAAGGTGCCTTATACTTCTGACAAATGAACTCCTGACAGTAATTAGCAGCCGCCTCAATCTCATCAAAGATGATTGTAGAATACATCTCTCTAGCTTTTTCTACTGTTGCAGGATCGGTCAACTGCTTATTAATCTTGATAAAATCAGACCACTTAGTAATAGGGCAGAATGGAACACCAGGGATGGCATTAAGTCCTGCTTCAAACGGAAGATAAAACGGCTTCTTCATGCGTGTAGCCTGTTTCGTCTTTCCCAAGTTATTGCCACCATACACCAAAATTACCTTTCCCTCTAAACCTTTTGCAACTGTACTGACCTGTGGATTAAAAATATCTAATTCCATTAAAATGTTTTCCTCCTGATTTTTATGTATTTACTGTAATCAAAATGGTACATATTTTCATACTGTTTCATTTGTACCTACTGTCCGTTTCCTTAAAATCCTAAACTTCTACCATGTGCTGCCCCACTAGGCTTTGCGGTTCCATTGGGCTTTGCGCCACTCTGGGCTTTCGCTTTTGCTTCTTCAAGCTTATTCTTTCTTTCCTGAATAGCGGCTTCAATTGTTTCGGCTACATAAGGAAGCTCCGGTGTAATACCCTCTTCATAAGCTTCAGAAGCACCTGTAATAATAAGATCACTCTTAAACTCTACAGAAACTTTCTTTCTCGGTTTGCCAATCTTTACAGGAATTTCAGTAACCGTTTCAATTCTGTTATTGATAATATCCCCATAAAACTCTACAGTCTGTCCAGGTTCAAACCCAGAATCAACAGCCTGTGCAACTTCACCTTCAGCTACCAAATCAATCGGTTCAATTCCGTTATATGTAGGCATCCAACCACTAACAACTGTTCTTCCAGTTTCTATACCCTCTGTATCAAGTTCAGGATTGATACCAGAAATGAACATTTCTACTGAAAACTCTGCCTTTGGCTCAAGTTCCTCATCAACCTTTAATCTGTTAAAGAAATTGCTTCTGTAAGAAACAATCTTCTCACCATTCTTACCAGTAAACGGACTAAGATCACCACTCACCTTAACCCTAGTAGCTTCTTCTTCTCCAACTTCTGCAATAGACTTGTACTCATTCATTACCGTCTGAATACCTGCGTAGGTCTTGTTGTCAGTACCAGCATTTGTCTTTTCATTAACATTCACATTAAACTTAACAAAATTAACATCAGAAGTTTTTACTGTCAGACTACCTGTAATCTTTGTTTTTCCTTCCTCTGTTACAACCTTCAAATCCTTCTCGCTAACTACTCCGTGTACAAATGCCTTTGCGTTTGCCTGTCTTAAATTTGTTTCTGTCATTAAAATAATCTCCTCCTAAATAAAAATTTGTAAAATAAATTAATAACTAACAAAACTAAAAATATGATAAACAGCCCTTTCAGACTGGAACATAGAAAGTCACTCTATATGAACATCTATGATGAAACAGCTCTTTCATTGTGATTCAATGACTATATATAGTATGCGCAAGCGCTCATCCATCTATATATAGTAATATAGACACACCATAGGCAGGCTGTATCTTGCCTAAACAAATATTCTATGCTTAGTTATTTTTATTTGTGGGAATTTGGTCTGAAATGACCATTGAATAAGAAATTAGTCAAACTATTCTGGTATTGGCATCCATGCAATAGGTTTCATACCAGTTCTCGAACTTCCTCTAGCCGTTAGACAATGATATTCAATCTTCTTTTCTCCACTGGGGTGAATATATGTATATTTATGTCCTACATACTTTCGCCCGTTGAGCTTTGCTTTGAATAAAACGTCTACACCGTCATCTGGTAGACTATCTTTACACAAAATCCAACTTTCACTAGTACCATTAAGCAACTTCTTAAATCCTTCAATAGTATCTTCTCTATTTTCATAATTCACTAAACTTTTAAAATTTACATTGTGCGGATTATCGATTTGATACTGTATAAAATCTTTTGCTAAGTCCATATGGCACCTTACTTTCCGGAATTCTCCCTATCAAGAATCTTCACACCGCCATTACATTTAACAGTATCTGTGGCAAGTTCTCTCATCTGTGCATAAGCAGAATCCAGTTTTTCCTGTAGCGTAGCGATAGTATCCTTAGCTTCCGTTAAATCTGTCTCTAAGCGCTTAATCTTATCATTTAGCGCTTTCTGCTCATATTCATTCTTCTGCTCGATAGCCCGCTTTTCAAACCCCCAAGACTTACTAGCATCGGACTTTCCCTTCTCATAACCATCAGTTGTTGCAGATTCAATCAACGAAGGAATTTCAGCTACCTTCTGTTCAAGGTCACTAATATGGTTCTCCTGTGCAATAACAGATAATTCTCTTTCTTCAATAGAATTATTCCACGCTTCCAGCTCTTTGCGCTTCACAACCTCTTCATCTGCCCATTTATCTTCGGCAATCTTTCTTGCTCTATCACGATTATATGTATATTCCTCTTCTTCACGCTGCCGCTCCTGTTTTAACTGTGCTTTTAAATCTGCGGCTTCTTTTCTAATTGTGTCCAGTGCTTCAGCCTTTTCTTTGTTGAGAGCATCAATCTCATCTTTAATAGCAGCCTTTGTGTCCTGAAGATTTTTCTCTGCTTCAACTTTAACCAGCTTATACTGTTCATCCAACTCATGAGCCTTGTCTTTATGTGCGTTTACCAGGGCAACAAGTGTGTTTAACTCTGTTTCAATATCATATAATTCGCATAATTCTGCCTTTTTAATATCAACTGCCTCACAGATGTCATTGTACTGCTTAACAATTGAATCATTCAGAATACCCGCGCCTGCAATCTCCGCTGCCGAATCAAGAGTCAACTTCTGCTTTTTTAATTTCTCCTGGGCAACCGGATCGTCCTTTGCTGCCATCAACTTATCAAGTTGCTTCTTCTGGGTCATATATGCCTCCATGATTTCTGCCTTTGTGCTCTTTGCGTTAATGTCTGTCATATAATTATCTCCTTTTTTTAATTTATATTTTGTACAGCTATTGCTGTATTTTTTATTTTGATAGAATTAGACTGCTCCCAATTCTTTTGTTCTCTTGCGTTCATTCTTTACCTTTTTCTCTATCTTCTCCTCTGCTAACTTATTCTCCATTTTTCTCATTACGCTTGCGAAATTGCCAATCGGCTTACAAGTTAATCCCAAATTTTTACCTCACTCTTTCCTCAAATATTTCCCCGATTTACTAACACTCTCCATCCGACCATTATGTAAATCATCATAAAACGCCTGATTAGGATTTAGAATTGTATATGCCAGTCTTTCTCCAAAAAACACTCCACACCTGCCAGTACAGTTATCAACTATGACCGTTGTATAGGCAGACGTCATAGCCTGACCACCAATGCCGCCGAAGCCTAATGATGTATCTCCCCATACTTGAGGAAACGTATAGAATTCAAACTCTGGCCAACAACAATTACCTCTCCCATATTCTTCTTTATTTTTTACCTTATTCCAAAATCTCTCTTGGATAAGTGGTAAACATGGTAGTTCTGTTCTTATTTTGCTCACCCTCTCTCAATTAATATTCCCAACATCCATATACAAAGTGCCCTAAATACTTATCACACTTTGCGCAGTGTAAATCATACTCCACTTCTCCAATCTCATCGTAATAAGGATTTTTATGTATTGTACTTTCGGAGCCACAGTCACACGTTAGCGGTAAATCTTCCATGGTTTTCACCTCACATAATCACATAAAATAGGAATTTCATTTTGAATTATAAAGACTGTGCTTTCTTAATAGACTTGCTATTATTAGATGAGATTTGCTTAAGATTCTTTAGAAGCTGAATATTGTCATTAATCATAAGTGCTAACGCCTGGTCACCAGTAAATCCAACCTCCACATATGCATCATAGAGATTCTTCTTGGTCTTTGCAATTATGGCAGGATGCTCTGTATTATTTGAGTAGTCCTTATAAATCTCCACAACTTCCTGGGCCAGTTCATAAACCATAGGTTTATACTTTTCAATATACTCCCTTACAACAGGCATAATTAACTCCGGGTTGCTTGCTAATAATTCTAAAATCTTCTCCATACTATTCATTCTCCTTTTATATATATTTTTTTTATTTATCGCTTTGAAATAAGATTTTCATTTCCAATTCAATTTACAGTTTTCAATAATTTCTTTTTCCTCAAACGGTAAAGACTCCTTCAAAACATCCATTAATTTTCTTTGAATTTTTAATAGTCTTACACCATTATTATATTCGAATTCAAACAAACACAATTTAAACCTTTTGTCCCTTACATACTTCACTATATTTTTTCGGAGATATATACGTTCCTTATTTTCTCTTCTTGCAAAATCTCCATACTTATTAACCATGAACGGATATCGTTCACCGTCAATAACAACTGGATACCATTTATACTGAAGTTTGGACCACTCTTCTATTTCATAATACTCATATTCTTTTTCTCTTGAGTAGTAATCATCTAACATTTTCTGGAAAGTTGCTTTATTGATATTGTACCCACTATATACATAACATCGTTGTAGACTCTCAAGAGTTCCACCACCTATATCAATAAATTCTCCATGTTTCTTATAGTATCCCCAATCATACCAATAATTTTTAATTTTTTGAGTAGTTCCATCTTTCATATGTAAAGTTAATTCTCTGCCAGCAAATGCCTTTCCCCAAGAATCATATCCTAAATAATCGCTAAAAATTATATTACCATCCTGATCCGTTGCGGAGCCTACATAATTGCATCCAATTTTTTCATATGTAATCTCTGGAATCTCGTCAAACATACAGTAATAATGCGGTTCACTCCAGTTTCTATTAACATACATTTTAACTATTTTTATATTCAATCACCTCCTCGATCGAAACTTGGTTTTCATGGTCTATAAAACAACCACGTCTCCCCATTTTGTATGTTTAATTTCAATGTCAGATTCACATAAATCTTCTGTTCCTTCGTAGCATCCTCCACTGTCTCTATATTGAATCTCTACATCAAAATCTTTAGCGTTATTTTTTATTGCCCACTCATATAATTCCTGAATTGTCACATTTATCACCTCCAATGAAACGTGGGTTTATTCCTATTACGTAATATCATCATCATTGTGACATTCCATATAAGTTATTAATTTTCCTTGAGATTTTGCATACTCAATTTCTGATCTAGTAGAAGTTCCAATATATCCATCACTATTAATCACATAAATCCCATCCGCCATATCAATTTTTCTCTTGTGCATATCATCTAACATTTCCTTAGTTCCTTCTGACCATACCTCATCATCGCCAGAATGACCAAATAAACCTACAGAAATCACAATGTCCCCCTGAAGCGTTAATATCTTTTGCATTCGTATAAAATCATCTTTAAATCTCGTGCTACCGCATAGCGTAATAACTCTGTATTTCCCTACCATACATTCTCCTCTCTGCAATCCCAAGGAAAGCAAACTTTATATGGAATCTTTGACGGTTTTACATCCACCTTACCATGCGGATGAGTTTTGTCCTACCCAGGTTACTTTGAGACGCGTCACTTCACAAAGACAATCAGATGGAGTCGAGCCACCACCCCGTCGCACCATGCCCTCAACTACCGAGACGGAATTGAACCGTCCTTATGGATTCTCTGGGACTCGGACACAGAATCTTTCGGTTATGATCCGAATGCTGTAACCAACTCAGCTAAGAATCCTAAACTGGGCATGTTGGATTTGAACCAACGAATGCAGGAGTCAAAGTCCTGTGCCTTACCATTTCACCAATGCCCATTATCATGTAAGGTCATTACCGGCTTACCCTTACATATTTTATTTATACTCGGAAAACCTGCTTCAACCGAGTTGTTGGCTCATAGAACTTCATGTGTGAACAGTATTCCCTGGCATTCTGTTTCAGCTCAGCACAGTCAGAGTTTAATTTCTATGATTTAATTGCCACCAATCAGTCTGACAAACCAATATTATGTCACATTAAATAGATGCTTAATTTTTAAATCTTCAAGTTCTCTCAAAACAATTCTATCGCCCACTGGCCAGAACCCTATACCATTTATTTCTCTAGTTTCGATGTTACAAAATATATCTAATGCTCCAACACTTATTTTGTAATCATAATTCATTTTAACAAAACCAAAGTTAGCAAGCTGTTCTATTTTTACCTCATCTTTTAATTTAACCATCCTTACCTTTCTTCGCAGGAAATCGAAGTTTCAACTTAAATTGAAATATACTCTACTTCATCATATCCTTCCTTTGCCAGCTCAATCCCATATCTTACCGCTCTAAGATAATCGTCTGCATCAAATAAATCTCTATTAATGGTTGCATCTTCTGGATATTCAGTTAAGTCGTATACACTAAAAAGCTCATCATCTGTTTCTGGATCGTAAACTGACTGTTCACGCATTCCCCAATCACTTTGTTTGTCTGCAATTTCTAAAATTTTCTTCTTCATTCACATATTCTCCTTTACTCTAACCACTTATTATCAATATAGTAGAATCCAAACACACAACCGCCCGTCAATACAATCCATAATATCCAAAATATAATTACTACACCGCCAGATTCAAGGTTCTCAACTGTTTCTTCTATATTTTTGCCATTATAAAATTCTGTGTTATTGATTGTTTTATCTTTTAAACTTGTGAAAATCGTTCCGGTATATTCTGTGTCGCTACCATAATAAACATATCTTATATGAGACGATTCTTTTTGAGTATCAATATGGTGCTCACTCGGCTTATAAATCTGTCCATAGTCAAACTCAATACCTAAGAAAGTCACTTTATTACAATGCTCTGACCATCTATCAACAACATCCCATGTCCAATATACTTCTGTTTCTGTATATGTCTGAGATTTACCATTTACAGTTCTTGTTTTCGTAACGGTTCTTGTATGTCTGGTATACCTTTCTTTTACTTTTTCTACAGACATATATTCTCCGCCAATTTCGGGATATGCAACAGTATCGACTGCTTTTAAATCGCCATATACAAAGGCGTTACCTACGTTAGTGTCCATACCATATTGAAATAATTCTTGATTATCTATCTTGACAGCCTTATTGTATATCTCATTCTTATCCATCTGGTGTTCTGAAATCTTTGCGGAAATCAAAACACCGATAAGCAGCATAACAGCTATAATAGAGATACTTGCTAGAATTTCACGTTTAGTAATTTCAAAATCACCAAAATCAAATCCTTTTCTATTTCTTTTACAATAACCACTCATATACTCTATTCTCCAAAGAGATTCTGAGGAGCGTCCACAGGAGCATTATAGTCAAGGTATGTATATTCCTGCATTTCATACCCAAGCATGTCTAAAAACATTCTTGTTGGAAACTTACGGACATATCTGTTGTATTCCTTTATCTGCTTATTGTAATTGCTACGATATTCAGCAATAAGATTCTCCGTCATTGATAATTCGGTCATAAGCTGCTTATAATTTTCATTCGACTTTAACTCCGGATATGCCTCACTTACCGCCGCAATGGCAGTTGTAACATTTTCAATATCTCCAGTAGAACCACGTCCATCTACGATAGCTTTCAGTGTATCCGCTTCATGTTTGTCATACTGTTTTACGCAATCAGCCAGATTATATACAAGATCTACTCGACGCTTTTCTTGTACTTTGATATCTGAAGAGGCCGTGTTCACCTGCTCCTCAAAAGCGATTGCCTTATTCTGTGAACTCTGTATTCCAAAGACACAGAGTAAAATTACAGCAATTACACCCGCTCCAATAATTAATAGTAACTTCCAATTTGTTTTCTTGTTCATACTTTTAATCTCCTTTTTATAACACAATCATGTATAACCACGTCCATAAAATCTGTAGCATATGAATACTCTGATCTTGTATTAAATTTATTCTCTTTTTATTTGCCTTCAAATCATCCACAAACATATGAATCATAACGTTTCCAGCAAATAGCAATGGATACCATGTCCCACCAAACAACACCACACGTACTGTCGGCACCAGCATAACCATGAACGTCCAACTGAAACTGTGCATAAACAGTGCTGCTATATAATCATATTTAAATAATTTCTCTGGTGCATTTTGTTCCCACCATGATTTCTGTTTTGCTGATGCTAACCAACCTTGTAAATAGTAATCATCTACTATATGACAGAAAATCATTGATATGAGAATTATAAACTTTATTGCCATCTATGTATTCTCCTTAAGCATGAAAGGTTTATAATATTTTCGTATCTCCTCAAAAACCATATAGTATAACTGATTACATAACGCATAAAATTTTATACAATGACAATTCAAATCATCTCCAAGCAAATTTTCTACTACATGCCTCAACACAAACGAAATGATTGAATACCTGTTTAGTGGAATATTGTGATTAACATGTGCTTGAATTAAATATATTAGTTCATCTTCTGTTTCTTCTAGTTCATGCTTATACACATGTTTAATTAATTCTCCATTCTCGTCTCTGGAGTCTCCAATAAGCATTTCAAACATAAAATTTTGAAAATCATATGAACGAAAATGTTCTCTAATCTTATTTTCTGTTATTTTATCTAACAGCAACTAATTCTCTCCTTTCCAGATGAAACCGATTTTTCTTCTGCCTATTAAAATTTAATCCATCCGTCAGTAATACCAGTCATCCAATAAATATGCTCGTATCTATCGTTTGAAAGACAACCTCTGCTTATTTTATCCATTATTATTTTTCCCAATAATGAATGGCAACGTGGTCAGACTTTAGTCTCATTGTTTTATTTATATCTTCTGTAGTAATTGCAAGTTTAATGAATTTTCGTCTTTTCATGCTTAATCGCTTCTTCCTCAGTCAAGAATACTGTTTTACCAATACTGCTTTTTACAAAATTTCCAATGTAAAAGCCGTCTCCGCGTACAGTAAATGTATATTTCTTTTTGATTGTTTTCCTATGCACATAACACTTTTTGATTACCTTTGAGAATTTCTGTGTATCAAAGTCATATTCTCCATCTGTAATCACCCACACAGTTTGTCCTATTTCAACATCCGGAACTACTGTCGCAACAAATTTTTCTACCTCTTTTCTCAAGCTTTCTTCAAAAGCGTCTCTATAGTAATCGTCACCAATATACACTTCGGTCTTATATAAGAGAAAATCAAGCATCTCATCTACATCCACCATCCTCTTTTTTACTAATCTTTCTTTCACCATATCACCTCATCTCTGCCAGTATCCATAAGCCCAATGTCCAAGGATCTAATAAGGGTTGTATCTTTTCTTAAACCTGTAAATTCTGTATCAAAAAATATCTTAATATTGTTCACTCTTCCTTTCACACGTAAACTAGATTTAATCCATTATCCCTCTCCCACATAAACCAGCCTGTCAATATATTCTCTACCTTCATCTTTAAAAATCGGAATATTCATATCAATAATCCACTCATTCTCAGATTTAGACGAATCACGTAACTGACATAATTCCGTAGAACCATTTGACTTAACTACAATTTTATTTTTTACAACACAATTCCCACGTTTCTGATATGTAGGTAGAGCGTTCCAGTTGATGCCTTTCTGTACCATAAGCATATCCTGAATCTCATTACATGATTTATTCTGTAATTCTTTATGAGAGAAATTAGCCTGACCGACCATTTGAATTGAATTGCGACTAGCATCTAATTGCCGCCAATACAGGCAATTCGTAACTTCTTCTTTGGGAACGTTAAAGCAGCGCGCATCGAACATCGCCTTATCAAACTTTTTCATATATACTTCTGCATCTGAATCATATTCATATACGTTCTCTTTAAATATTTTATTAAAAGCCATCGTCGCTATACTCGCTGCTATGCTACACATTTTCTGCACTTCATAATCAAACCATGCTGAAGAAGTAAGTTTTTTATAATCCACAAGCACTAAAGTAATTTCATCAGACTGAGTATAGCCGAGTACACACCCCTGAATATTTTCACATAGATACTTTGTTGTATCCTGCATTGTTCTAATTAGAATCTCATCAAAAGGTCTTTTAAAACCTCTTGTAAAGGTATGAAAGCTGCGCCCATCTAACCTCACCAGTACAGGGCAACGTCTCATAAGTTTTGTTTTGGGAATCTGTTCGTAAAATGTTTTCATACGAACGCCTAAATCGTCTTTTACTGACATATGTATATATCCTTTCCTATTTTAATTTTATCTCCGAAATTTAGTCCATATAGCCCATGACTCCATTCAACCCACGGCCTTTTACAATCTGCTTTGCAACTGACACTGGAATGTAATTTTCAAAACCCTCTCCCTCGCAGCGGAGCAATCCTTTGTATTTTCCGTAATCCTCAAGTTGCTCCAAAACCATGTCAATATTATATGCACTTGAAGCAATCTGACGCTCAGCCAACCTTATCTGGTCTTTATTCAGCCAGGTAATCCACTTACCGCAATCACCGCAATACAATCCTGTGTTACTATCAGATTTCTCAATAAAAATGTCCTTACTATGACATTTACTACATTCAAATTCTTTCATCTATTTATCATGCCTCCCTTGAAATTCCAAAGCTATCCCTATATACTTTTCCATTTTTATATCAATATTAGATGGATACTGTTTAATATCTCCAACTAATTCTGTTGAAAAAGATATTTTAGTTATTATGTTATTATTGTCCACTTCAATATTTCCAGTAGTTCTTCCAGGAACACGAATTGCTAAGGTTTTATCCCATAAATCTCTTGCATCGTAAATGTAATGCTTATATCTGGGATTACTAACCGTATAACCACACACATCATCAAGTTTTCTTGTAAGATCGCAATAATATTCTTTATTATTCTTATTATATTTTTTCTCTAACTTCATTTTAAATACTCCGAAAGTCGCATTTTATCTGTTACCATATTCCATATTGAATTTTCATCCATAACCCATTGTCTACAGTAATTTCATAGGGCTTATAGTCATTCTCTTTAAATTCAAATTGATAACCATATTTTAGGATCTCAATACAATTCGCAATTTGTCTGTGTTTTTCTTCCTCAGTGTATGTATTACTACTAAAAGTTAACCACTCATACTTATCAATCTCTTTCTGTATATCCGTTTTATTTCCACAGAATTTTCCCTTTTCTCCTAATACTGTTGAGAATTCTAATGTAAATATATTAGATGATGAAAAATCATGTTCACCCTCTTCTACAGTTGCCCAATAGCCACAAGAGAAACATTGAATTTTAATTATTGTTTTATTTGTTGAGATATTATGCCCTTCAAAGCGTTTCATATAATCTCTTCTGCAATTAGGACACCTTATTTTGCTCAATCTACCTCACCCTCCTATTCCCTTGAAATTCACGTTTCCTATTAAAACCTTGTAATTAAATCCTCTATCATACCAGAATAAGCAAATGGACTATCAATAACTCTCTTTGAGTATTCAAACCTCTTTAGAAACTGCGCCACTTCTCTTATATCTGAATGATTTAATGGCACGAATTTTATAAAATCCATTTTTCCATGAATACATACAACTGCCCAACTATGATATTTATCCCTGGCAACATCAACACCAACATCGCATATATCATTCATTAGTTTTCTGCAATCGTCAGCAAGTTTTACTGTATTCTCTGCTACACTTTCTGCCTTTAAATAATTACCATATGCTTTATGTAATAAGTCTTCTGCTCTTGCTACAGAATCTTTTAACTCATTATATTTACTTTCAATATCTTGAATCTTCAGTAATTCATCAGCAAGCAGCCATTTTTTCAACTTGTCCTTTATCTTAATAATTTCACTTCCCTTCACACGAAAGATTTGTTTCCTCATTTCCATAATCAAAAATACTTTACACTAATATATCTGAGTACTCTAGCCATTCCTAATCCACCATACCTCACAGGTTTCATACAATAGAGCCAAAGTCTTGGGTGAGTCTTAAGTAGTCGCTGAAATCGGTTAACACCTTTCTCTAAATTACAACCATAGGCGCAAAATACACATCCCGTTCTAGTGTATCCTGTGCAATAATACTTACCATCCTCATCAATACATATTTCTCCATACACTGATGGATATGGTACATCAAAACGATATAGATATTCCAGGACATCATTTTCGGTCCAAAAGCTAATCGGCTGGCTGCTAGATTCCCCTTTATCAAAAGCATTGCAACCATTGTGTAACCACTCCGTTTTACGTTGTTTGCTCTCACAGGCCATGGTGCCAATTATAGGTATTCTCCTACTACTCTTGTTAAATCTTTTGGCCGGATTCTTCTTCATAATCTGACAGCACTTATTGGAAATATTAAATGGAGCATTGATAAGATACTTCCATTTCTGCATATTATAAACGCCTGTTTCACTGCCATTGAAACATCCGTAAGCCCAACAATCTTTACCAAGCTTCTTGACATCGTGAACCTGGCGGCTGACAGTTTTAGAGATAAGCGGATATCCTTCAGTCAACACCACATCTCTAAATGATATACGCTTACCAGATTTATCTCTCGGATAATCTACCATCACTTCAACTTCAATACCATATCTGTTTCTTAAATAAGTTGGAAACTCTTTGACATGTTTTTTGACTTCTGGAAATTCAAGACCTGTATCCGAGAACCATAGAACCAATTTACAGTTTAGTACTTTACATACCCTGGCTGTCAAATCAGCCAATACGCTACTATCCTTGCCTCCACTAAAGGAGACGTAACACATATTCTTATATATTTTATATGCTTCTAATATCCTGGTCTGGCTTACCTGAATTTTTCTTTCCAGACTCCAGGACTGCATAATCTTTAAATCTGTTGCTGTATATTTGCTTTCTACCAATATGTACTTTGCCTCACGCAATTTATTACGCTTGCATGAGGCAAAGCCATACTTAGCGGGTGTCTTTTTATGTCACTACCGCATATCTTTTTCGATTATTTATCTCAGCGTTCCAGCTTCATAATCTCGTGACAACCTTTATCTACTAAAGGCGTTAAATACATCTGGTGAAGACCTACCCAATTGGTAGCACAGCGTCACAAACGAATTCAATATTTTTAATCATATAATCTAGCATCGGATTCTTTGGATTAGCCGAGTTATAGGAATCACATTCCATTTGCACATTTGATTCAACATAGAAATTAAATGAGTCTGATGATTCTAGATGTGAGTTGTCTAAAACAATATACTTTTCCGTATGGCGAAGATTACCTTTTATTGTGCTATATGAAATTGTAATCTTAAAAACCGGAAGCGTAACCCGTGTTTTAATAAAATTCAACGGATGTACATTTTTAAGTTGCTCCTTAACATAAGGGTCGTATTGTTCAAACACATCCATGTGAGTCCTACAACCTACCTCCTCAAAGAATTTGCTCGGATGCACTATTTTTCACCACCTTTCCATTATAAATGGGATTTGTTTTATTTTCTTGTATATTCTGAAATCCATAATCCAATTACCAATTTTTACAGTCGGAAGTTTGTAGGAGTATAATTGAATCATTTGTAGAGCACAATCAATTCGTATCATTATACACCTCCTTGACATACGCTGAATCTAACCACTCAATACAATCTTCAATAGCTTCTTGCTGTCCATGTCCAACATAGTCCTGAAAATAGTTACCACTTGGAGAGTACCAAAATGTCACATAATATGGAATCGGATTCTCATTTCAATCATAATCACCTATATCTTCTTCTGTTGAATGAACGAGCAACGGTGCCAGTTCTTCTAACGACATCTGTCTGATTTTATCTATATTTCTCATAATCATTCATTCTCCAATGAAACGATGGTTTATTCCCTATAACAAATACCGTAAACCACTCAAATACTTTTCTTTAAGTTTATCCGTCAAAGTATCTGTTAGATTCAAATGGTCCTTAATATCAGCCAACTTCACCCAATATGCACATATTTTCCAACTTGTATTTTTTGTGTCACGAAGTCTATTACAATAGCATTCGTATGATATGTTAATTGGTTTTGTCAAGGATTTAAGTGCTAGTTTAAAATTGTCAGGCAAACCACCCCATCATAGCGTGTGTCCTCCAACAAATCATGCATAATGGCAAGTGCTATGCATTCGTCTTTATAAGCAATTGGCATTGTATCATTTTCAGATATATATCCAGCCACTCGCATCGCGTGATTAAATGTATCATCATCATAGTATTTTTTAGCTATTCTTATAGCGTCACTGATTTTTACTGGTTCTTTGTCTAAGGTCATTATGTATATCTCCTCTCCGTTTAGCTCAAATCCAATTCATGATGCCATTCCAATGTTATAATCAATATATCAATATCATCATCGTTTAATAGTTCAAGCTTATTTTCACCACATTTCCCTACGTATGTACCATACTTGTGACGCAAACATTCTAATAAATATTTTTTTACTTCAGGTAATTCTTGTTTCTTCATGGCGGCCTCCTATTACACAACCTGAAACCAAGATTTTCTCCTATTTTTGTGGCATGTCATATATTCTTTATAAATTCATAATCATTACAATTCCAAAAACTATTATTCCAACGCAGTATACAACTGCCTCAGGCCAACTCATTTATATAATCACCTCACTCCACTTCTATATCTAACGGTACCCCTCGTCTCCAGCTCAGTTTAATCTCACCGCTTTGTAATTTCTTCAATTGTTCCTGACATTGTTCGTCAGTATCATAGCCAGAGCAAAATACCCTATCATCTGGCGCTCTCCATTTATCTTTTAAATCAATGATGAAATACAAAACAGTGTGCTTAAGGTTAAACGGCTTCGTACAAATTATGTATCTATTGTCTCTGGCCTTGACCGTATATGGCCGTTTGTCTGTAGGAATATAAATTTTGTCTTCTACTTCAACTCTCATTTTTAACACCTCACGAATCCAAAGTTTCCTTCCAGCTTAGTAATTGACCACATACACATCTAACCCATATCTCTTAGCTAAATCAATCATATGTTTAGTTCCTCGACTCTTACCATCCCAGAACGCAATCAGAATACCAATGTTCCCCTCTTCAGAAGCAAACTTTGCCATATCGGCATTTCTCCTGTAACCAGCACTCTTTCCATAGATATCCCATGCAGCGGGAAATCTTGACACATCATAATGTGCTATCTGTGCATATTGTTCACCCAGTTTGTCAGCTCCTCTTGCACTCCCACTAACAATCCGTATTTTATCTATAGTATTATCTTCTTTTGTTACTGTTGCAATAATTCCAATGCACTTATTCATTAGTAATGGGAAATCATTAAAATCTCTCCCACCAGCCACAATAATCCTTAACTCTTTCATTACTCCTCCCATCATCGCTGAAAACTCGACTTTCATCTTTTTATGTGGGCGGCAGGACTCGAACCTGCTCTTACTCTGTGTCGGCTACTCCCGATTTACAAGACTTGCACTTGATTGGTTCTATCGAACTAACGCCAGCTTATGCAAATGCACCCACGTTTACACAATTCTTACGAAACCGAAATTTCAGCCTATATCAGAATTCTAACTGTACTAAAATCCGAATCTTTAAAGGTTTTATTCCTATACTGAGCCAAACACATCCTATTACTATATAACCCGACAGTAAAAGTTTGTTCATCTTTTAACTTTGAAACGATGTTAATATATAAATTTGGATAGAAAGGTTTATCATTTTCTTTGCACCATGCCAATACCTCATATACATTTTCGTCTTCTAAAAACTCGTCTGCTACCACGTCACCATTGGCGTCTTCACCCTCAACGATTTCAAAATACCTTTCAAATTCATCGTATGACATACACCCTAAATGAACACCCTCACCAAATTTAAAACTAATAATGCCATCTTCTGAAATGTCAACTATATCGCACACCTCACCAACATTTGTGAATGCTCCCATAGGTTTTACTAATTTAATTTTATCTTCCTTAGTCATGTTGCTACCTCTTCTTTCTTGTTTGAAAATTTCTTGTTCCAATTATCAATCACCTTTTGTTCTTCATCCGTCACATCGTCATTAAATCTTCGTTTTGCTTGCACAATTCTATCGTTTCTAATTTCTATCGTTACAAGGCTTTCATCTGGAGCGGATTTCTTTCTTAAAAACATAATATGACATTTTCCATCAATAACCTTATCGATGTACGATGATACGCAATTATTTTGCTGTACAGATTCATCCTTAATATCCTGTATATTTTCTGGATAAATGAATTGATAATCCCCAAAAGTACATTCGTACTTTTTCATAATTCTCTTTTTAAAAAGATCTTCTGAAAATTCTTTTTTCATTCTGTTGTAATTTCTACAAGCAATCTTATGAGTCGTAAGAAAATGACGAGGATATTTATCAAATTTATCGCTGATAGTGTTCATCATTTTTGCGTAATCATATAATTCTTTGATAAGATACCCCATATCCTCCATAGCTTCATAAGTTTTAAGTTGATCAGCATATAAGAACAATGCTTTCGCAGTATATCCAAAATTATTTATAAGTAAATCAAAATATGTATAACAATCATAACTTAATGTTTCTCTATTATATTCCGACTCATCTCTTGTCCATAATTTATAAATATCTCTATCATCTAAGCTCATATATTCAAGATGGTATCCTAAAATAATAGCATTTGGATTTTTCTTATAATATTCCAAGATACTATTTGACAACTGGATTGCATGCGTTCTACATAATTTAATTAACGCTTTAGGAATATCATTTATTTTATACTTAAAATTTCTTCCGCTACACAAAATATCATCAATCCCAGCAGAAAATAACTGTTCGTAATTTTCATATCGTTGGACTCTATCAAGAATTGTTCCTATATTTTCTATAGGATAAGGCTCTTGTCTCTGAACAAAAGCTAAGAATTTAGCATATTTTTGATCATCACAACAAGCAAATAAATTCTCGATTGATAGTCCTCTTAATTGTCCACACAGTTTCCCTACTGGCTTACCCTTAATTCCAATTGCAGTTTTAGTAGCAAAATCATATTTTGCAGTTCTTCCATCTTCAAAGTCAAAGATGAGATATTGTTTCTCTTTATAAACCCTCGTTGGTAACGACCTCCTTCTGAATATTTTTTGAAATACTACATGCGGTTGTGAAGCCGCACGTAGCCCATTACTTTTTTATTCAGTGATACTTATAATAGGAGTAGAGCCACCCTGAACCTTTGGAACCTTACCATCTCTGCCTCCCTCTATACTTTATTCTCTTAAAACTCAGTCTAAATGTTTGTTTTAACTGCTCTCTTCATTTTTACTATCTTGTTCGTACCAAGCATCCAGAACTGTCAGATACATATCCCCTAATTTGGTCAACCAACATCCTCCGATTCCACTTCCATGCTCTAAAATATCTTTTGAATCTAACATGTATAAAATGAACTGTAACACTCCATAATCCAGGTCATTTACTGTATCCAAGTTAAGATCGCTATAATATTTTTCTTGTACTGATTCAAATGCTACTTTTTTATTTTGCCAATCCTTCCTGATATGAAGAACCCTCCGGATCACCTCATGAGTATCTTCAGGAACACCACAACCGCACATACCTACAATTTCGTATGAAAAGAAATCCATCAGTTCCTTAATGAGAGATTCTTCATACCATTCTTCTCTACAGCCATTTATCACAACATTGTTACATGATATACAACTGCCTGGATATTTCTCTATTATCCATTCTGTTATTTCGCTTAATTTCATACTTCTCCCTTCTTTTCACGGAAGAAATGAAAATTTCATTGCTCAATAACTTTTAACATACTAATAGGAATTTTTCTAATCTCACCGCCAGCCAATTGAACAATTCCATATGTACCCCAAAAATTACTCGTCGTATCAATCCACTCTCCTGTTTCGTTATTGCAGGCATGACACGGTGGCAGTTCATTACAATATACCGCCATGTCAAGACACATTCGACACTCACTACTTGATTTTTGAATCTCTACATTCTTCATTCACAATCTCCTTGAATCTCTTTCTATTTCCTGCAACACACATAGTGCATAAATCATTTTTAGGTTTACATTTAGGCGGTTTGTTTTCAAACCATTCCATGTATGGACACATTATTTAACCCCTTTCCGATCTGCTTTTGTCTTCTTCCTTGCTTCCTTCTCGGCTTTTAACTGATTGTCCAGTTTTGCCATAATACTCGTCATCTTTGCAAATTCTGTTCTCGGTTTTCTTTTACTGTTGTTCTTTCCCATTGTTTTATTCTCCTTTATTAATCCACTCTTCTACTTTCTTATCGTTTAACTCATCATAGAAATACTTATACCCAAGCAACCTCGGATAATCGCAATTATCCATGCGTTCCCACATTAGATATTCACACCAGTTTGGTTCATTGAACTCTATTTCCGGATGATATTTCTCCAATTTCTTATTCAGTTTCCAGTTATTGTGATTTTCCGTCCTATACCATGAAGGATTTTCATGCATATTACCATAACAGTCATTATTATTACGAATGATTGTACTTTGCTCATAATCTTTGATTTCAACAAGTACATCTTCTACGGATATTCTTTTTGCCAAACGACATATCCACTTCTGGAACTGTTTATAAGTCTGTTCAAATTCTCTATCACGCAAAGAACCATCCACAACTAAAATGTATTCAGATTGAACCCGCAACCAACCTCGTTTCCGACTCCTATCGCCGGAACTATCTCTTAGATTGTTCGTTACTCGCCCAAACTCATCGCAAGAACATGAACTATCAGTTCCTTCTTTTTGAATCACATAAACATTCATATCTCGTTCCGATCCAGATACCACCGGAAGATGTTCTAAAACGGTATCAAGTATATACCTCTTTTCTGCTTGAGTCCTTCCCATTGGACTGACTACTATTGTCCCATGTACATATGTCCACCAACTCATATTTATCAACTCCTCTTTGATTATTTATTCTCCAAATAAAAGATTCATTTAATGCCTTAATATTCCCAATTTTCTTCTCTCAACTGAAATGCGTCACCACACTCAATTATGTCTGAATAATTCTTCAAAGCCACTTTCATTGCATAAGAATCAATTTCATATGCCTTGTATGTAATGTTTGTATATCCTAATTTCTCTAAACAATATCTGCCTGTTGCGATACCGTCATACATTGACAGAACTTCGATTGGATAATCTTTTGGAAAATCAATGTAAGATAAGATATGAATAATAACTTCTGCTGTCCAACCGTTACCGATACACTTATACCTCTGCGCATTAGAAATTCCATCTGTGTAGTTGTCAGGGAGAGTTTGTAGTCTTTCGCACTCAATCGGTGTCAATTTACGAATTGTATAATATCCATCCAGAAGGTTTATTTTATATTTTTCATCCCTATAACAGATGTATCCGCCTTTGACGCAGTAAATTAACTTGCCACCTATCTCAATATTTCCACTTTCATGTATTATTACATTTTCATACTCTGATAAATTAAAATCTGTCAACTCAGCAACCATAGTTCTTCTATATTTTTCAAGAGTTTGTTTTGGGTTAAAACCTTTATAATAATTTGCGTCTATACAGTGTGCTTTACCATTTGAATCAATACCAAATGGAAATACTGGAGCTGCATATAATCCTGTTTTTGCGCCTTGTCCACCACCATTTGCAACAAGATTTACCGATTTACCGTATGGAGAATAAACTCTATGTGCCTGAGAATTACTACCTATATCTCCGATTCTTACTGGTTCTGCAACCATTGTATGTCTATGACGTTTCAATGTATCAGAAATAATCGCACCAGAGCATATCGTAGTTAATGCATATGATTTTTCCAACCACGTTGCACCACTTTCCAGAATATCAATTAAATATATTTCTCTATCTTTCGGCTGTTCAACACCAGGAATGTTGTGTGCATAAAATCTCTGCCTATTCTGTGCAGAAACTAAAGCTGAATTTATGTACTGTAAACCAACACCAAGTTCATGACTAATCTGGTCTTTAATTGCTTGTACTGCCGATTTATTATTTTCATATAAGAAAAAGTCTGGTTTAAACTTCTCTTTCGCAATGAGATAATTCTTAAACAGTTCCCATCCTAAACCTTCTGCTTCTGTCTCTCGGTTATTTTTTTGTGCGATAGACCAATATGTACATGGACTACCACCAATCAGTATCCGTAATGGTCTTCCATTTAGTCTATCTTTTAAACTATTTCTTTCCTCTGTATTCATTAAACCATTGAATTACAAGGATATGCATATCACTTTAACCGGTGTTATTGTAAAAATTCCTTTCTTTTCATTTTGATTTACTATATAAAAATGTTTGCAACCATTGATATATAGCCACTTAGTTATTCTCTTTTACCTTATAAGATAAAAGAAATATTTATTATCTTTTATATATTCTCTTTGTTGTCTACGTATTCTTCTGTTAATCAATTCATTATGGAATCTCTTTGAGTGGTCTGAGTCCATAATAGGTTCTAATGACCCGTCTTTTCTTAATTTGAAAACTGCGTAGCCATCCTTTATTGGATCACACTGTTTATAACAAAATTTACCAACTTTCTGCTTTATATAAACAGAGGGGGTATGGTAAAATCCGAACTCTTTTCTGAATGAAATATATTCCCAGTATGGATGATTCATTTGTAGCAAATTCTCTCTTGCTGTTTTTCTTACTTCTTTTAATTTCAAAACTACCAACTCCATTTTCGACTTGAGTAACATTTCTTCTTATTTAACATCTACTTCTCCGAAATCTAATTTATTGCATATGGCAATCGGAATCCCATAAAATTCATCAAATGTCCTTTCACTCCCTATCTCCTTACTAACATGTCCATCATTACACTTGGTCATTAACGCACATCTAGTAGCTGAACTCATAACCAAATAAGAATCATCTTTTCTGTAATTTGTCATATTTGTATAGTCTACAATAGCAGCCATCAATTTACTTACATCTATACTTCTTTTAATATCAACTCTCAATTTTTACCTCCGCTACGCCGTCTCTAACACGTTACAAACGCCCTCAATAATCTTGTCTCTCAAGTCCTTGCAAAATTCTTCAAGTAACACAACATCTTTTTCCCAATCATGAATCATCAGTTCATCCCACGAAAAAATTGTCCCTGATTTATTTAAATTTTAATTCTCCTTCCTTCAAAATGGTTCAACCACCTTTTCAAAATCCTCATTACTAATTCCAAATGCTTCATAATCGTACATCCAATGAGAGATGTCAGCCCTCTTACCTCTGATAACAGGGTCGTTTTTAGTTGGTTTCAATATATCTATATGGCTACCATTTTTGAAGTTAATTACCGTCTTCCCAACTTCTGATATTTCTCTTTTAACAATTTCATATTTATTAATAATTCTCTTAATTTCATCAAAATATTCTTTTGAATATTCCTCACATGAAAATGCTATTCCGATACAAGATTCAGAATAAAGGATAGCTCTAAAAACTGCTTCTATTCCTTTAATATACATACAATCGCCATTTTCTTACTCAAAATGAAAGTCATATTTCATGACTAACTATTCTATTTTTACTCCTATATATTCTAACACTTCTCTCATACCAAGGCCGCCATCTGATACAGGTTTCATGCAAAAATACCATAGTTCCGGATGAGTTTTCTTCAACATCTGAAATCTATTTGGCTCTTTTTCTAAATGGCAACCATAGCCACAGAAAATACAACCGGTTCTTTTATATCCTGTCGTATACCATTTACCAGTTTCATCCTGTTTAATTTCTCCATATACTGATGGATATGGTAAATGGTATGTAGCTATGTATTCTAATACATTTTGTTCAGTCCAAAATGACATTGGCTGACTTCTTTGTTCTTTTCCTTCAAAAGCATTGCACCCATATTTTATCCAATTTAATTTTCTATTAACGCTCTCTTCTGTCATTGTACCAAATATTGGTTTTAATCCTGTTCTTTTAGCAAAATTTTTGTTAGGAGTTTTCTTTAGTTTTGTACAACAATAGTCAGATATCTTAAAAGGTGCATCTACAAGAAACCACCATTTACCATTTCCTCCAAACAAAGTATTTTCTATTTCCCCACTTAAATATTTTGCTCTTGTACACGTCTGATCATTTTTTGCGCTATTGACATATCCAGATATTCTCTTACTAATAATTGGATAACCGTAATTCAAAACAACATCTTTAAATAATATTCTTTTTCCTTTTCTGTCTCTTGGGTATTCTATTATTGTTTCAACATCTAATCCTTCAAATTCTTTTTTCAAGAAATCACCATATGTCTTTACGTGTTCTCGTAATTCAGGAAATTCTAATCCTGTATCTGAAAACCACAATACTAATTTACAATGGAACATGTCACAAACTTGTGCAGCTATATAAGCCAATACTGTACTATCTTTCCCACCACTGAATGATACATAACACTTTTTATCATTTCTCAAATACCACTCCATCAGTCTTGCTTGTGTGACTCCAACCTTTTCACCTAAGGTCATTGATTGAAGTGCTTTAAGTTGTTCAAGAGTGTGCTTATTATCATATGAATTAAAATTTTCAACAGAGTTTTAGCGGTTGCAAACGCTGTAAATTCAATGATTATAAGGAAGGGAATACAAGTATTACCGGTAAAGATGAGAATATTCTCCTTGTAAATTAAAGAGATTTGAATAGAGAAGAAGATAAAAATTTTATTTTCTACCTACTTATTCTCTTTTTCTTCTCTAAATTTCTTTTCAAAATACTCAATGCCCTTGCCTTTATACGGAACCTGGCATGTATCTTCGTACCATTTCAGTTTATCCCAATATCCCGGCAGTTTCTCGTAAATATTACGAAGCTCTTTCTGATTCTTATTCCCACAACACCAACAAGAAACCCTATCCAAAAGCACATATAACTCATATCCATTTTCCTGCCAGCTCCATCCGTTTTCATAACAATATTGCAAACAGTCTTTCTCCGACATATTTCATTCAGAAAGTGGATAAACTTTTATATTCTTGTCACGCTTAGTTCTATACTTCTCTATTCGCTGTGGTTCATCAGCAGCTACGCCAACATATTCTACAATTACTTCATTACCATAATTCTCTTTGTAGTGTTTTTTAATTGCAGATAATTTTCCAGAAGTTCCCCATCTAGCCATTCCACCACACCAATTATACCCGCGTTTAATAAGTCCACTTCTGGCCTTTACTTCTTTTTCAAATGCACGATATGTAAAAGGAAGAACATCTTTTAACACTGTAAACTTAATTTTCTTTTCTTCTAAAATCTTAGATAGTTTATCTCTATTATTATAAATTGCCTGGAACTCCATTTCCGTGTCATAAAAGATAACCTCATCTAACGGATATCCTTTTTCAATCAACAATAGAACCATTGCTAAACTATCTTTCCCAAAACTACAGCTTGCTATATACTTCATACCAGCCACTTACCTTATGGTGCGTGGTAAACGATATACCCTCCCATGCCCACAATTAAGTGGGCGCTGCTATTATCGTCTTTATGTTGAGTTATGCAGTCTCACAACAACCGGTTTCACCGTATAGGTATTACTCCTTCCTATTTTTTATTTTCATTTTCAACTTCTCTCTTAAACCTTTCTTCTAGTTCAAACACTGATTTACCTTCGCCTTTCATAGGCTCGTCAATCCTGCTTTGCAACCCTTTCAGCATCTTCCAATATTTAGGAAGATATAAATACATATTTTTAAGTTCTTTAAGATTTTTGTTTCTACACGACCAGCAACTTACACGGTCTAATATAGAATACAAATCAACTCCGTCCTCTTCCCAAGTGATATCGTGCTTGTAACAATAATCAAGACAATCCTTTTCAGACATATTCCACTCTGATAAAGGAGCTATTTTGTTGTAATCTAACTTCTGAAGTCTCTTAGTTTCATCTGATGCTATACCAACGTACACAATAGAATCTTTCGTATATTTGTTGCATATTGCTTGTTTTTTAAATGTATGCCATCTACAAGTTCCACCACAATATCCATCTCCATATACTATTTCTCCAGTTCTCTTTTTCTTTTCACGAATAAGCATGTCTATCCAAAACGGATTTTCGGGTTTTAATTCTGTATATTTAATGTTATTCTCTTCTAACACCGGAATAATTTTATCTCTCACATCATAAACTGCTTTAAACTCCATGCCAGTATCGTAAAATATCACTTCGTCAAGAGGATATTTTTTCTCAATTAACATCAATATCATAGCTGTGCTGTCTTTCCCCCAGCTACAACTTGCAATATATTTTTCTTTCACACCAACCACTAACCATATTCTAGTCAATGGTAATTATCTTCTGCTGACAAATCGGCCAATTGTTATACTTTTACTATCACACACATTAATCTGAATTGTGATAAACCTAGTTTCACTAGGATAAGGTGTTACTCCTTTCTTTTCTTCTCATTGTCTTATTCCTACTTTCTTACTTTTCCAATTAAATTGAATTTTCAAGCGATACCACTTAAAAAAATCAAAAACTATGTAATCTATTGTGATATCCCTTATCGTGGAACTACTAAATACGCTACTAATTCGTTCTCATATGAAGAATTTTATGAATGGGTAAAAGTAGCGAGCATGAATAATACAGTTTTGATAAGTGAATATTCAATGCCTGATGATTTTACTTGCATTTGGCAAAAAGAAACCAAGACATTATTGGATAGTAACAAAAATAAGGATGATAAAAACAATATAAGGGTTGAAAAGTTATTTACGTATATTAGATAAAAATTCAAATTTATAAACTTTACATCTTTGATGTTTGGTATCTGTTTTTTTAAGTTTCTAATAGCACCAGCAGACCATTTCCCGCTATTATCACCTTTAGAATCTCTTGCATAACCACCGAAATATTTTGCACCGAAACTTGCACAAAATCCTACAAGACCTAAGTACCAATCTGGATAATTTTCTTTGTTCTGCTGAACTTCCTTATATTCATTCTCTAAGATTCTTTCTGGCAATTCAGTTTCATGTTCCTGTGCATATTTTAATAATTCGATCAACTGTTTATGTATGTCACAACCTATTCTTTTCTTATGCTTAATCTTATCAATCATGTTTGCACCACCAACAAAAGGCTCTAGATAACCATTTGTGTCATCAGTTATATAAGACTGAATAATTGGCGCTAAATCCTTACTTAATTTGTTCTTACTTCCAACGTATCTTATTTTTTATTTCCCAGAAAGTGACATGTCCTTAGTAGCTACCTAACTTTTTCCTTTCTGATTTTCTTTTATAAAGACTTAAAATCAACCTTTTATCTAGTCATCAACGGTCTTTCATATGTAACCAATTTTTCTACAATGAGATCCTTTGGCAACAAATCTCTGCAAAAATATGCAGTCGCAAAAGGACTACCTTTTACCACACTATCCATATGATTTTTATCATGGTAACAAACTCTTGCATCAAAACTAAGAATCTGGATACCTTGTTTGAAATATTTGTATCTCGTTTTGCCTTGTAATGAGTTCAATGGCAACAAGATAGCAAATGGTTTATTGAATGAATATAACCGTTCTAATACCTTGTCTTTAATTGAGAAAGGCGGATTACTAACAACAATATCCCACTCATCCGGTTCATATTCAAAGAAGTCTTCTCCTTCTTCTAATGAACTTCTTACTACTTTAAATCCTTCTTCTTTTAATCTCTGATAAAATGCTGACCATTCACAGTCCCAGGGACACCAAATTATTTTATCTTTAGATAGGTATTTAATAATCGGATCTACCGCATAGGCAGGAGTAAATAAATCATCCTGCTTTTTATTCGAAGTCAAATACCCTATATTTAATCCTATAAATATCACTCCTTTGCTATTTAATTCTCTTTTATTGGAAATTACACACTAGATTAAGTATGTTTAGAATTGTATGATAACCTTAATCGTCGGATTATCAGTCGTAATTAGGAGTAGATCAGACTATCTACTTTTTAATTCTCTGTTTAATATTCACTCAATGCATAGAACCATTCAATCTTTCCATCAAGTTCCTGCACCTGTTTTCTCAATTCATTTTCTTTCTTCTTACTATCTGTTCTCCGACATTTCTTCCACAAATCGTCTCTCTGTTTCTTCAGTTCAAGGTATTCTTCCGTCCTGTCTTCCTCACCAATCACAACAATCTCAATAGGTTCTCCACAATGAGGACAGAACTTAATCGGATAATAATATTCATTCTCCCATTCATCTTCCCAATCTTTAACTGTTTCAGAAAGCCAAGAAGCAAAATGAGGAAGTGTAATATTGTCATCGTCATAAGTGTCGTAGAAATCATACGTAGATGATTCTTCCGTAAATTCTATTGTTCTGTTTTTAGTAATTGCTTCACAGCAATATTTGAATGGTTTGTACTTATATGATACAGAGCCATCGAATTTTAGTTTAATCAATTCAATTTTTATCTTTCTCACCTCCAGTAAGTATCTCATCCAATGTTACAGGTTCATAATTCCATAGCATACACCCGACATTGTGAATTTGATTTGTAAATCCTTTATCATTCAGTTCTTTTGCTATCCTCAATTCCTCATAATGCTCTTTCGTATTATGTGAATGACCATGAAGTAAAATGGAACCATAATAATGTGCGTTATAGAACGGCATAAAATAATGACTCAAGATACATCTCTTAACTTCTCCGTTTTGAAGAGTTACCTTAATGTCATCATAATCTTTAATTGCTTCAAACAAATCCTTATACTTCCTACTTGCATTTCTAAAATCATGGTTTCCAAGAACTAATCTCTTATGTCCATTGAGTTTCTTTAAGAACTCAATATGTTCATCACCTTGTTTCCACGTATAATCACCTAGAATGTATACAGTATCATCTTTCGATACTTTACTATTCCAACGTTTTAACATTTCATTACACATGTCTTCCATTGTATTCCACGGTCTATTATCAAAACGCAGCACATTATTATGAAAGAAATGAGTGTCACTAGTAAAAAGTACCGCCATCTAAACACCTTCTTTCTATTCCTCAATCCAACCGTCTGTAATTCCAGTCATATAATAAATCAAATCTTCTTTTGTATTATTTAATTCTCCGTCTATGACTTTATTTAGAATTACGTTTAACCAATAACCGATATCTTTTCCTTCTTTTATCATCATTGTTTTCTTGACATCATTACCATTAATGACTAAATCTTTCAATGAAAAACATGGTTTCTCTGATAATACTTCTTCTAATAATGCTTTAATATCAAATACTTTCTGTAATCTTCCATTCTCGTAATCAGGATTTTGACCTTTAATATCTGCTTTTCGTACTTGAAGAAGTCTTCTAAACTGCAATTCTCCTATCTTATTTAACCATCTCTTGATATACTTTTTGCCAACTTCAAAAGTAGCGTCATGATAATAAATCAGTTCTACAACAGAATTTCTAGTATCATTGTCAAATCTCATACGTTTCATAATTTCATCTGTCATATCCGCACTAACTCTACCATGACCTTTGAAATGCCTTGTTCCATCTTCATCGTCTTGATATGAATGTGGTTTACCAATATCGTGAAATAATACAGCTAATTTTATAATTAACTCTTCATCTTCACAGTTCTCAATCGCATGAATTGTATGTTCCCACACATTGTAATTATGATATGGATTGTTCTGTTTAAACTCAAACATATCTTTTAACTCTGGAATAAATAATGCAAATACTTCATTATATAAAACCATCTGTACACAAAAACTATTTGAAGATACTATTTTGCAGAACTCGTTATTGATTCTTTCAATAGATATATTCTCTAAATTTTTATATTGTTTATGAATTTCCCAATCTGTATCAGGCATCATTACAAAATCAAGTTGAGAAGCAAATCGAATTGCTCTAAGTATTCTTAGAGCATCTTCCGAAAATCTATCTTTTGCAGAACCAACACAATTTATCTTGTTATATTTAATATCTTCCATTCCACCAAAAGGGTCAATCAAACCAGCTTCGTCATTATAAGCCATTGCATTGATTGTAAAATCCCTGCGCTTCAAATCTTCAATGAGATTATCTGTAAAAGTTACGATATCTGGTCTTCTATGATCAGAATAATCTCCATCCAGTCGATAGGTTGTAATTTCATATGGTTCGCCATTCGCAACAACTGTAATTGTTCCGTGTTGCAATCCAGTTTCAATTACCTTCTTATTTTTAAAAATGTCTAACATCTCCGAAGGAGTTGCTGACGTACAAATATCCCAATCACTAGGTGCTCTACCTAAAATACTATCTCTAACACAGCCTCCGACTACATATGCCTCATAGCCATGTTCTTGTAAAATATGAATCAAATCATATGCATCTTGCGGTATGCTTATTTTAAAATTCACCTTTTACCACCCTTTCATTAACACTTGCAGTAAATTCCTTAATTCTATCATAATCAGGATTGTCTGGTAAACTTGTATTCTCTTTTGCATATTCCAATTTCTTTTCAAAATCATCTACCATTTCATAGAATTCTGGAATAGGTTGGTTATTGTCGTCAAGATATTTGCCATTACGAATATCCATAAGCACGTCATGATCTGCTTCTCTATATGTTATTATCTTCTCTTTTTCAAGAATATCTAAGCACATAAGATATAAACGAATTAGATGCATCATATGCTTTCCGAGTTTACCATGTTCGATTGCGTTTTTATTTCTCTTTCCAATCTTGGAGTAATCATTAACAACATTATTCATTTCAGACCACATGGCTTTGTAATCTCTCAATGGATAATGATGTAAATTCACATCCATAAAGATTTCAGAATCATATTCTTCCTGTTCTGACTTATCAATATACAATTTGATACTGTCTTCACTAAACGAAAAATACTTTTCTGGAAATGTATGATAAGCGTTCATAATACTGTTCAGTATATGTTTCTCTCTTTGTTCTTGATTTACAAGTCTTACTGCTTTGTTATCGAGTCTACGAAGCTGCGCTGTCGCATATCCTCCAAATGAATAAACCGCTCTCTTAGATAAGAATAAATGTGCATTATCAAGTAATTCCTGACCTATATGAGATACATAGAAATAGTGTTCTGGCTTATTACCAAGCATCTCAATTGTATTAGGATTTACATTACTCAATAATGCAACAAGTTTATTGAATGAATAAATCGTGGTATCAGTCGCTTCATTTACAAACTGCTCAAAATTCTCATTAGTAAGAATCTGCATTTTACTATTCAAAGAACAACCACGAATATCCAAATCACTATTCTCATTGTTTGTTCCATAAGCATAACTGCCACCTAATGTAAGAAGTATGATGTTATTACCTAGATTTCTGTCAGTTTTAAGGAATCCATACTCATCTGATCGTAATTTTTCTTTAATCTTTTCTAATGTCATATTCTTTTCTCACTTTCTGCTTGTATTGTTATCTATTTTACATTATAATTATCATTAATGGTAGTCACCTAGACATGCTTTACTTATTAGAAACGAGCCTCCCATTCAGCTTACAATGCTACTCATACAAAGGAGGTGATAAGACATGGGCAATGTACCTATGGCGCATGTCCGTGCGTACTGGCGGTTCCGCTGTTATCAGTGGGAATTCGTACATGAACACCTGCGTCACTATCCAACCCGATAGATGATTGCAGTGGTGACTATCTATAACATGGTTCATTTCCCATATTACGAATCCATCTCAGGACTTAAAATGTGGCTTTTAAGGTACTAATAGAAATCTAAGCGAATTAATAATGTTTACCACTAATGCCAATATGCAAACCACTAAACTATAAAGTGTTCCATCCATTATAGATTCTTTTTTAATCTTTTTGTACACCGGATATCCAATGAGCCAAATTATATAAATCAATACACTAATCCAAAATATCACCTGCATTTTCTTTTCCTTTCAAATATATACAAAATCGTTAATTCATTCCTTTAACACCACCACAATATATTTGTCCATCTCATGTCCCAATTTCACACAATTTCCATGAGATATGTGATTTTTCCATGCGTTATATGATTCATCAAACTTTTCTCTATTTAATTTTCCTTTTTTAACCAAATAAGCCATTCTCTTAAATCTCTTTTTAGCAACTCTTTTATTTTCGTTTTTCAACTTTCGTATAACCTTACCATCAATTGTAACGTATGTATGAAATCCACAAAATTTAATACCATTCTTGAAAGGTATAATCTGTGTCTTTCCATTTAACTCAAGTCCGAGACTATGAGCAAATTCATATATTGTAGACAGACACCATTTCGCATATTCTTTTGATTCAACAATCAAGTAGAAATCGTCCATATACCTTCCATAATATTTCACACCTAATTCTCCTGTGATAAAATGGTCAAGTCCCGATAAATATAAAAGTGCAAACACTTGACTTAATTGATTTCCCAATGGAAGACCGAACCCCTTAGTGCTATCAATAAACTTCTCACATAACCAGTATACATCGTCATCCTTTAAAAAATATCGCACCATATCCTTCAATATGTCATGGTCAATACTGTAAAAGAATTTGCTAATATCAGCTTTTACAATCCAACAATCATATCCGTATTTATGATATGCTAGATACATTTGTGCTCTAAGCCAATCCAAACCAAATAAAGTCCCCTTTCCCACTTGTCCAGCAAAGTTATTTGGTACAAATTCAGTTTTTAAACACGGCAAGAGTACGTTGTCACATAAACTATGTTGCACTATTTTATCTACAAATGAACCAGATTTTATTATTCTTTCTTTTGGTTCATAAACCGTAAACTCATTATACTTTCCAACTTCATATGTCTTTGTTTCCAATCTTCTCTTTATCTGATGAATTCCATCAAGTGCAGTAATTTGAAATCGTTGTCTACTTTTAGAAAATCCTTTACCCGATTTAGATTTTATATATGCTTGATACAAATTGCCAAAATCAGTTATCTTCTCGAAATCAGTTTTACTTTCTATCATAATATTGTATTCCTTTATATTTATCCTGCCTCTTGCGAGACAGGAAGGGTTGTCTATTCTTTTGATGATGGGACTCTAATTTCGGTGTTTCTCCTACTTTCTTTCGTCTTCCATCCCAGAACGGGCGAACACCCCTATCGTTCCAACCACAGTCGTTGTAGTTCACGTTGCCGTTGGAGTTGACATACTGGATGTAAGAGGCCATACAATAGACAACCCGCAAAGCTCATCTCTGTTTATCTTTCGAGCGCCAAGCTATGGTCATGTACTTTATATCATCAATTTGCTTTTGCCAATATGACACCGTGTCAGTTCCAATCAAATTCATGTTCATTGATAGTTCTACATAACACGATAATTTGTCGCAGCAAGATATTGCTTTAGTCTGAAGCTCTAGTCGTTCTGATTTTGAGGTTTCTAATTTCAGTCTATTTGCATCAAGCAAGTATTCATAAATATCCATACAACGATTTTGAATACGTTTTATTAAAATCGAGTGTTTGACTGGATATCTTTTTCTGTTTGATGTAATTGTCATAGTATATTCCATAAGTTTTATAGATTTTACAATGACATCAAGTTCTGCCATGAATAAGTTCCTACCTCCATTTGTTATTGTCCAGCCACCGGCACGGCTTCGCCATGCCTAGTGCACTTGCCTCCCGCTAGTTTTTTCAGATACAAAGATTGAAGATTTAATGATGCAAAACGGGCGAACACCCCAATCGTTCCAACCACAGTCGTAGTAGTCCACGTAGCCGTCGGAGATGACAAACTGGACGTAAGAGGCCCCGGTGCCTGAAGGTGTACTGTCTGGTGTAGCAAGCCACCACCAGCTATCACTCTTAGGAATACTCTTCCTACATTCCCTATATAAATCCAGTGTTGGGATTGCAAGAATATCTCCCTCAACAATGCCATAATCATCTAACCCGTCAAGAGATAATAAATCTAAAGCAATTGGCACGAGTCTGTCTCCAAACTCTTTTCTTAAGTCTTTAGCTAGCTCACTATCCACAAGCTCATTGCGAATGTTGGATTCTGCATAATTGTTATTTTTTCCAAAAGTAGATTCCTCAAGAAAACCATCAAGCAAATAGTATGTACCTTTTTCATCGCTCTTAATTGGTGTCCACGCACGTCCACACATAACAACAAATTTATCTTTAAGATACTCTTTTACTGCTACACGAAAGTCAGCCTCGTATCTTCCAGGATCATCGTCGTACCAATCCGGAGTAATATCCTGATCAACGATATATTCCCATTTGCCAATATCGACTGCCTTGTTTCCATCAGGTGGTACAAGTTCCGCTCTAACAAATGTCTTCGAAGCGTTAAAATGAGTATCTTCAATTCCAAGACTTTCTAACAAATCTGAATGACTATCGTTTCCTTCTGGTGCTAAGACTACTCTGTTCTTTAAAATAATTCCTGATTTAAATTTACACATATTATTTATCTCCTTCTTTTATTTTCTATTTATTTTATTCTCTCTTATGACGGACAAAAATCCTGATTTCTTCCTATTCGCTTTTAATTATAGTAGTTCCATTTTTCAATCACTTTATCCCCTCTAATTCTTAATTCTTGCTACATATTTAGTGTCAATCAAAGCAACAAGATTTTCCGTTGATTTTCCATTCACATAAATGCTTCTCATAATATTTAATGGAATTGATACACAATCTCCATTACTGAGAAACCAAATGTAAAACTTATCATTCAAAACCTTTATGGAATGAATTCTTTTATAGAACTGTTTTAAATCTGATTCTAATTCTCTTTGCATCCAATGATAAAAATCATATCTGTCCATACTCAATTCGTTCATATTATATGCTCCTTTGCTCTTTTCATAATAATCACCCTGTTCTTTGTGATAATATTTTAGTTCATATAAAATATTCGTTTCTTCCGTTTTTAGGCATCAAGGGTATTTGGCGAAATCTTCATCACCTTCAAAAACATCCAGGAACACATTTTCAATAGCCTGTTCAATATGGCTCATACCAGTTTCAGTATCACATTGTTCCATTAACTGTTGTGCAACGTACTCAGCAAATTCCTGTCTTTTTCCTTTCTTGACTTTAATGTAATTTTCTCCATCTTCACTATAATTTTCTGGGCTATTATTAAAAGCATTGATAAGATTACTAATCGGAATTTCCCATCTTACAACCTTGTCCGTTACCGTTGCTGTAAATCCATTTTCTTCAAATTTTTTCATTGCATATCTCCTTATAACTTAAAATTTTAATATTTAATGGAATATACTCATAGTCTTTGAAAAAATGTTCCTTGTCATTTGGTGTCACATGGAATACCCAACATGGGCAACTCCGTTTATGTTCTTCATATTCCAGCCACCATCCAACACAACATTCACCATCTTCACTCTGTTTTTTTCTTTCAACAGTAGACAGAATAATCACATAGTTCTTGTTTGGTTTAGTTAATAAATCTTTATGATACTCTAAAACTTGCTCATAATTATCACACACACCATAACAACCACCATTTAATAATTTTTCTTCACAGTTATTTTTAATAAACGCATCCCCATTGAAAATATATCCATCATGTCTATATACACCTTTGTCATATCTTTCAAAATATGATTTCTCGCTACTTAAATCTACACCGTTTATTTGTGCAATCATTCCACAAATATCATCTGGTTTTACTGTATAATACATTAAATCTTTTAACATCTTTACTTCCTCCTTTGAAATCGAACATTTATATGTTATTGTCTTTTTCTCTTTTAACTTTCTCTTTCTCATTTCTTTTTCTTCACACATGTCGCAGCGAGACAAATAATGAGGGCACGGTTTATCATCAATTCCACATATTGGATAATCTAAATCAAGAGTCCAATCACCAGGCATTTTTACCTCCAATCTACTATAAAAGTAAAGATTCTTTTTGTTAATTATCTAGTATTTTTTAAAGTAATCTACAGAGTAATAGCACTCTATAGTGGCTCAGTTGTCAAGACAAAAATCTAAGATTTTTATAATGAACTGATAT
>OLPX01000164.1_pt1 | contig 77897 bp, 78 predicted proteins | sample 1672491 | NCBI WGS metagenome assembly OLPX01 (sample SAMEA3136692, study PRJEB25190) | human gut metagenome | biome: human gut; feature: human-associated habitat; material: faeces | place: Austria | collected 2013
AGATAAAATAAAACCGCATCCTGTTTGCTTTCATCCTCTTAACTTAATGACATTGCCATCGTATCACTCTTTTCCATATACTGTTATGATAGCACAAAGGATAGGACTTGTCTGAAAAATACAGAAGCAAAATAAAAAAAGAACAGCAGCTGCCGTCCTGTATAAGCTTATTTCTCACTGATATCCTTCATTTTCTGAAGTCCGAAGATGATGGCACCGCCGATGATGAACCAGAGAATTTCAAAGGTTTCAAGGCTGAGGGGAGCCTGTGGAGTTTCCAGTGTCTGCGGTCCCATGATAATTGCATAGAAGGAGCCGAGCATCATTCCGATAATCAGAAAGACCATGATACTGCGGTGCTTTTCCAGCGCAAACTTAATCAGCCGCACAACGGTAATCACGCCGGTTATGATTCCCAATCCGAAGACAAACAAAATCGGTACATAGGAGAAATCAAATCCCATCAAGGCTTTGATTGCAGAAATAATAGGAACATACAGCCCAAAAATCAGCAGCAGTGTGGAACCGCTGATCCCTGGCAGAACCATTGCGGAGATCGCAAACATCGCAGAAATAAAGACGTAGACGATCAAACCGATATCCAGCTTTGCCAGATTGACACTGGAGCCGCTGCCTGCGACCGGATTGTAATAGGTGATCAATGCAACGACGGCGATACCGACAAAAAGCGCTATCATGCTTGGTACATTGAGCCTCATGTTTTCCTTTTCTTCCCGTATCACGATTGGAATCGCGAACAGAATAAATCCCATAAACAGAGAGGATATGGCATAGATCTGTGTATGAAAGATGCTGGCGAGCACAGATACCGCCATCAGGAAGCCGACGATCCAGCCGATTCCCAGCTTCAGCAGAAAAATGACCGCCTCTTTTTTCTGCTGCATATTACCGCTCATCAGTGCATCCAGTGAACCGATGAATTTATCATAAAAGCCGAGCAGAAATGCAATCGTTCCTCCGGAAACTCCGGGAACACTATCTGCCAGCGCCATACAGAAGCCTCGAATAAAGTTTAATACCACTATGAAGTACCTTCCTTTCGTATCAAGGTTTATTATACTGTATATTTTGTAAAAGCCAACCGCTTTTTTATTAAATTTTCCTAAACAAAGGAAGGGAAAATATTTACCTGTGAGGAACCCTGTACGTTTTTTTACATAGTATGTCCAAAAAGGAGGTAGTTTCATGGCGGTAAGAATCTATGTGGATCAGGGGCATAACCCGGGGAATATCAATGCGGGGGCTAGTGGTAACGGGGTTGTGGAATCGGAGGTCACCTATTGGGTGGGAATCTATCTTGCAGGCTTTCTCTATGCAGATCAGCGCTTTGAAGTAAAGGTATCCAGACCGTTTCCGGATACAGTGCTTGGCTATGATCAGGCGAGCAGTCTGCGAGCAAGAGTAGATGAGGCGAATGCATGGCCGGCAGATTATTTTGTCAGTATTCATGTCAACTCCAATCCAAATCCTGCAATCAACGGCTCGGAGGTGTATGTATACCGGGAAAATTCCACTGCTTACGATCTGGGCGTCAATGTTTTGGAATCCATTGTCGATCTGGTGGGAACACGCTACAATCAGGTGCGGACCAATCCATCCCTTTATGTTCTGCGGCGTACAAGCATGCCGGCAATTCTGGTGGAGCTGGCGTATCTTTCCAATCTTCAGGATGCCGAAAAGCTGTTGAATGACCAGTATCTGTTTGCTTTTTCCATCTATATCGGAATTCTGAATTATCTGGGTTATTCCTATGATCCCTTTCCCAGACGCTGATGGAAGGAATTGAAAAAAAGAGTGCATTTCTCTTGCGTAAAAGTGGAGTTTCTGCTCACTGTGGAGTGTAAGAGGTTACAAGGTAAATAATGTAAATAAAGTAGGAAAAAGTTTTAAAAAGGTTAGTATTTGGGGAGAATTTAAGGTATAATTATGAATCGTTGAGAAGTGAGTGGTGAATGTATGGATATGAATGAATTACTGAAGGAATATAACGTAGAACTGGATGAAAAAAAGCAGGAGCTGTGTTGTGAGCTGCAGCATCCTCTTCTGATTAATGGAACAACAGGGAGTGGTAAAACATTCCTTTTATTAGCCCGTAATGCGTATCTAATGAAGGTTGAAGAGGTGGAACCGTCAGCTATTTTGAATATTGTGCATGATCCTGCCATTGCAAAGAGAATGGCGAAGGATTACCGCTATCTATACTGTGATGATGAACGGATGCCTTCCTTTGTGGATATGCACAGCTTTGCTTATCGGATTATCCGCTTCCATGATAAAATGATACAGCGGGAATCCTGTAAGGCGTATCGTGATATGGAGAAGGTGGTTCGCCGTCTGATTAAGGATATGTTTGCAATGGAGCTTACCGGTGTACAGCTGCGCCGTTTGATGCGGCAGATCAGCACCTGCCGTACTATGATGATGAGTGAGCGTGAAATTGCTTCTATCAGCTTTGAGGGAATTGATTTTCCGGCTTTTCTAAAGGCTTATGATAAATTTAAGAATGAGCGCAATATTTATGATCAGGATGATATTCTGTGTGAATGCGCCCGTATTTTAATGAGTACACCGGCCGTTTTGCAGACCTTTTCCTCCCGGTATCAGTATGTGCATATCGATGATGCACAGGAGCTCTCCTTTGTTGCCCATGTCATCATCAAGTTGCTGTTTTCGTCGAATTGTCAGATGATGATGCTGGCAGATCGTGATCAGTGTCTGGATTTTGATAAGGCAGCGTATCCGCAGGCACTGGACAGCTTTTCGGAAGCATATGTGCAGGCGCGCATTGAACAGCTGGAGGGAAACTGGCGCAATAATCAGACCATCAACGCTCTGGCAAATGAGTTTTATTATAAGAATGAGACAGCTATGAGCTGCAGCAGTGAGGAAACCTGCGAGGTGAAATTCAAGGGCTTTGCACAGCTGGAGCGGATGTATGAGTATGCGATGCGCATGGTGGTAGAGGATGAAAGTGATATTGCCTTCCTGTATCGTGACGGCGCAATGGCGATGCCTCTTGTGGAGCTGTTCATGCAGCATCAGGTGCCGTTTCACCTGCATGGAAGCGTAAAAAAGTTTTTGCAGGAGCCGGTTGTCAAGGATCTATGTAATATCATTGAGCTTCTGATCGATCCAAAGGATATGCGTGCCTTTTATGAGGTATATGAGAAGCTTGGCTTTGATATTTCAAAAAAGGTGCTGCTGGAGGTTGCGCAGCGTCTGCGGGATGATGAGCATGTGGATGTCTACCAGGCGATGATGGAAAGCAGCTATCGAGCTGCCGGAAAGAAAAAGCTGGCGGCTTCCATGGAGAATATCCGAACTGCCTCCACATTGGAAACACACACGATGATACCCTTTATTCTGGACAAGCTGGGGTATCGGGCACGTCTGCTGAAGGCGAATATCCTGATGAACGATTCCAATCTGCTGGCTCTGCGCGTGATTGCTGCTCGCTACAGTGATCCGGCACAGTTCCTGAATCGTCTGCGGGAAATGGGGGAATTCCTGTGTGAGCCAATCAGCCGTATCCAGATTCGCAGTGTAGCTTCTGCCAGAGGTATGGAATTCAGTCGTGTGGCACTGCTGGATTGTCTGGGATCGACTTTTCCAAAAGCCGGTCTGCAGGAGGAAGAGCTTCAACTGGAACGCCGTTTGTTTTTTACTGGGATCACCAGAGCCAAGCATCAGCTGGAGTTTTTTACAAGCAAGCGCTGTGATGTAACACGTCTGGAAATATCTCCATTCATATATGAGCTGCATGCGCCAAAGGAAGAAGAAGCAAAGGTGGCAGGGGAGCGACCTGTAGCACAGCCGAAAAAGCTGCGAGAGGGTGGCTTGCGTCGCGGTATGCGGATTACACATGCCACGCTTGGAGAAGGCCGCATTATGAAAATCAGCGAAGGCATGATGCAGGTACAGTTTCAAACAGAAAGCAAAACACTGAATATTCACCACTGTATCATGAATGAGCTGATTGATCTGGTATAAAAGAAGTACTGCTTAGCAGCTATGTTGAAAGCTAAAATAGGGAAGTCCTGCAAATGTCGTTGACAGTAACGCAGGTCTTCCCTTTTCTGTACTTTTTACTCCAGATATTCAGAATAAGAATGTATATGCATGTGAGGGTCCTGCTGTTTTGAACAAAGGATTCTGCATACTGTAAAGGAATGGCTGTTTAAGCTTATAAGTAGGCGGTAACATGACCTTTTTTCAGCCTCTGCAGAAGAAAGATATACACTTTCAATGTGATATTTGTTCATGATTTGAGGCATTATAAAACATTCATTTCTTACAGGCAATCATCGATTGTGAAGATGCAGAGAGCTGTTTAGTTATCGTATCCAATAGGAATATGGAAGCTATTGTCAGGAAAGGACAGCCCTTTTTAGGTCAACAGGGTGTTGTATGCAAGAGGAAGCTGACAAAAAAGGGTTGTCAGTTATTACTGAAAGTAAAAAAAAACCCATTATTCATGGGGTTACCTGTTATCATGGCGCCTTAAACAGGAAAGGAAATAAGAAGTCTTAATATGTATTTAATGTGATTATTCCGTGATATAATCAGCTTTTAAAGCTCTCTTATTCTATAGTATTTTATATATTTGTACGTCAAAAAGACGTCAAATATTTAAAGAGAAGATACGTCTCAAATATCTTCTCTTCTTTCTTTTTATAATATGATTCTATTTATTTGCAAATTCTGGTTGTGTCCAAATATCATATACTTGAGTAAATTTATTTTGGTCTGTAACAATACCACATGAAGTTAAGTCGTTATTATATCTTATCCATCTGGCGTAGCTATTATAGTATGCCTTACCTATACCACCAAATGAGCCAAGAACTGCTGCCAATACAGGAACAGAAATAGTAGAAGCAGCAGCGCCAGCACCTACTGTTGCACATAAGTCAGCAGCATCATCCATTTCATTTGCTAATTTTTTTGCACCACTAGTATTACGTGCTACTCGCACATAATTCCATCCTGATGATTCCCAATTCTGACCACACATTGTTGCACGTGCAGTACCACGTGTTTCAACTTGACATGCTCCATTAGATTTTTTTACATCTTTAAAATCGCGAATGTTTTTCATAGCAGAATTAAAGAAAGATTGTTTTGTCCATGATGTATTATATTTTTTGTTATATGCATTGAAGTCGTATTCGTAAACAATTTCTCTAATCTTTTCTTCGTTATAAATATACTTTCCATCTTTTAATGATAATGTGTTTGTAATTTTATCTTGCATTTTCATAAATCCTGCTAATTCAACCTCATCTTCATGATTTAAAACTATATTAGTTTCAATAGTAGTATCATATGGTTTTACATTAACACTTGCTGCACTGACATTAATAGGTGTGAAAGCAATACTACAAGATAAACAAAGCATAAATACCAATGAAGCTAAACCAAATTTTTTCATAGTAAAATCCCTCCTTTTAGATGATTTAATTATCTTTTTTCCAAATAAATAACGCTTATGAGAAAAGCCAAGTCTATAACTACTAATATAATATAAAATGTACTGCTATTTGAAATACCAAAAAATCTGTCTTTAATAACAAAAAACATATTTATAATAATCATCAATATAACCAACTTCTGTGAAAGAGTTAACTTATTTTTCATCTTGACCCCACCTTTTCTTTTCCTAATTTTATTATAATTCAAATAAACTATTTTAAAAGCATTATATTATAAAAAGTTTTATGATATAATATAAATATCGCAAAAACTGGTCATGATGATGAATGACCAGTTTTTGATATTTCATATATTTAATTATTGTATGGGATATAATGTCCGTTATTATCTACATATCCTTCTCCTGCATCCAAGGCATCTTGTTGCTGCTGTTGCATATAATCATTATACTCATCTTCAGTAACTGGGGCTATAAGCATCCCTGTACTTCCATGTTTTTCTTCAATTTTGTTAACTATGATATTAGTGAGAGCTTTATAATCTTCAATAGTTAAAGTATCTTCTATGACATTTTTATTTCTAGCAAGAAAATCAGTATATTGATAATAGTATTTTATTTCTTCACTAAAAGGCTTAAACACCACATAGAATATACCTTTTTCTTCAAGCGATTTCACTGTCTTATCATCCAGCTCTCCAGTAGCTAACCAAGAACTAGATACATCCAATGCCTCAGCCAGTTTATTTAACATTTTTTCTCTTGGATAAGTTTTTCCAGTTTCATAAGCATCTAGTCTGGTATCAGCATAATTTATGCCTATTAAATCGCCTATTTCTTTCCTTGTCATTCTACGAGCCTTTCGTACTTTTTTTAATCTATATCCCAAGTCATTCATAATAGTCCTCCAGTTTTATATTCATAGTATATCTAAATTCTATTTTTTAATCAAGAGAAAACTTCATATTTAATACAGAAATTTATTTATAATATTAAAACTGAAGTTTTTGTTGACAGAAACGTTTTCACGCTATAGAATATTAATATAAACTTCATATTTAAAACTGAAGTTTATAGAAAGGAGGACATTGTCATAGAATCTTTGAATCAAATACGTATGAAAATATTATGCAAAGGATATGCCAACAAAAAAGATATACAGAGGTTTTGCCCATGTGGTTATAAATGTGCAAAATCCATATATGATAGTATTGTTGACGATATCACCAAAGACGGACATAAGGTTAGCACATTAGGAATACCTACAAAGCGACTTCTAAAATTCCTTGAAATTAGTGAAGACGAGATAATGAAGTTAACCGAGTATGAATTGAACATGAATTTTAAAAGGCTGAGTAGTCCTTTAACTGCTTAGTTCACTTATTGGGCATAGAACGCTGAATACAGTTGCTTATTTCAATGATAGGGTGATATATCTTAGCTGATATTTTTTAATACCTATTGAATATTTAAGTCGGTAACTAGCGCTCATGTCCTTATGATAGGCAAATTAAGAGAGGAGAGTGTTAATGTATGCCTAACAGAGAAATAATGTGTGAGAGCGGCACAGGGCAGTGTGATGGTCACATCACAAATGCCACAGTGCCATGTGCCGTGAAACGGCACATTACTTATCTTGATAATACCCACACATTGGTACACGATATATCAGATAAGTTTAAGCCATATACAGATAAAGTATATGAAAGCGGGGCGATTATCGAAACTTATAGTTATGAAAATATGCATTTTAAAAAGCTTATAAAGAGTAAAGATATTGCAAAGCCCAAGAAGGAGAAGAAAAAAGCAAATGGTGATTACAAGCGTGAGCATAGAACAATAATCAGGACGAAAAACAGGTTAAAAAGACTAATCAATACCAATATTAAACAATACAATGAAAAAGATAAATTCATAACGTTCACATTCTCTGAATTTCAAGAAAGGGATGAAGTAGCACGTAAATTCAAAGCATTTAACAGACGATTGAAGAAAATATATTGTGATTACAAATATATTGCCGTAATTGAAAGAGGTAGCAAAGGTACTGAGCGGCTTCATATTCATTGTCTATTCTTTGGTCTACCTTATATTCCTTATGAAACAATAAGTGAAATTTGGAGATATGGTCATGTCGATATCCGTGCTATTGATGAACATGGTGATGTAGCAGGATATATTCTGAAATATGTTGAAAAGACCTTAACTGATGACAGCTACATACCAAAAGGAAAGAAATTTTATTTTACATCACAAGGATTAAAACAACCAAAAGAGCTATATCTTGTGAGGAAAGAATTTCAAGGTTATATTCAAACTATGGATTTACAATCTGTTTGCCATTATGAATACCTCAATATTTATGATGGTGATACAGTAAAATATGAAAAGCTGCTTAAACATTAAAGTATAGTAGGAGGAGGCGTAATATGGCAGTATACAAGAATAGGGATTCTGGCACATGGTACTTTCAATGTAGAGTAAACGGTCAGAGAACGAGTCGTAGAGGTTTTAAAACAAAGTCTGAAGCATTGAAGGCTGAGGCAACGTTGAAAGAATCTATCATATGCTCTAGAAAGGTGGATGAAATTACTGAAGAGTATATACAGCATCTTAGAATACATGAAACCTCTAGTGCTTATACAATAGAGAGTACATACAGAAACCACATAGGCTCTGTTGTTGGTAGAAAACGTATTGATAAAATCAAATTGCAGGACATAAAAGGTTTACAAATGATTATGCTTAAAAAAACTTATGGAAAAGGTAGGCACTATACGAATAAAACGATAAATCTAGTAACTGGTACTTTCAATATGATTATGAATTACGCAGTAAAATACGGATATATACGTTCTAATCCATGTGCTAATTTTGAAAGCCTTAAAACTGTGAAGACAAATGATGAAATCAAATTCTGGACAGATATGGAATTTCAGAAAGCAATTCGATACGAAGATGATTTTATGTGGTATTGCTTTCTTGTACTTGCCTATATGACAGGTATGAGAAAGGGAGAGATTAGAGGATTGAGATGGTCGGATATTGACTTTGACAACCATATCATATCAATAAATCGCCATATTAGTGACAAGGTTATGAAGGAAGATAGAAATACAGAGAATGAGAAAAGAGTAATACGTGGTAGAAAGAATGGACATGCCCATAAGATTGCAATGGATTTCCATATAGAAAATCTTTTAAAAGAATTACGTAAGGATAATAGTTTTATAGACGGGTGGAGCAAAGAAAGCTATGTATTTGGCATATTTAAACCTATTGGGCAAAACTCACCTAAAAGGCATCTGGATATCATCGCTAAAAAAGCAGGGATAAAACAGATAACAGTTCACGGACTTCGTCATTCCCACGTCAGCTATTTAATTTCAAAGGGACTTAATGCTTATGAAATAGCAGAACGCATTGGAGATACGGTTGAAATGGTTTTTAAGGTTTACGGACATATGTTTCCAAATCCGCAAAGAAATATTGTGAATGTATTAAATAGCAATTTTGCTTTCATTCAAGAAAGAGATAAAATAAAAAAAGGACGTCAAAACGAACGTCAACATTTCCCTGGAAGTATAAAAAACCCCGATATCTACGGGGCCAAATGTTATAATGGCGCCTTAAACAGGACTTGAACCTGTGACCTGCCGGTTAACAGCCGGATGCTCTACCAACTGAGCTATTAAGGCATTTCTTAAATGCTTAATTATAATACCATAGGTGTTTTGTTTTTGCAAGCTATAAAATCAATTTTCATGCAATTAAAGTCATAAAAAAAGGATGGAAACCGAAAATGATATTTCGGTTTCCAGTAACAGGAAGTCTTAACCCTTCAAGCCTCTGGACTGACGATCCATATCCTCAATTACAATATCATAGATTTCCCCAAGGGTAGCGCAATATTTTAGCACATCCCAAGGTGCATTTGTATGAAAATGGATTTTGATGAGCTCAGCATCTCCAACAGCAAGCAGGCAATCTCCCTGAAAATTCTCCATGAAATAATCGTGTATGGAATCCTCACATAAATCATTTCCTTCAATCAGCAGCTGTGTGTCATAACGGTATTCCAGCATATGCAAATCTCCTTTCCTAAGCATGATTATAGGAAATCGTGCCGATTTCCTATAATGGGTTAGAGCTGCGCTACTATGTTAAATCGTCCCGATTTCCCATAATAGCTTTATAACACCCTCTAAACTAGAATCGAAATATTTCATATTTCATTCTTCGGGTGTTATAAACCTCTAACCCATTATATCATATCATAATGAGATGCAAAGCTGTGTAGTTTTTATTTTGAGTACAACAGGTGCTTTAAAATTCTTGGCATTTATGTTTAAAATATAATATTTAATGATAAACGATAAAAATATATTGTAAAATATAAAAACTATGCTAGAATGTAATTATGGAGGTGTTCCTATGAAACTGAAACAACCTGTAAACTGGAAGCATACGACGTTTCTCTGGATACTGAGATTCATGCTGAGTGGTGTGGCTGTATCCATTGTTTTTCAATGCCTGAAGATAATTGAACTCTTTTCCAGCAGATTTTATGCCGTTTTTGACTCCCTGCTTGCAATTACAAATGCCAGCATATATGCTCTTTTGCTTCTGTGGGGCATACAGGCAGTAAAGGAAGCCGCAAAGACAACACCGTTTTTAACAGATATATTGAAAAAATTTAAGATCAGTATACTGCTGCTGGCAGGCTTTCGTTTCCTTTTAGTCTTCCTGGAATTTCTTCTGGCTCTGATATACCAGCCGCCAATTGATTGGTCTAGCCTATTTTTCGATGTTGTTCGTAATCTTTTTGAAAGCCTGATCATGCTGGGAGCATTATGGTGTCTGATACATGTCTGGATGTATGGGGCAGCTTTGCAGCATGAGCTTGATGAAACAATATAAGGGGTCAGGATTATGAGAAAAAATAAGAATAGACTTATGAAGATATTGCTGTACTGTCTCGTCGTATGCGGGATCATCGTAATCAGCTTAAGACTATATACGATTTATACGATCTGCATATCTCCGGACTCCTTTTTCGAGCCTAATCTGCCGCGGGAGGAGCTTATTCTTGTTACTGGAAAAAGTCTGAGCAATGTACTTATGAGCGTGGAGCTTACCTCAGATAAAGCCGCCGCCCTGCTGGAAGCTATTGTCGGTTTACTTGCAGAGATTATACAAATTGTTATTTTAGCTCTTGCCCTACGCATCTTCCAGAGAAACTCTATTCATCGACCTTTTCAGGTGAATATGATAATCTGGTTACAGGGCTTCGCTATTCTCTATTGTATTCTTCCTATTGTGCAGGGACTGTTTATCATCTGCGTTCTGGGTTTGAATCAGGCAAATTTATATCCGAGGCTCATACTGTTTCAATTCCTTGATATCGGGTTACAGGTGTTACCGGGTTTAGCGATTATTGGTATTGCAAAGGTGTTCCGGTATGGATATAGCTTACAAAATGAAGTGGATCAGATTCTCTAGGAGGTGAATTATGGCAATTATATTAAGACTCGATCGTGTCATGGCAGATCGTAAGATATCGCTGAATGAGCTGGCAGATCAGGTAGGCATCTCCAATGTTAATCTTTCAAATTTAAAGCGCGGAAAGGTAAAAGCCATACGGTTTTCAACCCTCGATAAAATATGTGAGGTACTGGATTGCCAGCCAAGTGATATTCTGGAATATCAGCGAACAGAAGAGCAATAAATACAGATATGAAAAAGGAAATCCATCATGTCACCTTCTCAGCATCTGCGAATGTATGTGAATCGCAGATACTGTACCTGATAATGTGGACTTCCCTTTTTATTATTTCGTAGGCAGTTTGTGCATATGCCTGCTTTTATCGTGAGCAAGCAATAGCAGCACCATGCTCACCTCAAACAGTGTCATGAGGATATAAGGAAATTCATTTCCTGCATTATCCGCAGGATTGATGGCAAACAGGTGGATGCAGAGATTCCATGAGAAATGATATGTCATCGAGGATAAAAGATTTCCCTCACTCCACTGAAGCAGATACTCATATACAAAGCTTTCTGCGATACAGCCGATGAAGAAGGAAAGCAGAGGGACCTCTATGCCATTTTGATAGAAATAATGATAATGCCAGAGAAACCAGATGATACCGATACTGACAGGGACATGCCATTCCTTTTCCATACGTTCTCTCAAATAAGATCGTAAGTATCCACGCCATCCGATTTCCTCTGCAAAAAATGCCCATACAATGACAATAAACTGCAGATCATAATTCAGAAAATGTCCAGATGAAGAAGAACCTGCGAACAGCCTTGCGAGCAGCATGGGGGCAAGGGAAAACACGCAGGGGAACAGGAGTGCGGTGCCAGATTTCCAGCCTTTGAAATTCTTCTTAAAAAAACTCAGGAGCTGTCTGTTCTTCGATAGAACGAGAAGAGCGGCGATACTGGGAGAGGCTGCTTCCAGTCCGTAAAACAGAAGCTGTAATACAGGAAGCCCGGTATATCGCTGACACAATACAAAAAAGAAGGGCATGAGAAAAGTCAGTAAGAGAAACATGCATATGTCGTTTGTTTTCGTCTTCATCAGCACTCAGCCCTTCATGTTCGAATATCAGTAACTATTTTTAAACAATCTGGAAAATATAAAACTTCAGATACGAGGTTTCTTCCATTGTCCATAGGATAGGATGGTCATGATTCTGCTGTGTAACGGATACCTGCTTCAGGGTGACTCCTGCTTCCTGTGCAGATTCACGCAGCATCTTTTCAAAATTTTCTATTTCCATAAAACGGGAACAGCTGCAGGTGATGAGATAGCCGCCTCTTCCCAACAGCATCATAGCCTGTTTGTTAATGCGTTTATAGCCGCTGTAAGCATGGTCTATCGTTCTTCTGGATTTTGTGAAGGCAGGGGGATCCAGCACAATAATGTCGAACTGTCCCTCTTTACAGGTATCCAGGTATTTGAACACATCCGCTTTCACAAAAGAAATCCTGTTTTCGAGATGATTCAGCTTTGCATTGGCATATGCCTGATCCAATGCAGTCTGCGATACATCGACAGCGACAACCTGACAGGCATTTCCATACGCCGCATTTAATGCAAAGCCGCCGGTATGCGAAAAGCAATCCATGACACGTTTTCCATGTGCCATTTCACGAAGCAGAACACGGTTGGCTTTCTGATCCAGAAAATATCCGGTCTTCTGTCCGTTTTCAACATCCACATGAAGCTTTAATCCGTTTTCATCAATGATGGTTGTGGTTGGCAGCTTCATCTGCTTCCAGTATCCCTTTTCCAGAGGCAGACCTTCCTTGGCACGCACCCTGATATCATTGCGTTCGTAAATTCCTTTTACATCCTGTCCGTCTTCTCTTAATACTTCCAGCAGCACCTCATACAGCATATCCTTTCGCTGTTCCAGTCCATAGGAGCTGATCTGTGATACCAGAATATCATTATAGCGATCCACTGTAAGACCGGGAAGCTGATCGGCTTCTCCGAAAATCAGGCGGCAGTTGGTTATATTCTTACTTTCCAGCGTTTTGCGATACGCATACGCAAATTGGATTCTTTCTTTGAAAAATGCTCTGTCAAATGTATCTGCTGTATCCTTTGACAGTATTCTTACAGTGATATGACTGTTTCTGGACAGAAAGCCGGTTCCAAGATAGCGATCCTTGGTTGTTACGATGTCAACAAGTGCACCGTTTTCTATTTCCTCATCAAGCTTAACAACATTATTCTTATACATCCACATCTGTCCGTTGTCCAGCCACTTTTCTCCTTCTTCGCTTATTGTAATCTTTGGATAATTTCTATTCATATAAATACCTCACTATTTCAATTCCCCTGTATTATATCATACATTCCGTTTCTGCTGTATGCTAAGCCGGCAGGTATTACCGTGTATGGTCATTTCTCTGTTTAAAAAGCCAGAGAGACATTGGAGGTTTCCGTATCATAAGATAACAGCATCCTCTTGCATGCTTTATTTGAAGGGAAAAGGATATAATCCTTGCAATTGAAAGGTAAAAACATTTAATCATGCTCGTTATGGATATAGCCATTTTTTATATAACGATCCTTGTTCTGCTTTTTGCAATACACAAAATAACTGCTTACAATGAAAAATATCTGCGCAAGGGTCATTGCAATACCGGTTCTTAAAATGTTGGATGGATGAAACATACTGCATAGTACAATACCGGTCACAAGCAGCCCCACGTATGCAACATAATCCTTTAAGACAATCTTTCTTTTCATGAGCAAATAGTAGAAAAGACATATGATAAATAAATCCATCAGACCGAATGAAGCTTTTACATCATACAGCAGCATATATATTTGTGAACATATTAAAATCACAGCGCATATAAATTTTTGATAGACATTTTTCATGCACAACTCCCTCGCTTTTCACTCATTCATATCGTATTCAAATAATTATAAGGATACTTCTTTGTGTATCTTTATTATAGCATAGCTATGATAAGGTATAGAAGGCAAATAAGCTTCACTTTTATTATTTGATTGAGATAGATAATTCATGACAGCTTAAAGGTATTATTAACGCTTAGAAAAATATGCAAATTTATGCGTGATATAGGGTACATTGATGACGCTGTCAATAGAGATGCTTAAATCAAGTTTTATAACGCTTAATCGAACGAAAGAAAGGTTAAATTTATGGGCTTGGTAAACACACTTTCAGGACTTCTGACTAAAAATAAAAATACTGAAATTTCAAAACAATCGTCAAAAACTCGTCAATCGTGTTATAAGCACTAAAAAAGCCCTTGTTTAGGGCTTTATCTGTCTATTGGTGACGCGTACGGGATTCGAACCCGTGAATGCTTGCGTGAAAGGCAAGTGAGTTAACCGTTTCTCCAACGCGCCATCATTTAATCGCGAATGCCAGTTAATAATACCACAAGAAGAATTAGTACGCAAGACTTTTTTTGAAAAAAACAAAAAAATTGAATGCTTACATAAAAAGCAGAATACCGTAGAAACTAATCAGATAAGGAGTAAGATTTATAAAGAAATAAAGCTTTTCAATATACCAGTATAACGCGTATAATATATGCGGTTAGATAAATGAGGTAGGAAGATGAAAAAGATATTATTTTTAACAACCGGTGGAACCATCGCATCCAGTTCCAGTGAAGAAGGTCTGGTGCCATCCCTGACAAGCGAGGAAATTTTGCATTATCTCGGTGAGCATCATGGTGATATTGAAATAACCTGTGAGGATTTGCTGCGGCTGGACTCCAGTAACATGCAGCCGGAGGAATGGCAGCTGATTGCAAGGCGCATTGCAGAGGCGAAAAGCGGGTATGACGGTATTGTTCTGAGCCATGGTACAGATACGATGGCGTATACAGCCGGGGCGCTTTCCTTTATGCTGCGCAATCTGGACATCCCCCTGATCATGACAGGAAGTCAGCTGCCGCTGCTTCATCCGCTGAGTGACGGTGTGGAAAATATTCGTGTGGCATTTACCGCTGTATGTGAGGATATTCAAGGTGTGTATGTATGCTTTAACAGAAAAATTATGCTGGCAACACGTGTTGTTAAGGTTCGTACGATGAATTTCGACGCCTTTGAGAGTGTAAACATAGAGCCGTGCGGACGGGTGGATGCCAGAGGTCTGCGTATAAACAGGCAGCTGCTGATTCATCCAACGAATGCGTTTGCTTTAGAGGATGAGCTGTGTAAGGAGGTCGTGCTGATCAAGCTGATACCGGGCATGAACCCGCTGCTGTTCGACAAGCTGGCGGAAATGGATATCCGCGGTATCGTCATCGAAGCCTTTGGTGCCGGTGGAATCAATTTTGTGCGTCGTGATTTGATCAGCAAGCTGGAAGAAATCGTCGCCCGCGGAATCAGTGTGGTCGTATGCAGTCAGTGTCTTTACGAATACAGTGACTTCTCTATCTATCAGACCGGTCAGAAGGTATTGCAGCACGGCGTGATTCAGGGCTATGATATGACAAGCGAGGCCTGTGTTACCAAGCTGATGTGGGCATTGGGAAAAAGTACGGATACAAAGGAAGTAAAGCGGATATTTGAAACCAATTATGTCAATGAGATAACATTGCCATAGGCCTGTGTGCTGTTTTGCTTAAGGATTCATGTTAAACAGAAGCTGTTATCAATCGATGACCCGTAGCTGGTTGAAGGCTTCTGTTTTCTTATGTCTGGCAAACAACATGAAAGCAGAGGCCGGCCTTTTATATTGCTTCTTTCTGTTTGATAAAAGGATGGCTGTCGCAGGGGAGTATGAGCTGAATTTCCCTTATTTTATCGGTTTTCAGCTATAGTAAGCTAAAATATAAGGATTGGTATCATTTAGTATTGAAAAACATATAAACTGGTACAATATATTAGTTGACAATTCATTGACAGAATGCTACGATATGCTTGGTGATAATGATGATAGAGAAAAGAAAAGCACCGGCGTTTCATTGCCCCCGCTGGGAAGAACTGCCGGATATGGATTTATATATGGATCAGGTCGTAACCCTGTTAAATGAATATCTGAAGCCGTTTCATGCGAAGGATCAGGAAAAGATGGTAACCTCCACCATGATCAATAATTATGTGAAGCACGGAATCGTTTCCCCGCCCGTCAAAAAGAAATATACGAAGAACCACGTTGCCTATCTGATGGTGGTCTGTATCTTAAAGATGGTGTATCGCATGGATGAAATCAGCAAGCTGATTCGTGTGCAGATTTACAAATATCCCATTGATCAGGCTTATAACTATTTCTGTGCTGAGCTGGAATGCTGTCTGAAATGCATTTTCGCCCATAAAAAAGTGCATCATGCGCCAAGTGATGATGAGGGAAGTCTTGTGGTCGACCTGATCCGTAATACCGTGCAGGCTGTGGCTTACACGATTTATGTACGGCACGAGCTGGAGCATCCCCAGATTATGATACAGGAGGAATCCGATACATAGGCGGCTTTCACAGTAATATGTGGAAGCTTTTTTCTTTTTTGTTTATTTCCTTCCATCAGCCGCATATAGTATAGCAAGAGGGATACCAAATGAACGAACTGCTTGTGATTGCCTGGCTGCTGCTTCCTGCTTCCGCTTTGCTGATACAATATTATCTGATACAAAAACGACAGAATTTGCTGTGGATCCTGCCGCTTTTGAGTCTGGCCGTCACCTTTTTTATCGGACTGGCGGCTGTATTGTATGCTTTTTTCCTGATTATATTTACAAAGGTTCTGATGGCAGAAGATCCGCATCAAAGCTGATGACCTCACTCGTTTTCATATCGAGAATATATTCATGGGAAACGATCCAGCGCCGGTTTTTATAATCCCGTGTCCGCAGATACAGAAAATCCGCATAAAAACGAAGATTGAAACCGATCTGATCCTGTGAATCCCCGTGCTCTATACGTACGAAGGAAGGCAGATTGATTAAAAACAGATTGCGTCTTGCCAGAACCTCGCATAGGGCGAAGCTGTTGTGCAGATGTCCGCTGATGAAAATGATATGCGGATGTACATCCTTCAGCATGTCCACCTGCAGGTGCTGCTGCGTACCGGTATGATCTTCACTCATAACATGGGTATCCTGCAGCGGCTGGTGTGCGATGATGCATACCGGCTTGTTTTTATCATCCTGCTTTAATCCGTTTAACAGCCAGTCCACCTGCTTTTTGGTGAGAATCATATCGTTCTTGCTTGGCCGCTCACTATTCAAAATATAAAAATGGATGCCTTCTACAAACCGGTCAAAATAAATACTTTCCGCATGCCGCGGCAGCAGCTTCCGGTATTCCGGATGAATGCGGTTTTGTGTGCGTAAAAACAGATTATAGAGATCGTGGTTACCCAATGCAGGCAGAATATGAATCGGGAATTCCTGCAGCTGCGTAAGCACCTGTTTCATCTGAAACGGATAGCCGTTATTTGTCAGATCACCGCAAATTGCCACATGGCGAACCTTGCGCTTCCATATATCCTCCAATGCGGCTTCCAGCTTCGCATTCTGTCTGGGGAAAGCGATGTGCAAATCTGACAGCAGCTCCATTTGCAGATAGCTTTTTTCGTTGCAGATCCGATTGGCAAAGGCCGTTCTTTTTTTATCCATAGCAAATCTCCTCCTGCTGTATATTGTGGACAGAAAACGCTCTTCTATAACGCATAGAGAAAAAGAATTACAGCTGTTGAACAGCTTTTCCACCGCTGAAAAATTACAATTTCTGTTTATATCTTTTTTCGCTTGTGATACTATAATACTGAACGAAAAAGAAAGTTGAGGTATGCGAAGATGGATTATGCAAAAGAAGCGCTGCGTCTGCATGCAGAGTGGAAAGGAAAGCTGGATGTCAATCCCAAAATGGAAATCAACACCAAGGATGATCTGAGTCTGGCGTATACACCGGGAGTTGCTGCTCCCTGTCTGGAAATCGAAAAGGACATCAACAAAAGCTATGAGCTGACCGGACGTGGAAATCTGGTAGCGGTTGTAACCGATGGAACTGCGGTACTTGGATTGGGGGATATCGGTCCGGAGGCAGGAATGCCCGTTATGGAGGGAAAATGTGTTCTATTTAAGGAATTCGGTGGCGTAAATGCAGTTCCTTTATGCATCAAAAGCAAGGATGTAGATGAAATCGTACATACGGTTGCCCTATTATCCGGCAGCTTTGGCGGCATCAATCTGGAGGATATTGCAGCACCGCGCTGTTTTGAAATCGAGGCGAAGCTGAAGGAGCTGTGTGATATACCGGTATTCCACGATGATCAGCATGGAACCGCTATCGTTACCGCAGCTGCTTTGTTAAATGCGGTAAAGCTGACAGGCAAAAACATGGGGGATCTGCGCATCGTCATTAACGGTGCAGGCTCTGCAGGTATTGCGATTGCCCGCTTGCTGCTGAAAATGAATTTCGGTGATGTTATCCTGTGCGATTCCAAGGGGAGTGTATATAAGGGAAGAGAAGGCATGAATGCCGGCAAGAAGGAGATTGCTGAGCTGACGAACAAGGGACTGTTGAAGGGAAGTCTTGCGGATGCCATGAAGGGAAGCGATATCTTCATCGGGGTATCCGCTCCGGATGTGGTCAGTGAGGCTATGGTAGCCAGCATGAATGAAAAATCCATCGTCCTGCCAATGGCAAATCCAGTGCCGGAAATCATGCCGGACAAGGCTAAGCATGCCGGTGCCTTCGTGGTAGGAACCGGGCGCAGTGATTTTGCTAATCAGATCAACAATGTTCTGGCATTCCCTGGTATCTTCCGTGGTGCCCTGGATGTTCACGCAAGCGATATCAATGAGGAAATGAAGGTTGCCGCTGCATATGCGATTGCTTCCTTGGTACGTGATGAAGAGCTGAGCGTAGATTATATTATCCCAAGTGCTTTGAATAAAGAGGTGGGTGCTGTTGTAGCAGAAGCTGTTGCACAGGCGGCAAGGGAAAGCGGTGTAGCGCGCATATAATTGAATAGAGAATACGGTGACCAGTATGAAGTATAGAAATCGCCGTATTTTTTTATGGTAAGCAGGTGGAGGGAGCGTGCCGTCCAACGGAATATGAGAGAATAAGCCTTCATCTGTAAAGCTCAGCCTGCATATTTTTTTCTATCATAAAAAAAGAGCTCCTATCTCATCCTTCATGCGGAGTTCTTTTTCTATCTGTAGGTTATGTAAAAAATATTATAGGAAATCGTGCCGATTTCCTATAATGGGTTAGCGCTGAGCTACTATGTTAAATCGTCCCGATTTCCCATAATAGCTTTATAACACCCTATATAGTAGAATTGAAATATTTCATATTTCATTCTCCGGGTGTCATAAATCTCTAACCCATTATACCATGTTTTCTGCTATGACGTAGGCATCAAATTCTTCCGCACTCAAAAAGCCGAGTGCCACACAGGCTTCTTTTAAGGATATCCCATCCTGATAGGCTTTTTTTGCTGTTTTTGCGGCATTTTCATAGCCGATATGCGGATTCAGAGCAGTAACGAGCATCAGTGAATGCTGCAGATATTCCGCCATTTTTTCTTCGTTTGCCCGGATACCCTCTACACAGTGGATGCGGAAGCTGCGCAGACCGTCACTGAGCAGGGTGACGGATTGCAGGAAGTTATAAATGATCACCGGCATGAAGACATTCAGCTCAAAATTACCCTGACTGGCCGCAAAGCCGATGGCCGCATCATTTCCCATGACCTGTACGGCTACCATGGTCATCGCTTCACATTGTGTCGGATTCACCTTTCCCGGCATAATGCTGCTTCCTGGTTCATTTTCCGGTATCCGAATTTCCTGCAAACCACAACGCGGCCCGCTTGCCAGCCAGCGTACATCATTTGCCATCTTCATACAGTTTGCCGCCAGTGCCTTCAGCGCACCATGGGCAAAGCAGATATCATCCTTCGCAGACAGAGCGTGGAATTTGTTCGGGTCGCTGATAAATTGAGTAGCCAGCTGATCGCTCAGCCTTTCACAGACGAGATCGCCGAATCCCTGCGGGGTATTCAGTCCGGTACCGACTGCCGTCCCTCCAATGGCAAGCTTACGCAGGGAATCGATTGCCTTCTGCAGCATATCGATATTGTTCTCCAGCATGCCTCTCCATCCGCTGATTTCCTGTGAAAAGCGCAGTGGTGTCGCATCCTGCAGGTGTGTACGTCCGATTTTGATGATATGCTGATTCTCTTTTTCCAGACGCTTTAAAGCATGAATCATTTCCTCCAGCTGGGGCATCAGCTGTTTACGTAGTGCTTCAATCGCTGCGATATGCATAGCAGTAGGGAACGTGTCATTGGAACTTTGTCCCTTATTCACATCGTCATTTGGATGCAGCAGCTGTTCCCTTGCAATTTCATTTCCGCGATTGGCAATGACCTCATTTACATTCATATTGCTCTGTGTTCCGCTTCCTGTCTGCCAGACAGAAAGTGGGAAGTGGGCATCCAGTCTGCCGCATAAAATCTCATCACAGGCAGTGGCAATCGCATCCAGCTTACGCTCCTCCATACGGCCAAGCTCATAGTTGACCTTTGCGCAGGCCAGCTTCAGATGTGCAAAGGCACAGATCATGCTCAGAGGGATTTTCTCATCCCCGATTTTGAAATTCTCATAGCTGCGCTGTGTCTGGGCTCCCCAGTATTTATCTTCCTCCACAGCGATTTCACCCATGGAATCATGTTCCATTCGTGTTTTCATAAGACGCACTCTCCTTTTTATCTCTACACTGATTTTATCATGTTCCGGTATGAAAAAAAAGAGCCGGACAGGAAAGAGCGGCTCAGAAAGCTATGCACAAAAGTAAAAGACAGAGAAGCAGAAGTCCCGAAATACTGGTACCGATGATGCCCAGCACCAGACCGGCAATCGCTCTGCCTGCCGGACGTAGCACCCTGGCTCTGGCTCCCATGACAATAGCCAGAATACCGCAAGCCAGAGAAACAAGCACAATCAGCATTCCCGGCAGCCACCGGAAAAAGGAAAACAGGATAGCAGGCACACAGAATGATACAGAAACAATGCCGAGAACCATGGATGCAATCGCTGTACGGATTGTCGCGCTGTTCATATCAAATCCATCCTTTCAATATAAAACGGGCCGTAGCCCGTTTAACCGCCAATCTGATAATCGTCATCCAGTACCTTGATTTGACTGTCACCGATAATGAAATAATGCGGATAATGATACAGCAGATTCTTATTCACAAAGGAAATGCTGCCCAGCAGAATATCCACAGCCTCAATGGATGTACGTATCATAAGATCGGAAATAAAATTGAAATCTGTTTTCATGTCCTTGTAATGTGCATCGGAGAATGTGTAGATGGTGTTTTCCGGAATAAAGCCGGTTGCTCTACTCAGCGGTTTCACAATATTTCTTGCATAAGCCGGAGCACTGATTTCATAGCCGTTCATACTCAATGGGGTACCATATTCCACGATAGCCTTTAGAATACGCGCATTACCAATTACCTTTTCCAGAGAATCATCCTTGACATTGATGACAAATTTACGACCTTCGGCAAACTGATTGATATGATATTCGTTCTGAAAGAACAGATACATGTGATGATTCAGTGTCTTTGCGACATCCTCTCTCACCGGCTCATATCCAACCCAGCCTCCAAAATCATTTACATCTGCAATTTCGATTCCATACATAACCTGTTTCATATGAATTCTCCTCTCGTGTGTAGTTCTTATCTATATTATATACTGAAATGAATGTAAAAAACAGATTTTACGTACAAATTCTCCATGCTTTTCCTTATACAGAAGTGTTTACAGTCGCAAAGGTATGCCATCATATGCGAATTCCTTCGAAAAATACGGACTGCGTGGCATACAAAGCAGTATCCTACAGATACCCGGAAGTGGTCTTCCCAAACTGAATGTAACAGGTAGTAAATATTCCGCTAATAGTGCTCTCTGATTTTTTTACAAATTTCTATTATTTCCTATCCACATATGATAAAATTATACAAAGTAATACCAGTGCTTTTACAGAGTCTGCGTGCTGTATGCACAAGCGATAGCATAGGCTTTTGATAGAGAGAGAGGATATCGGGGATGAGTAGAAAACGGATTTGTGAGGATTGCGGAAATAAGTGCAATGATGAATATTGTCCGATTTGCGGAAGGAAAACAAAGGTATACAACGAAGCTTCCCGTCAGGAGGATACGCTGTATGATGCCGCAAAGTATCGTACCACGGCTGATACGAAAAAAGCGGAGAGTGGCGTGTTTGAAGAAAAGAAGGAGCGCATCGATGACAGTGAGCGTGTAAGGGAGCACCGCTATAATCATCCCAATGCGAAGAATTTGCGCCTGCGCATGGAAAAGGGCGGACATCCGTATTATGAGCATATCAAGGGAGGGGGGCGCAGAAAAATATCCGTTTGGTTCAGCTGTTCAGCCTGCTGCTGATTATCGGTATCGTGGTTGCGGTTGCTGTGGTCGCTATGACCTCCTTTCGCGATGAGCCTTCGGCATTCACAGACAATGAGGACATTGGTGACAGCTTTGTGAGTGGAAATATTTCCAAGCATGAGGTGGAAGAGAAGGTTTCCCTGACCTGTATGGTAAAGGATTATGAATATGCCGAAGGTGTCCAGACGGTCATTGTGGAAAATAACAGTCCGTATTTTGTGAAAACGGATTTGATAAAGAACGGGGAACCGGTGGGATATTTGAATCTGCCTTCCCATTCAAAAACGGAGAATCTGATTTATGATGAAAATCTGTCCTCCTGTGAGAATAAAATCTACGGGGTGTATGAAATGGATATCGAAAAGCCGCAGGTAGCCTACACATTTACGGATACGTATGTGGAAGACTATACGCTGCAGGCAAGGATAGATGTAAAGGAAGCCATTGATGAAAAGCAGCTTGCCGTTCTCATGCGTTATCTGTATGCACAGGCCAGTGAATCCTTTCTGTATGAGCTGTATGAGGTGAACATCTATCAGGGCAATCGATACCTGTTCGATTCCTATTTTGACTTTACACGAGGAACCATCAAATTCAATTCCGTGGAGGCATCTTTTACTATGGAGGACATCGTTATCGAAAATTAGGACTTTTTCTAATAATGAAAACGTGGTAAGATAGTAAGGAATATGAAGGAGAAATAGGTTATGAAACATACAGTGCGTTTACAGGAAGAGATTTCAAAACATGTGTCCGCAAGAAAACATATTACAACACAGATCGAATACTTCTGCGACAGCGAAGAGGATACGAAGCATCTGACACAGAATATCACAGAGGTGCTGACAAAGCATCTTGGTGACAGCAGACTTGCCAAAATCACCTACGACTATCATCCGGCTGAGAAAAAAGTGGAAGTTGTGATTATCGAACACCAGTAAGAAGCTTTGCGATGTCTTGATGGCATCGTTTTTTTCTTTTCCTGGTGAATGCCATGGAAAGAAAAGGATCAAAAAAGCATTTCTTATGCACATTCCTACACGCAGTGGGATTCAAGCGAAAAGGAAGAGTGAATTCTATGAGGAAGAAGATTATCCGCTCCTTCATTTTATTGCGGCTTTACGGATTTTCCATTACCATATAGCATCCTTATACGAATTGTGCACCTGTTATCAATGATACACAATGTGCAATCGATGTTCCCTTATAAGCAGGTGGTTATATTGCTGAAATCGGTTGAAAGGAAGAATCCGGATAGGATGAAAAAAGTCGGTAAACTATACTGTTCCTTCATATCGGGGATGTATAGCCTATTAGCTATAAAAAAGAAGCTGTCATACAATTGAGAACCGATTTGATCTCTCCTGTAATCCAGCTTTCATGCTGTCGTATATTCCCAACACGGATAAGAAGCGGGAAGGAAAAGAGGCTGTTTCTCTTTTTATACTTTCTGCTTTTTATTACTGTTATTTTTGATAGACGTGCTCAATTTCTGCGACATACATGGTATGATAATCCTTCTGCGGATAATTCTTTTCAATCAAGGCGGCATCCAGGAAGCAGTCCTCCCGCATTTCCTGCGCATACAGCTTGCGGCATACAAGCACCGTGTTTGCTTCTGTGAAATAAGGTGCATCGTTTATGAATGCGGTATGCAGACCGGCTTTTTCTATCTTTTGCTCATCTCTGCCACTGACCGTGCCAAGATAGGAAAGTGTTTTGCGGTATTCCTCATCGTAAAAGGAAAGGGTAAAGCAGTCTTTCTGATCAATAAATTCCTTGGTATAGCGCTGCGGACGCAGAAATACGAAAGCAACCTTCTTGTTCCATAAAATTCCCATGCCTCCCCAGGAGGCTGTCATCGTATTGACAACACCGTCCCTTTCGGCACTGACCAGCATCCATTCCTTTCCGATCATCGTAAACGCATCACTGTGCAGCTGACTTGTCTGTATCTCTTTAAGCTCCATAATATCAGATCCTTTCTTTTCCATTATTATAGTGTATGCAGATTCCGTTTACAAGTTGAATATAGCGGGGAATCACTTGCAAAGCTGCGCTGTGTGCATTATGATAGCCTTATGAAAAGAGGGAATCTGTTTATGAACATAAGCTATATTACACACAGCTGCTTTCTGGTGGAGCTGGATAGCTGTTATCTGCTGTTTGACTATTACAGGGGCACGCTGCCGAGGATGAAAGAGGACAAGCCCCTGTATGTGTTTGCCAGTCATGCGCATGCCGATCACTACAGCACCAGGATTTTTAAGCTGAAGCACCCGTCTATTACATGGATTTTATCCAGTGATATCGCAGCTGCGCATCCCCATATACAGGTGGAAGCAGGGAAGTGCTATACAGTGAATGATCTGCAGGTGCGCACGCTTGCTTCTACGGATGAGGGTGTTGCCTTTCTGGTGACAGCTGAGGACAATTGCATCTATCACGCCGGTGATCTCAACTGGTGGGACTGGGGCGATGAAAATACGCCGCAGGAACATGCAGAGATGAAGGAGCGCTATTTCCGGGAGCTGCAAAGCATCAAAGGGATGCATTTTGACGTTGCCTTCCTACCGGTGGATCCCAGATTGAAGGAGCGTGCGCTGAAAGGAGCCCGGGCTTTTCTTCAATATGCCTCCTGCGATCTTCTGGTACCGATGCATTTTTGGAAGGATACTGCCGTCTTTACATGGCTGCGGCATTCAGAAATCCAGAACATAGAAGCCATGCAGCTCTGGCTGGGATTCCAGGAACTGGAAACGTTTACAAAAGTATAAGGTTTCTTCACCTTCCTGTGGAAGTTTTTTCTGAAGTATGCTACTATTGTACTATATAAACAATAGAAAAGGGAGTATGGATAATGGAAACAAAAGAAATCATCAAACATGCCTTAAAGGATTATCAGAATATTACCGGACTGCGCAGCTATGTGGTATATGACAATACGGTAATTCAGAGTGCTTCGGAGAAAAATTATTTCTGCAAGTGTTTGAAATCCAGCAGTAAGGCTTTGAAAAAGTGTGAGGAATGTACAGAGGAAACATATGAGAATGCGAGAAAAATCGATCATGAATGTGTGTATTCCTGTCATGCAGGTCTCATCAAATGGGCGGTACCGGTACAGCGTGGAGATTTCCACTGTGTTATCGTCAGTGAAGGTGTTCTCGCCATGAAACAGATGGAGGATGCTGATAAATGGGCAAAATATCTAAGCAGGGAGTATCAGCTGGATGAGAGTATGCTGCTGAAGAATTTTAAGGTCATTCAGACGATGGATGAGGATCAGATGAATGCTTCGATTGAGCTGTTAAAGGATTTGTTGTCCTATCACTTTGCCATGGCGGAAAAGCAGGCGTAGCGTTTCATTTTCATACAATGGAAGCGTGTATGTTCAGTCAGGGAATCGCTGAAGGGATAAACATACATGCAAAAGGGATCGATACCGTTTTCGATGATATCGATTCCTTTTTTGACTTTATGAGATGTATCCTGTCCATTTCCGGATAAGAAATTACGCATCCTTCAAGCTTGGCTGTTTTATTGCTTCGTGTCAATAGCTCTATGGAATATACGGAAAATATGGCATAAGAAAGCATTTTGATATGAATCGCAGGATTCCCGAGACATATGAATGGCGAAAAGAAAGTGTATCCTTTATAATAAAGACAGCTACAATAATAGAGAAGAGGGTGATTTTATGACAATTACAAATCCATATATACTGGCAGCGATTGGAACCGGGTTCACATTTTTGATGACTGCCCTGGGCGCTGCGACAATCTTTTTGATCCGCAAGGAGATGAAGCAGGGAATGCAGTCTGCCTTTCTCGGCTTTGCGGCAGGTGTGATGATTGCGGCTTCTGTCTGGAGTCTTTTGATTCCCAGCATGGAACAGGCAAAGGAGCTGGGAATGCCGGAATGGCTTCCGGCAGGCGGCGGCTTTGTGTTAGGCGGTCTGTTTCTGCTGGCACTGGATAAGGCGCTGCCGCATCTGCATCCGGGAAGCGATGAACCCGAGGGACCGAAAAGCTCCCTGAAGAGGACGACGATGCTGGTATTTGCCGTTACGCTGCATAACATTCCCGAGGGCATGGCAGTCGGTCTGTCCTTTGCCTTATCCACATCGGCGGGGGCCTCTACAACACTGGCTGCCGCTATCGCATTGGCGATCGGAATCGGCCTGCAGAATTTTCCGGAGGGTGCCGCCATCTCCTTACCGCTGTACAAGGAGGGCTGCTCGCGTGCGAAAGCATTTCTTTACGGCGCATTGAGCGGTATCGTGGAGCCGATTGCAGGAATCGCCACGGTTGCTATCGTCGGCGGGGCCACCATCGCCATGCCATGGCTGCTGTCCTTTGCGGCAGGGGCAATGATTTATGTGGTGGTGGAGGAGCTGATTCCGGAAGCAAATCTGGATGCGCACTCCCATGCCGGGACCTACGGTGTCATGATCGGGTTTCTGATTATGATGATCATGGATGTTGCCTTGGGATAAAACGATTTCTAAATTATCGTAGGGTCCTGAAAAAAAACAGCAAAAACGGGTCGCACTGACCCGTTTTTCTTTGTACTGTATCAGATATTTCTTGCAAGCTCGTAGGCATCCCAGATCGCATACATGATATTATGTACCCGGTTGGAATCTCCGATATTGTATACCGGGATATCCATATCCTTCAGTTCCTCATAAATCCTGTTGTTTGCGATATAGCCGATAGAGGTGATGATGCCGTCCGCAGGCAGCAGCTTTTCACCCTGCGGTGTAGAAATGACAACACCCTCATCGCTAGATTTCACTACGCTGGATTTGGTGTGCACATCGATCCTGTGGTAGGTAATCAGATCCTCCAGCATGAAATGATTCATATGCGGCAGAGCACCGGCTCCTCCCAGAATTTCATCCGCTATTTCCACAACTGTGACATGGCTGCCCTGCTGTGTCAGCCAGATTCCTGTTTCACAGCCGACAAGTCCGCCGCCGATGATGACAACATTGCCACTGATGTTTTTCTGTCCCAGCAGCACCTCGTCCGCGCTCGCAACTGGCAGAGGTCCTTCAACCTCCATATGTCTCGGTGTTGAACCGCTGGCACATACGATGACATCCGCATGATAGCTGTCGATTGTATCCGGAGTAACCTCATGATGATAGCGGACATCAACCTTCAGCAGCTCCAGCTGACGCTTGTAATAGGAAATCAGCTTGCGGTCATAGCGTTTAAAATGCGGAACACCGCCGGGAATCAGGTTACCTCCCAGCTGATCGCTTTTTTCACACAGAATGACAGAATGACCTCTGAGTGCACACACCCGTGCTGTTTCCAGTCCTGCAACACCGCCGCCGATAACGAGTACGGTTTTCTTTGTACAGGCTGCAGTAATGCCGTAAATTTCCTCACGTCCGCACGCCGGATTTACTGCACAGCAAATCGGACCATTGGCAATTCTTCCCAGACAGCCCTCATGACAGCCCAGACATGGCCGGATTTCATCCGTTCTTCCCGTTCTGACCTTTTCTGCGAACTCCGCATCCGCCAGCAGCGGACGTCCGTAGCTGATAATATCACAGCAATCCTTCAATGCCTCCACTGCCATATCCGGATCATCCATCCGCCCGGCTAAGATAATCGGTACGTCGACCTCTTTTTTCAGAATTCTTCCGAATTCGCGGTACATGCCGTCTTCAAAATACATCGGCGGGTGATTCCAGTACCAGGAATCATAGGTTCCAGCATCCACATTCAATGCATCATAGCCGGCATTAACCAGGATCTTCGCAGCTGCAATGCCTTCCTCGATATCCTTTCCGACCTCCGTGTATTCCTCCTGCGGCAGACCTCCCTGCCGAAAACCCTTCATACAGCTCTTCAGACTGTAGCGCAGCGATACAGGAAAGTCAGGTCCGCAGACCTTTTTGATTCCCCTGACAATCTCTGTGGCAACACGCAGACGGTTTTCCAGAGAGCCGCCGAATTCATCACTGCGTTTATTAAACAAACAATGGCGAACTGATCCAGCAGGTAGCCTTCATGCACCGCATGGATTTCCACACCGTCAAAGCCTGCCTTTTTCGCAATCGCCGCAGATTCGATGAAGCGCCTGATCAGATTCATGATTTCCTCTTTGGTCATTTCACGATGTGTGATACGCGGATCAAAGCGGTTGGTGTTTTCACTTGGAGCGATATGCTTTGCCGTAAAGCCGGGCAGGGCACTGCGTCCCAGACCGCCGGTCAGCTGTAGAAAAATCTTGGAGCCGTATGCATGAATGCGGTCATTCATGCTATAGGTACTGTGAATGAAAGCAAGCGGATTGCTTGTCGGGCATGGCAGACCGTTTGCGGGGATGCCCTCGATACTCATATCGACGGAGCAGATACCCGTGATGATCAAACCAACGTTGTTTTTTGCGCGCTCTACGTAATAATCCTGCAGGCGCTGGTTGAAGCCGCCGAAGGAATCCGCATACCCGACAGGCCCCATGGGTGCCATGGAAATCCTGTTTTTCAATGTACAGGAGCCAATGCCTGTTGGTTGAAACAACTCTCGATGATGTGTCATAAAGTCCTCCTTACCGAATACGTTCGGTCAATATCTAGTTTCATTCTAACAGGCAATGTAAGCGTTGTCAACACTTACCGAATACATTCGCTGAAAGGATTTGTATGTCTGTGTCAGGTATGATATAATCAACTGGAAATCGGGTGAAGAGGATACCGGAGAAAGCTTTTGAGGCGAATCGTCATTAGGCAATTTCAGAATCTTGCTTTACCCACAGGAGGTCAGTTGGATGGAAAAAAAACAAACGCGGAAGGAACAGGCATTGCAGACGCGCTCCAATATACTTACTGTATGCACCGGACTGCTGCGTGAGCATACCTTTGATGAGCTCAGCATATCCATGATCTGCAGAGAAGCGGACATATCCGTGGGTGCCTTCTATCATCATTTTAAAACGAAATCCGACATCATTGTGGAGCTGTACCGCGATGTGGATGATGTCTTCGTGAACGATATTCTGCCTGTCTGCAGGCAGCTGCCGCCGCTGGAAGCGATTTTGCAGTATCTGTGTGGGCAATGCGGCTATGCGGAAACGATGGGGATTGACAGTATCAAAAATGTGTACAAGGCGCAAATCGACAATGGAAATACCTTTTTTGCGTCCAATGCACGCGGTCTGCCCGACGGTCTGCGCTGTCTTTTGCAGCGCGCGGTGAGGGAGTGCTGTCTGAAAACGGATACAGATATCGAAAAGCTTTTGGAGGAGCTGCTGATTATGAGCAGGGGGGTAATCTATTACTGGTGTATCCGAAACGGAGAAATCAATGTGCGGGACTATATCTATCATATGGCAGAGGGATATTTGCAGGCATATCTTGCGAATCCGTCCATTTCTTTGTGATTATCATACAAAACAGGTATACATACGATGCGGATAGCACGAAATTCACAGAAAAATGAATAAAAAGTACAGAAATTTGAAAAAACTGTACTTTTTTTAAATTCTTCACGTATTCCTTAGTGATTTGTGTTAAAATATTGATAAATGATAAACGCTTACATATTTGTGTAAAGGAGGCAATTTATGACGTTCATGAGACAGGAACTGATTCAGGATATACGAAATGCAGCGGGATGCAAGCCAACTGCCGGGACACTTTACAAGGCAATCAACCGTGCGGTGCGCAAGCAGATGGCAAAGCTGGAGCCTGTTGTATCAAAGCGGAAGCTGTACTATATCTCCGCAGAGTTTTTGCTGGGAAAAATGCTGACAAGCAATCTGATTCATCTGCATGCTCTGGAGGATGTAAAGACTCTTGTCGGGGAATATGGCTGTACATGGAAGGAAATACAGGATATTGAGCAGGAGCCAAGTCTTGGTAACGGCGGTCTGGGAAGACTGGCCGCATGCTTTCTGGATTCCATTGCAGAGCTGAATCTGTGCGGGGACGGGATCGGTCTGTATTATCACTTCGGCCTGTTTGAACAGCGCTTTCTAAATCATAAGCAGACAGAGCTGCCAAACGCATGGATCGACACGGTCAGCTGGTTTGAAAGGGTGCCGGTTGATTTTCAGGTTAAGCTTCCATGCTGTACCCTGCAGCCGGTGCGCTACGATATGGATGTTATCGGCTTTGACGGGAAAAAGAACCGTCTGCATCTGTTTGATGTGGAAAGTGTTGAGGAGGGCATCGTTAAAGAGGGCATTCAGTTCGATAAAACAGATATCCGACGGAATCTGACGCTGTTTCTGTATCCGGATGACAGTGATGAGCAGGGCAGACTGCTTCGCATTTACCAGCAGTATTTCATGGTAGCCTGCGGTGCGCATATGATTCTGGAGGAACAGAAGCAGCTGGGGCATGATCTGCACAGACTGTATGAGCATGCCGTGATTCAAATCAATGATACCCATCCATCTCTGATCATACCGGAGCTGATATATCAGCTGATGCAGGAGGGAATCCGTATGAAGGAGGCGGTGCGCATTGTTGAAAAAACGTGTGCATACACCAATCATACGATTCTGGCGGAGGCTCTGGAAACCTGGCCGATGTCCTATCTGGAAACCGTAGTTCCGCATTTGTGCGGCATTCTGCAGGCACTGGATACCGCAGCAGATCAGCGCTGCAGTGCAGCTGGTGTGGCATTGATCGATGCGGACAATCGCATGCATATGGCACATATGGATATTCATTTTGGAAAAAGCGTCAACGGGGTTGCGGCTTTGCACACAGAGATACTGAAGCAAAGCGAGCTGCATGCCTTTTATGAGCTGTATCCTAAAAAATTTAACAATAAAACCAATGGTATCACCTTTACACGCTGGCTGCATGCCTGCAATACACAGCTGTATACGTATCTGATGGAGCTGCTGCATATGGATTCCTGGCAGGATGAGCGCCTTGCAGAGCTGCATGCCTATGCACAGGATGCGGACGTCATTGCACATCTGCAGGACATTAAGCAGGAAAAGAAACGGGAATGGTGTACACATATCCGCAACAAGCAGAGGGTGGCAATCAATCCCAACAGTATCTTCGATACGCAGGTCAAACGGCTGCATGAATACAAGCGCCAGCAGATGAATGCGCTGTGGATTATTTATAAACTGAAGGAAATTCGCAAAGGAAATCTGCCAAAGCGGCCGATCACCTGTATTTTCGGAGCCAAGGCGGCACCTGCATATACGATTGCCAAGGATATCATTCATGTGCTGCTCTGTCTGCAGGATATCATTGAACACGATGCCAGGGTATCTCCGTATCTGCAGGTCTGCTTCATTGAAAATTACAATGTGAGCGAAGCGGAGCTGATTATTCCGGCAAGCGACATATCCGAGCAGATCTCACTGGCAAGCAAGGAAGCCAGCGGGACAGGAAACATGAAGTTTATGCTGAACGGTGCGCTGACGCTGGGAACCCGGGACGGTGCCAATATGGAGATTGCCGATCTGGTTGAGGAAGACAATATTTATATCTTTGGAAAAAGCAGTGAAGAGGTCATTGCGCATTATGAAAAGGCAGATTACTGTTCACGGGATTATTATGAACAGGATGCTCTGCTGCAGGAGCTGGTGGATTATCTGATCGGAGAGGAAATGCTTGCGACAGGAGATCGAAAATCGCTGCATCGCTTTTATCAGGAGCTGCTGAACAAGGACTGGTTCATGACGCTGCTGGATACCAGAGAGTATATAGCATGTAAGGAACAGATGCTGAAGGATTATGAGAACCGCAAGCTTTGGGGACGGAAAATGCTGCACAATATCGCATGCAGCTCCTTCTTCTCCAGCAAACGTACGATTGAGGATTATGACCGTGACATCTGGAACTTAGGATAGGAGGAATTATGGAGAGACAAACTGGAATTTTAATGCCTATTTCGTCATTGCCGGGAAATCAGGGAATCGGTGATTTCGGCAAACACACCTATCGGCTCATAGATGCCATCAGTAAACAGCATATCCGCATCTGGCAGATTCTGCCACTGAACCCTGTAGGCTATGGGAATTCGCCCTACCAGCCGTTTTCATCGTACGCAGGGGATGAAATCTACATCAGTGTGGATACACTGGCAGATTACGGACTGCTTAAGCAAAGCTCTATCCGCAATTATAATAAATTTTCAGAAAAGGTGGATTATGACGGGGTTCGTGCTTTCAAGGCACCGTATCTGAAAAAGGCATACAAGACCTTTTTGAAGATGCAGGATACCTTTGCTCAGGAATACCAGCTGTTTTGTTCCACTGCTCCATGGCTGTATCCATACGCTGTTTTCATAACGCTGAAAAAGCATAATCAGATGGCAAGCTGGACACAGTGGCCAAAGGAGCAGCGTGAATGGATTCGCAACCGCCGCTTTTCGTTGAAGGAGTTTGAAGAGGAAATCCGTTATGAACAGTTTCTGCAGTTCATCTTCTATAAGCAGTGGAATCAGGTAAAAGCATATGCGAACGCACATGGTGTGGAAATCATGGGCGATCTTCCGTTTTATGTCGGACTGGACAGTGCGGATGTCTGGCAGAATCAGGAGGATTTCCTGCTGGATCCGCAGGGAAATCCAAGTCATATCGCAGGAGTACCGCCGGATTATTTCAGTGACGACGGACAACGCTGGGGAAATCCAATCTATAACTGGAAGCAGATGAAAAAGGATCACTATGATTTCTGGATGGAACGGCTCGCCTGGAATCAGCAGCAGTATGATATCATCCGTCTGGATCATTTCCGTGCCTTTGATACCTATTGGAAAATACCGGCATCCTGTCCGACTGCAAAGGATGGAGAATGGATCATGGGACCATCCTATGAGTTTTTTGATGAGGTGTTCCGCCGATTCCCGGAAATCCGTCTAATTGCAGAGGATTTGGGCGATCTGCGCAGACAGGTTGGCAAGCTGCGTGATCATTACAACCTGATGGGCATGAATGTCATATCCTTTGAGCTGCAGCCTAAGCTTTTGAAGAAGCCGCGGAAAGAGCATATCGTTTTATATACGGGAACGCATGATAATGATACACTGGAGGGCTTTTATCAGCTATTGACACAGAATCGGCGTATCGCCTTGCGCAGATTTTTCCATAACTGCGGCTATGATAACCGAATGTTTCACGAACTGGTGATTCGCTATTGTCTGGATAGTGCCGCCGATGTGGTCATCCTGCCAATGAGTGATATTCTTGGCTTAAAGAGTGAGGGGCGCCTCAATACACCGGGAACGATCGGCAGTCCGAACTGGGAGTGGAAGGTGAAAAACCTCAAGGAATTTTATGCACTGCTGCCAAAGCTGGGAGAATGGATGCAAGCAGGCGGGCGCAGCTGATTGAGATAATCAATATATTGAACATGGAAGCTGAAAAAAGGGTATCCTGTCTGTCGTATGGATAGAACCGGATTGCCCTTTTCGTTATGATGATAGATATCTTCACTGTTTTTCTGTTTTCAATTCGTTTTACATACATACTGAATTCCTTTGAACAGGCTGTAGATCAGGAACCAAAAACGATACAGCATAAAAAGCTTTTTCATACATTTTAGATTTCATGGATGAAAAAGCTTTTTGTTTTATTGCTGCGTTAGGAAAAATATGCGAGCTGATAAGTATCAGCGATTCTGGTTTGGCGTCTGCCGGGAAGTGCCCTCATCCGAGGAGGAAGTGGTATTGTCAGCTTCTCCAAGTGTGACTGTAAAGGTCTTAGTGGAACGATCCCGCAGGACGGTAATTTTCATAGTTTCTCCAGCCTTGTGGGAATTTACCACGGTTTTAACATCGGAAATACTTTCTACGTCCTTGTCATCTACTTTTAAAATCTGATCGCCGGCCTGCAGTCCTGCTTTATCAGCTGCCTTACCTTCCACGACACTTGCGATATAGACCTGTGTGCTGGTATCGGAGCTGAATGGATTGTTGCTGGTACCCAGGGTCAGTGTAACTCCCAGAGATGCGCGTCCCTTTACATAACCGTTTTCAATCAGATTTGTGATAACATCCTTTGCACGGTCGATAGGAATTGCAAAACCAAGACCTTCGATATTGGAACCACTGGATTTGGCATTAACAATACCGATCAGTTCACCCTGATCATTGAACAAACCGCCACCGGAATTTCCCGGATTGATAGCAGCATTTGTCTGTAGAAGATGCATTGTCTGATTATCTATCGTCACTTCCCGGTCCAGTGCGGAAATGATGCCGCTTGTCACGGTGCCGCCAAGTTCACCAAGTGGGTTTCCAATCGCAACTGCGGTATCCCCGACTTCCAGCTTGGAGCTGTTGCCCAGTACAGCAGGCTTTAGGTTGCTTGCCTCGACCTTTATAACAGCCAGATCGGTGGAGGAATCATTGCCTATCAGTTTGGCATCGTAAGACTTTCCATCCTTGGTTGTTACCTTGATTTTGCTTGCACCGTCAATTACATGATTGTTTGTCACGATGTATCCATCCTTGCTAAGAATGACACCGCTGCCGGCACCTGACTGAACTGCCTGTTGGAAAAACTCATTCGTGGAAACGGATTCTGTTTTTATCTCCACAACGCTTTCCATGGCCTCATTCGCGATATCCTTGACTGACATACTGGTCGCGTTTGCTGTATTGCTTTTGGAAGAATTCGTTTTCTCAACTGCCTGATAAAGCACGGTTCCGTTTCCATTCGATTTGCTCAGCTGATATGCCAGTGTTGCTCCTCCAAATCCGCCTCCGATGGAAATCAGCAGACATCCGCTGATGATGCAGGCATTTTTGTGACGCTTCATAAACGATGGCTTTTTTTCCTTCTGCAAAGGTGCCCCTGCAGCTGCATCATCCATGTTCATTTCCGTGTTTTCTGATTTTTCATTGAACGAATTTTGTTTAACATCTTCCTCATTATGTTCTTCATATACTTCAAAGTCTTCCATATGTGTGTCCTCCTTTTATGCATAAGACTACAAGTGACATAGTCATTTTACGAGTCTTATTTTACAAAAACATTATCTCAGAAAAATATAGTAAATGTGTGAATTTCTTATGAATTCTGGATGGAATGTGTGAAAACATGCCGGAAAAAATCGAAAATAAAAGATTTTACAAAGAAAAACACGGAAACTTCCTTAACCATACAGACATGTTGTGCTATAATGAAAAGGGATTTTCTGAAAAGAAATGAATATCGTCTGTATTATGCGATTAACATAAGATAAGAAAAGTGAAAATGTCGGAGGGTAAAAACACATGGCTAAAACTACAAAAAAGAAAACATTAACAAAGAAAACAGCCAAGGCTGCAGCTAAGACAGAATCAAAGACAGCACAGGAACAGCTGAAGCTGACAGCGGAACCGGAAGCGAAGAAAATAACAGCAGAGAAGGAACCGGAAAAACTAACAACGAAAAAGATTGAAAAAATCACGACTGCGAAGGAAGCAGAAAAGCTGACTACAGCACCTGCACCAGAGAAAATCGAAACAAAGGAAACTGTGAAGCTGGAAACAAGTGCAGCAAAAACTACAGAAAAGGCTGAGGAAAAGAAGCCGACAGAAGCAAAAGCGGAGACTAAGAAAAAACCGGCAGCGAAAAAAACTGCGGCAAAGAAAACAACGAAAAAAGAAGAAAGCAAAGAGGAAGCAGTAAAGGCAGAGGATAAACCGGTAAAGAAAGTTGCAAAGAAAACAGCAGCAGCGAAAAAAGCAGAGCCGACAGCGAAAAAGGCTGTGAAGAAGACTGAGGAAAAGAAGGCAGCAGCGAAAAAAGCAGCACCGAAAAAGGTAGATAAGGAAAAGCTGGAGGCTTATGCAGCACTGTCCCTGGATGAAGCAATTCAAAAGGCACAGGCAATGGGTGTGCAGCATGTATACGAGGACTATACAAGATTCCTGCTTGATGAGGCAGACAGTAAACAAATTGCGAAAAACATCATCGATGGAAATGCTCTTTTGGAAAAGGGCTTCACATATGATAAGGACGGCTTTGATACGGATTTGATTTCTGTCGTTCTGGAAAAGGTAGCGGATACTATGGATGTAAAGGCTATGGATTATAAAGAACTGAAAAAGGATATCACGGCATGTCTGAAGGCTGAGATGACAGCAGATGCGGAAGCAAATGCTGCGGAATACCTGAAGGAGTTCAAGGTGTGTGAGAAGCTGCTGATGATCGGGCAGCGCAAAAACATTACAGATGCAGCGATCGTCAGTGATTTGATCGGTGCGGATGTGGATGCGTTTGTAGCACACTTCTTCCAGTTTGCATATGCAATTCTACCAGGCTGGCAGTATGATGATGTAAAATTCTATGAGGACTTTGCTTTTGCCGTGCTTTCCCAGTACAGTGATCTGTATGAGAAATATCAGTTGAATATCCTGCTGGATGTTGCGGACCTTTACATCAAGCATGGTGATTTCGGTCATGGTGATGAATGCTATGGCTATATCCTGCGTGACAACCAGATTAAGGACTATATTTATTACCGTTTTGCTTCTGTGTATGAAGACATCGACTTCAACAAGGCGAAGGCACTTGCCTATGAGTCCTTGCAGTATGTTGACGGACGTTATACGTACTACCAGAACATCATGGATATCATTAACAAATAAATGAAAGCTAAGACCGGGAATCGTATGATCTACCGGTCTTTCTTTATGCTGCTTTGCTGAAATCCGATGCAGATAGTGATTGCAGGATTTACGTTACGATATGGAGCTTACAAAACATGATAACATAATAGGTCATTTATAAATTTGGTGGGTGTTTCTCATGAGAGACGTTATACATGGATTTTCTGAGAGAATCCTGATGGGGAATATTTTTTTCTAAAAAATGAAGAAAATGCTTGACGTAAGGGAATATTATTTGTTATACTATACAGGCAGTTAGAAGTATGGCGCGTTGGAGAAACGGTTAACTCACTTGCCTTTCACGCAAGCATTCACGGGTTCGAATCCCGTACGCGTCACCATGTGCAAATTTAACGAACTATGACAAATAGTTCGTTTTTTTATAAATCTGTGGTATCTGACTATAATCTTTCCTTAAAGTTTATAGTCAGGTACCACTTTTTTGTTATTCGGAGGTAAGGATATGGCTGACAAAACGGAGATTATACGCAATAAAAGAATCGTTTCTAACTTCACTCCACAAGAAATGGAGCAAGTTGAAGAACTTAGAACACGGTTAAATATCAACACCTATGGAAAATTAGTTCGTGTTATCATACTTGCCGTTGCCAGAAATCCTGAGTTTGTGTTCCTTGCTTCTAAAGATAACACTTGGGATGACTTACCTGAGGATGTCAGAGAAAATATTGCATTGATCAGTAAGGTTGACGACACATTGGATATTCTGAATGATCAGGGGTTGTTCGATGAGGATGGAGAGGAGGTAAAGAATGATCCCGGGACTTGAGTTGATAAAAAAGATCCATGCCGGTGCTGATGATACCTGTTATTCCTCCATCCTTACCACTTGGGAAGAAAAATCGAGATATGAACGATTGGAAGAGCTGATGTCTCTTTTATGTAAAGGTATGGATATGCAAACGGCTGTAAATCAGCTACATATCACTCCGGCCGGCGCAAAAGCCTTGCTGAAAGATTGCGAACATATCCGGATGGATAAAGGAAAACGATGTATGTATGATCATATGCTGCAGACCTCTATCTTTCTGGACCAATGTGAAGAAATGATGTTCACTCAAGCGGAAGATGTCTATTATTCACTCAATAGCTTTTATAAGCCTGAGAAAGCAGGCAGTAATGTCAGACATATCAATGCTATGGTATTGGATTTTGACTATTACAAGGATGACAGGTTTATGGACTGGGAAGCTGAAAGATTTTACAAAAAGAAGATAAAGGACAAGCTTCCCTTCCCTCCGACTGCTGTTATGGATTCCGGTCGTGGTCTTTATGTCATCTATGCATTCCAGCACTGTTCCTACCATATGGAAGGTCTCTACAGAGCAATCATGAAGGCATTCTATATCCGTTTTAAAGAATTATGTATCGATGCCGGTGCGATGCTCATCACGCAGGTGATACGACTACCCGGTACGATCAACAGTAAATCCGGAAGGCAAGTAAGGATCCTGCAGTATGAGGATACGGATTACCGTATTCAGGATTTCGCCGATATGCTTCCTTGGACACAGGAGGAGGTCGAGCAACATCGACTGAAGAAAAAGGAAAAGAAGAAGCCGGAGAAGGAAGTGAAAAAGGACATATCGGCGAGGAAACCTTATTTTAAAGATTTCTACGAAGACATGCGAAAGCTGATCATCCTAAGGAATCATAACGGCCAGTATGAAGGATACCGAGAGATGCTGCTGTACCTGGTCCGAGAAAGGGCTGTGTGGTCGGGATATACCGTGGAGGAATCTGTCGAACTGGCTAAGAAGCTGAATAAAGAAATGCATGATCCAATGACTACAAAAGAAGTCGAGGATGTATGTCGACCATCACCGGGACGGAGAACAACCTCGATAACAAAGATCATTGAAAAGTTGGACATCACGATATCCGAACAAAAAAAGCTAAAGATACTGAAACGAAAATGGCTGAAGAAATCCATATACGCCAAAAGGAAACGCAAAGATACATTGACGAATCTAACGCCCAAACAGCAGGAGCTCCTGGAAAGGAGAACGAGAGTATGCGAGCTGAAGAACGTACTTCATCTCAGGAACAAGGATATCGGCGATATCCTTGAGATCGACAGATCCACAGTTACAAGAGACCTGCAGCATATCAAGCAGTACCCCTCCAGATTCAAGATCCTGTTAAAAGACTACATGGATAGATTACAGGGAAGAAAAGAAACCGATGATTATCGACTACGCCTCACCTATCAAAGACAGGAACATCTTAACAAATGGATCGGCTATGCATATAGCGCACTTGATTATTTAGTCCGTGAACTGGATGTCTCGGTGAGCTGAGAATCGGTAGTGAAAGCCTGTGATACAGGCGTTAAAAAAGCAGGTATGCGAGTAAGGAAATAGAGAAAAAACTCCGGAAACGGCCTGAAAATGAGCCGTGGCGCATGTTCTCGGATGCGCATAGATGAAGGAGTTGCAAAAAAATAGGCAGCATTGAGGAAATCTGTGCAAGGGTGTTTTCGCAGAGATAGAACAACCATAAGTTTCCCCATTGATAGCCTTTCGAGGGGCATCCCCTTGCTAACGAAAACGAAAGAAGGACAAGAACATGAAAGAATACAGTATAAAACTAAGACTTACAGCCACAGAGGCAGAACAACTCGTAAAAGCTGCAGCACATCATGATCAGAAGGTTTCCGAACTGCTGGAATCCTTCGTGTATGATCTAGTGGCATCTGATGAGCATCGCGGAGGTGATGATGAGACGGAAGCAGCACATCAGTGGTATCAGAGACGCAATGAGGCGTTATACCCGCATCATACGACCCCATTGACAGAAACTGAAGGACTCCAACAGGCGGAAACAGATGCGCAGAAGCGCTGTATACAGGAGGCATTCCGCTATACTCCCCTTTACTTCGAATGGATAAAAGCAACAATGGTAGAGAATGGCGTGATCATGGAAGACCAGGATCATGAGTGCGTATACTTTTCTATCGATGAGGATGGTGGTATCGAATTTGATGGTGGATACGGAAACAGCTGTAATGACCTGCAGCGCGTTTGTACATATGAAAAGATTTCGTGGAAGGAAGTGGAAACTCGCCTACGCAGCTATACGAAAGAACATCAACAGGAATTACAGTATCACCTGCGAGAATGTTTCAAACAACTGCCAAAACAAGACGACAGTATCGACTATGTGCAGATAAAGATGACGAGGGATATATATCGTCTGGAAGCTATGCTGCGTGAGATCCTTGGAAATTTCTGTTATGAGTGAGTCACTGTTCGAACTGGACGAAACAGGAGAAGGAGGTAGTGTGACATGAAGAAATCAAAAACAGGAAGGGTCCCTGCATGGGTACTATCACATCTGAAAAGATACGGTAATTGTGCCATCGGAAGGAAGATCGCAAAAGAACTCGGAGATGAATTATTGCCCCTCCTACGAGAAGAGGGTTACGATTGTGAGTTCCTCACGATCGATCATAGCGGGGAAGGAAAAAGCGGAACGACCTATCTCGTCAGATGCCTATGCGGAAACATAAGATAACAGCCGTACTTCATATGTTGGGCTACTTACATCAAGGCTGTGTCGGATATGCACAGCATATCGAAATGCAGAAATGGATCCGACAAAAAGGATTGCATAATGTCTATCACTTCATGTGGGAAACTTTCCAAGATGCTTGGAAGAGGTGAAAGCGTCATGAATAGAAAGGAAAAACGGAAATGATGAAAAAAATCAGACATATCATCATCGTATCGGCAATCATACTCTCAGCCGCATTACCTGGATTGAAGAAACTGCAGCCGTTGGAACAGGAAGGCGTGAAGCTGACAAAATGCATAGATGGCGATACCGCCCATTTCATGATCGATGGGCAAGATACGACGGTGCGGTTCCTAGCCATCGACACACCGGAGACGAAAAAGCCAAACACGCCGGTACAACCCTATGGCAAAGAAGCAAGCCGATATACATGTGATGCCCTCAGCAGCGCAAAAGAGATCCGTTTGGAATATGAAAAAGAAAAGGACGATAAGTATGGAAGGTGTCTGGCGTGGGTGTTCGTAGATGATGAATTACTGCAGGAACAGCTGATACAAAAAGGTTATGCAAAGGTCGCATACCTATATGGTGACTATAAATATACCGGTAGATTGCAAGAAGCAGAAAAGAAAGCTAAGGCTGAGAGACTTGGCATCTGGAGTCTGAAATAAGGAAGGAATATTATGATCTTACGTATTGAATACATACATGAAAAAGAAAGATTGGATCTTATAAAAAACATCAAAGAGAATTATCTCATCGTGGAGGAAAGCAAGATATCTCCTTCAAAAAAGCAAAACAGCAAAAAGAAGATCCAATTCATAGAAATAGAAAAACGGAACTAATTGTACCACTCACTGGTACAAAGAAAACGAAAACAGAAACGTAAAGGAGAAACTGACATGAATAAAATCATCGCTATAACAAACAGAAAAGGTGGCAGTGGAAAGACGACGACCGCCAAGAATCTAGCATACGATCTCACACTGAACGGGAAACATGTGCTGCTCATCGATCTGGATCCACAATGCAATGCGACCGAAGGGCTGACGAGTAGAAAGTATAGCCGGACTGTCATCGGGATGCTGGAATGGATGCCGGTACGAAAGTGTATCTACAAAACAAGGTTCAAAGATCTGGATATCCTGCCGGGTAATGATTATCTTGCCAGTACAGAGGTACAGGACGATATCTTGATAAAACAGGTATTACCAATCCGAGAGGATTATGATCACATCGTCATCGACACATCGCCCTATTTCAATAAGCTCACCGCAGAAATACTTAAGATCAGTGACCTGGTCATCATCCCAACCCTGCTGGAAGACGATTCTATGAGAGGCGTCATGACGACAATCCAGGAACTGATGGCATTGTTTGGGGAAAGCATCCGCTGCAGGGTTTTGGCAACGATGGTGGACAGAAGCAAATATGCAGAGAATCTATTCACAGCTTTGAAAGAGGATATCGGAACATTATGCTTCGACACCTATATCCGGGAGAATCGGATACCAGTCCGAAGAGCAAGGCAGCATCATGCGCCGCTCTCTTATCGCTACCGGTATACATCGAAGGCTGCCAGAGACTACGAAAGGCTCACAAAAGAAATACTGGAGGTGATATGATATGGCGAAGAAAAGCATCCTCGGGGAGTTCATGCAAAGCTCTGCAGGAAAGAAGCTGGGCTTTGACAATCACATCAAGAACATCCATTATGCAAAAATCAAGCGACCGCAACGAAATCGCGAATTAAGAAGAATCGATGAATTGGCTGAAGATATCCGGGAGGACGGCCTGGAAAACAACCTTCTGGTACGAACGATAGAAGATGACAGATACGAAGTAGAACTGATCGGAGGGGAACGCCGATATTCTGCGATCCTGCGAAATATCGAACATGGAGATAGGACCTATGAATATATCCCCTGTAAGGTCTTGACGATGAGTGATATAGACGCGCGGAAACGTTTGATCTTGAACAATATGGAAAATGATCCGTTGACGAATGCCGAAAAACTGGAAGCTGTCGAGGAACTGAAAGAGATATACAAAGCAAAGAAGGAGGCCGGTGAAAACATCCCGGGGCGTATCCAGACGATCATCGCAAGTGAGATGGGGCTGAAGAAATCCCAGGTAGCCAATTATGAAAAGATTCTGAATCATGCATCAGAGGAAGTCAGAGAGAGCATCCGGAAAGAAGAACTGCCTCTTGATGCAGCTGTGACACTGGTCGATCTGGATGAAGAAGAACAACGCCGGTTTCTGAACGAACATGATACCTACAGTAAGAAAGCGGTGGAATCCTACAAAGAAGCAAAGCATGTGCAAGAGCATCCGATCGAAAAGCAGCTGTATTATGATGAATACGATGAGATCCAAGAAATCGATATAGAGGATGTAGATCAAAGGAAGGATACAGAGGGTGATGAAGCCTTAGAAAGTGAAGCATGGGACAGCAGAACAGATACGATCCCTGTTGAAACGATCGAGGATATCATGACGGATATCGTCAATAGCATGGATAAACTGGAGCCGAAACTCCATGGCGTCGAATTCCGTAATGAATATGCACAGTATCTCAAGGTCAGCGATGAAATCAATACATTGATGGAATTACTTGGACTTGAATGCGAGGAAAATCAGATCAAAGATGATCATTAAGAAATGGCAATGATGCGAATATATAAATCGATATTTGAGGTTAAAAAAATCATATATGGCTTTTTATTCCTTTTATCCATTGTCGTATTTATGATTTCTGCCTGTAAGCTGATCAGTATTTACTTTCTGAATTATCAGGAGCGAAAGGAAAAGGATGCGGTACAGGAGGTTGCCAAGGTTCCGAAGAATCTGGAAAAGGAAAATTTTACAATCGACTGGAAGGCGTTGAAGAAGAAAAACCCGGATGTTGTCGGCTGGATTTTGATTCCCGATACAGATATATCTTATCCAATCGTACAGGGGAGCGATAATTCCTATTATCTGAATCACACTTTTGAAAAAAAGGAAAATTATGCCGGTTCTATTTTTATGGATGCCGGCGTAGATGCTTCCTTTCAGGATAGAAATACCACCATCTACGGACACAATGTAAAGCATGGGACCATGTTTGCCGAGCTGGAGAATTTTAAGGAGCAGACATTTTTTGAAAAGCATCCGTATCTTTATATTTTTACGGAGAAGCAGAATTACCGCTGTGAAATCTTCAGTATGTATACAACGGCCGCAACAAGTGCTTCCTATCGGCTGCAGTATGCGGATGATGCAGACTTCAAAGGCTATGTGGATATGGTAAAGGAGCTTTCGGATTTCAAGCGAAAGGTCTCCGTTAAGAGGCGTGATCGTATCGTCTCTTTGAGTACCTGCTCCTATGAACGGAATGGGCAGCCGGACGAGCTGCGATATCTGTTGCATGCAAAACTGGTTCCCAAACTTCAAAGTTCTCAGGCAAGTGTTCTGACATTAAAGACCACATCCCGCCGGAGTCCTCTAAATCCAGGAAATAAAAGGTAGATTTGGTAGTGTACCAGTCACTGGTACAAGGTCGTGCACAACATGGAAACACATAAGGAGGAAAAATGAAAAATCGCAGAACGGATATATCCTGCAGGATAAAAAAAGCAATCGTAAGTGTAGCGATCAATGTGGCCACTATCGTACGAGAGCTATACGCAGAGGACCGAAAAGAGCTGATCACTCAGATATCTGAAAGGAAAAGAAGAAAATATAAAGTTGCTTTGCATATGGTCAATATAAGCAAAACGATCACACACCTTGCGATGAATTATCTGCTCATGAAGATCATGTGGCAGATCGTCATGGACCCACCATTCGGCAAAGAAAAATACATGTTCTCATTCGAAGGCTGTCGTGCGTTGTTTGTTTGCTTGCTTCACTGTGATCATCGTCGATATTGAATGCACGAGGTGGATGTGTAAAAAGAAATCTATCAATATAGATAAATACCTTCGTATGCTCCCCTACCTGCCGATCAGTGGTGTCCTATATCTATTCATAGCAGATATTGGAAACATAGATATCCTTTATCATATATTCCTTATCTTCATTCTATTTTCTATATGTAAATCTCTGTCGAAAGCTATGGAACCAATCGTTTATCCATATCCCTCTATATCTCAGTAAACAACGGAAGATTAAGTGTACCAGTGAGTGGTACAGCAAAGAAAGGAGTACGTGCATATGATATTCTGGAAAAGATTCTATATCGTAAGGGAAACAAAAAGGCTCATGTCTACTCTGCCGATCACGAAAACACCTGTTTCTTACTTGTATTTTCAAATAGAGAGGATCGATTTCTATCGAATGAAGTATCGCTTCATTCTGGAGACCGATGCAGCCCACGGTCATCGAATCACAACATCCTAGAGAAAAGCAAGCCATCGATATTTGTACTATGATATGCCGGATAGTTTGCAGTATACGAGGACAGAAATTTGGAAATTGAGAATGCAAAAAAACAGTCAGCAAACGGTGAGGATCCCTTTCTACACCGATGCGATGCATTTGTTTGAAAATGAAGATATATGCTTTTTCAGTTGGTGTGATAATGGCATCACACCAACGAAGCCGGGATTGTATATATTGGGATGAATCTGTAGTAACAGGAATGCAAATCAAGGAGTCTTATACATGAAGATAAAAGAGAATCTTGCATACTGTAGAAGAAAAAGGAAATTGAGTTATCGTGAGCTTGGAGAGTTGACGAATATCAACTATGTTACTCTTTACTATATAGAATGTGGTAAAACTTCAAATCCTCAGATATTGGTCATCGTTACATTAGCTCAGTTTTTCAATATCAGTCTGGATGAATTTGTAAATGTTGATTTGAAATGTAAAAACAATATAGAGGATAAAGCAAACGATACATAAAACGGAATACATATAGAGCGTCATTATAAATGTACCAGTGAGTGGTACAAAAAAAATCTGCTGTTGCAGTCGGCAGAGAATCACCATAGCCTCATCTTCTGTAAAATAAGTGCTATGGAAATGGACAGAGCCTCAACGAGAATCATTACTACCGAGATTATAAATCTTTATAAGATTTATAAATCGCGAGAATACTAGAAACTATTGTTAAGATCTTAATTATGTAATCAAAATATTCCATAATCATCGGCTCCTTTCTACAGGAGACGATATCTGTCCAGATTCCCTGCCGACTGTAACAGCAGAAATGAACAATTACTTGTTCATTATAGAAAGTATATCATGGAAAGTGAGGATTTTAAATGTATTTACAAAAAAACTTCAATTATTTAAAAAAGAAAAATAATCTTACTTATCGAGATATCAGATCATTCCTCAAATGTGGTACAGAAACGATAAATATAGTAAGTAATGGTGATCAAAATAATGTGCGTATCGAGATAGTAGTAAAACTTGCTGAATTGTTAAATGTAAGTCTAGATGAATTGGTTAAAATAGATCTTGAAAATCTAGAGAAAAATACATAATTCAAAATATGTACCAGTGAGTGGTACAAAAAATCTGTTGTAGAAGTCGACAGAGTAGCGATTACAGTCTATACATCTCAAGGATTTTTGAGATAAGAACTGTAATTTGAACTGATACTTATGAAAACCAAAAAACTAATATGAATCATATCTTACTTCTTAGAAGTTTTATATAACTCAATAAGAGTCCTGATAATCAATAAGATTATATTTACAAAATTAAAAATTCCATAAACATCATCTCCTTTCTACCAGGAGATGACATCAGTTCCGTTTCTCTGCCGACTTCTACAACAGATCATGATCGAGTAATTCGCTACAGCTTTCAAAACAGAAAGGATGAGTATGATGTATCTACAAAAAAATTTTAATTATCTAAAATTTAGAGAAGATCTATCCTTTAGAAAAATTGCAAAAGAAACAGGTATCAATACAAATACGCTTCAGATATTATCTAAAAAAATGATGGAAATATGAGGATAGAAGTAGTTTTGAAGCTTGCCGATTTCTTTCAGGTATCGTTAGATGAATTCGTAAAAAAGGATCTAACGACTCATTTCTAAGAGGATGTACCAGTCACTGGTACATATTCAAAAAATAAGAAAGGATCATGTCCCGTCTGTGAAGGCACATGGATGACATGCCCATGTACCACTCACTGGTACATGAACAAGTAGTTACTGAAGGTGGTATCTCTACACTCAAAAAATAAAATAACAGCGACAGAGACTACTGAACGATTACGCATAGGAAATCTACCTATTATAAGCTACAGAATAAATATCGTAAGGAAATAGAGCAATGGAAGAAGCAAGAAGTCTAATCATATTTCTGATCATCAATCTATCTGCCTTCCTCTGTTATCTGCTAGGAAAAGCAGATACGGAGAAGCGAAAACATCATGAAGAAGAATAAGCAAAAAAAACTCATATAGACTTTGTTATGAAAATGTACCAGTCACTGGTACAAAGGAAGGAGGCTATCGATGGTATGGATCCTTATCATTGGAATCGTATGCATTTCATTCAGCATATTGTCATATGCCCTTTGCAAGGTAAGTGATGAAGCTGATAGACGAGCAGGATATGACGAATAAAAAATGTACCAGTGGCTGGTACATTCGAGCATTCCTACCAAACATCTTATGAAAAAGATCCGATAAGATGGATATTCATATGAAAAGGTGTCATGAGCCATATCTCGGCATAAACATAGGAGCTTACATACGGAGCGGAGAAAATCATGCTAATGTTCCCGGAATACATCATCGTTCTCGGAAACAGATGAAATTGTGAAAATCAGTCAGTAACCATAAAAAGTGGAAATGCTTTTCCGCAATATCAGAAGGATATATCCCATCTTCTGGACGATCGTAGAAACATGAGAGTAAAATGTAATAAAGAAGTTCTTCTGTATGCATGGATCAGGCCTCTACGATCGGCTACAAGCTAGGATATGATCCGCTTATAATTATAACAGATAGGAAAGAAAAAGCCAGAATAATGCAAGGCAATCGTACCAGTCACTGGTACATGTCATGCGCAAGTGAAAATGATACATTTGGTAAACAAATAGGAATTTAACATAAAAAGAGATATCGAAGGGTATATGTAATTGTTATCACCTTACGATAGTGATATACTAAAAATAGATAGAAAAGTGGAGGGAATATATTATGAAGAAATTATTAAGTATTGCTGCAGTGGCAGCACTCGTTTTGACAGGATGCAACAAGGATCTAAAAGTCACACCGGCAGAAAAGCTGACTATAGAATATGGAGATAAACTCGACAACAACAAACTCTTTGACGCAAAAAAATCTGATAAAAATATCAAAGTAGATAAAGTACAGGATTTTAATGCAAAGAAAGTTGGAGATCAGACCTTAAAGGTCACATTTACTGATGGGGATAAGACTATCCAGAAAGATGTGAAGATCACAGTAAAAGATACCAAGAAACCGGAAATCACTCTGAAAAAGGATAAGATCATGATCACTGCAGGCAATAAACTGACATTGAAGGACAATGTGAAAACAGTGAAAGATCCTGTGGATGGTGCTTTGAAATACAGTGATAAAGAAATAAAAAAATCCGGCTACTACATTGATAAAGGAAAATTAAACACAAAGAAAGCCGGAACTTATGAAGTCATTGTAAAAGCATTTGATGTGAACGGAAACAAGACGGAGAAGAAATTCAAAGTCATCGTAAAGGAAAAAGAAAAGGCAAAAGCAACTACGGAAGGACAGAAATCTGAAGCAGCCCAGAATAACAATAATGCTGGACAACGATCAGAGACATCCTCTCCATCTACAGGTAATCAAAATGCAGGGACAAGTGGAGGACAAGGAAGCAGCACTGCGAATACCGGAAGCTCTTCCGGTTCCAATGGAGCGCAGAATTCCACTCCTTCACAGGCAAAGCCGTCAACACCTGCTCCGGCACCTTCTGAGCCATATATCGTAGATGATGGAAGGAAAAATCCAGAGGCATTACCAATTTCTATGCAGTCCCCTATATTCGATACTTTGTCAGAAGCTGAGGCTTGGGCAATGTCTCATTTTGAATCAGACGATGAAAATGATCCATATTTTGCTTTAGGTTGGCATAGCACTGGTGTACGTTACAGCGATGGAACTGAAAAATATTCGATTTGGTGGTATTAGTTTACATGATACAGGAAGCGAAAATATCGCTTCTTTTTTGTTAATAGAAATTCAAGACGGACAGAAGTTCGTCTTTTTAATTTTGGAGGTAATCATATGAATTACTACAAGGTAAGATATGGCTCGCAGCTGTTCGCAGCGTAAGACGAACATAGGAAAAGGCTTCGTATATGTCATTGTATGAGTAATGCCTATATCAAAAAAATAAGTGAAAATTTATGGAGGAAAACAAGATGCGGAAGAAATTAAAAAGTATCGTTATGATATTCGCTTCGATCTTGCTATGCGGATCCAATATGTTATCCACGATAACGATCAAAGCCAATGTCACAAAGCTGGAAGATACAGGATACTGGCATAGTGGACAAGCGCACAATCCGGATAATCCTGCGCAAACCGCATGGTTCGATCATCAAAAGATTGAAAAGATCCATGTCGAACAAGGTGTCGGTGTATGCAGTGAGCCTTGGGAAGTCATTGGTAATTGGAGTGGGTATGTTACTTCTTTAATTCAGGAAGATAAAATTAGCGATATCTGGTACTATGCCTACGTCAACACTAATCAATCTAAGTGGAATTATGCTGTTGGCCAGCTGATGGTGTGGGAATATCTGGGTTATAAGCCAACTGCACATAATGTTCCCAATTATGAAAAACGAAAAGCTGAAGTCAATACAATGATCAAGAATATGAGAAAGCGCCCTAGCTTCAATGGAAAAACAGTTACCTTGAATGCCGGTGACAGCACTACACTGACTGATGCCAATAATGTCCTGCAAGATTTCAAAGGTAAAGAAAGTATTCCGAAAGGAATTACAGTAAAACGTAGTGGAAATAAATTAACAATCACTGCCAACTCCAATGCTAGTGAAACTAGTACATATAAGCTCAATAGAATTAAACCAGAAATGATTGGTCAATCTCTCGTACATAGAAAGGCTGGCGGTCAAGATATTATCCTTCCCTTAAAAAATGATCCTGGAGCATTCTCACTAAGAGTCAAGGTCAACAAGTATGGTGCACTAAAGATCACGAAACAGGATGAAGATGGGAATATGGTTCCTAATACTTCCTTCAAGGTATCTAAAAATGCCGATATGTCTTCCCCGATTGGAACCTACCAAACAGGCTCTGATGGTACTGTTACGGTAAACGACCTTGCCCCTGCGACTTACTATGTCCAGGAGAGCGCTGTACCGAATCATCTGATCCTGGACAAGACGATCCATAAGGTAAGTGTATCTGCCAACAAGACGGCCTCTTTCACCGCACGAAACGAATGGAAGAAAGGGCGTGTCCAGATCCGTAAGGTCGATACGGATTCCAAGAAACAAGTCGCAGGTGCGACGTATGCGATCTTCAACCAACAAGGTCAGGAGCTTCAGCGCCTCGTTACGAAGGCATCCGGGTATTCCATGTCCGGGTATCTGCGTGTCGGGCAGTATTATGTGCAAGAAGTCATTGCTCCGAAAGGATATACGCTCAATAAGACGAAATACCCTGTCACGATTTCCAATAATAACCAGACCATTACCGTGACAGGCACAGATAAGCACCAGTCCGGCACATTGAAACTATCCAAGGCAGATAGTAAGACGAATAAAAAACCACAGGGAGACGCAACGCTACAGGGTGCTGTCTATGAGTTGCGGGCGAAAGAGAATATCCTGGATCCTGCCGATCAGAGCGTGAAATATAAAAAAGGCGCTTTGGTCGCAACGTTGACCACGGATAAGAATGGCAATGCCACGAAAACAGGTCTCTATCTGGGAAAATATACCCTGAAGGAGACGAAGGCCAGTCCGGGATATCGCCTGGATCCTAAGTCATATGATGTGACGATCAATCCTGCAGCACAAACGACCAGTGTCATCACAGTTTCAAAAAATGTCCTAGAGGATATCATCAAGCTGCAGATCCATAAGGTTCAGGAAGAACCTAAGCTGAATATTCCAAATACGATCTTCACATTCACAAAACCGAATGGAACTACCTCAGAAGTAAAAACAGATAAGAACGGCTCCATCCAGTTCGTCGGTCTTCGCCCGGGTGTCTATATATTGAAGGAAAAAGCTGTCATGGATGGCTATGATATCAATCCTACCGAAGTACGTTTTGAAGTGGTATCCGGTGGTGGCGTCAAGGTACTAACAGACCTGACGAATACAGGTATCACCTTCCGGAAAACAGATGCATTCGATGGTATCGTCACGGTAAGTGATAAGGTTTCTCCATTCACGCTGAAGATCACGAAGCTCAACGACCACGAACAGCTGCTGGACGGTGCGGAATTTACGCTATACAGCGATAAAGCTTGTACGAAGGTAGTCGCAAAGAGAACCTCATATAACGGTGTATTAAGCTTTGCCGGTCTGAAGGATCGAACGAAGTATTACCTCAAAGAAACGAAAGCACCGGATGGATACCGTATCCCATTAGATCCGGATACGAAACAGCCGCATATCTATGAGATCGAGACCGTCTCTTCGCCGGTCAATGACCTGTTCGAGTTATGGGTAGACGGTAAGAAATATACACCGAAAGATACGGTCACGACAGGTGCTATCCGCATCGAGGGTACGAAGAAAGCAAGAGTCGTGCATATGGAGATCGTGAATATGGTAGGTATCAAATTGCCGGAAACCGGCGGTGATCTCATGTTCCCGATGTTTATCATAGGTATGGGTTTGATGTTCCTAGGGAGAAAAAGCTTACGAGGAGGAGTTAGAGAATGAATAAGAACGTAATGAAATATCTGGGGATCCCTGCTCTGGCGACAGGGATGCTGCTGTCCGGTGCACTTCCGGCATTGACCATCACTAGTCTGGTAATCCATGCAGCTCAGGAGATTACGACGCCGGGCGGTATCGTAGACCTGAAGAAAGGCGGTGCCGCCATCACCATCGAAGCGAATGAAGGACAATCGCTCATAGGAAAGAAGTTCCGGCTGTATCAGCTGTTTTCTGTAAAGAATGCAGCGCATCTGGAAAGTGTGAACTATACCTGGACACCTGCCTATCAGGATGTCCTGCAGAAGGTCATCGGAAAACGCTTGAACAAGCCGGCAAAGGATGTGACAGAATATGAGGCAGTGGATTACATCCAGTCCTTGAATCACCACAAGGTAGAAGGCGCTGCGACAGAACAGAAGTTGGAAGGAAGATACAGCGAGTTTCGTTATTTCATAGAGGAAGTGACGACAGAGCTGCGTGCCCAGAAGAAACAAGGGATCGATATCCATGTCACGCAAACGATGGATAACGGCAATATCCGTTTCGACGGTCTGGATTTCGGATACTACATCACCGATGAGATATCTGATAATGCAGGGACGCACTCCGCAAGCTCTCTGTGTATGGTGAATACGGCTAATCCGAATGCTGCTGTAAAGATCAAATCCGACTATCCTTCGATCACGAAGAAGATCCTGGAGGATGACCACAAAGAAGAGATCGGTGCAAATGGCTGGAACGATATCGCAGATTATGAGATCGGTCAGACCGTTCCGTATCGTTATGATACAGCTGTACCGGATATGAATGGATATCACAGCTATTACTTCACTTTCCATGACAAGATGGATAGCGCACTGACCTTTGATCCGGATACCGTGAAGATCCGGATCATGGATGGAAAGAAGACCTATGATGTCGATCCCAGCGAATACAACATATTGGAAAATGTAAAAGGAACGACGTTCAAGATAGAGATCGAAGACCTGAAGAAGATCGTAGACCGCGAGTTCCCGGAAGGCATGAACAAAGACAAGGAGAATGTCTATGGACAGAAGATCGTCCTTCGCTATGATGCCAAGCTGAACGATGAGGCTGCCAAGGATACCGGAAGACCGGGCTTCGAGAACAGTGTGAAGCTGGAGTTCTCCAATGACCCGGATGCGGATGGTGTCGGAAAGACCGGAGAGACACCGTGGGATACGGTCGTGTGCTTCACCTATAAGCTGAACGTATCGAAGATCAATGACCACGCACCGTTGAAGGACGCAAGATTCCGTCTGTACAGCGATGCGGACTGTACGAAGGAAGTATATCTGAAACGTACTCCTGACGGTTATAACGTGATCAACCGTGATGCGGCAGGCGGTAATGATCATGACGGCGGGACACAGCCGAAGGAAGCCGTCGAGATCGTCACACCTTTGGATGGTAACTTTACGATCTTTGGGTTAGATCAAGGGACATATTGGCTGAAGGAAGCGCAAGCACCCGATGGATACCGTAAATTATTGGATCCGATCGTATTGACGGTAAGACCGACCTATACCGACGATAGAAACAGCTACGTAGCCGGCGAAGGCACAACGGATAAGATCTTGCAGAAGCTGGAGGCAACTGCTCATTTCAAAGAATTCTATGATGGTGCAACTTCTGAAAAAGATAATAAACTGGAGACAGATGCGACACAAGGTTCCATGAATCTAACGGTAGTAAACAAAGTAGGAAGTAAGCTACCGGTCACAGGATCACAGCTGACGATCGTCATGGTTGCTCTTGGGGCAGGGCTGATGATCGCCGGTTATGGTATCCACAGAAAGAGAAGCCATGTGGATGATGGGAAATGAAGAGTAAAAAAAGATCCGGAAGACGATGGTGGAGCATAGCGATCATCCTCGTCGGCTTTCTGATCTGCAGCTATCCCATAGTGAGTGGTCTGTATCAGCGAAGTGTACAGTCCGGTTCCCTAAAGACATATTCCAAAGCGCTGCGCCGCAATGAAGATCAAGTGGAAGGTCTGTTGAAGGCGGCAGATACCTATAACGATATGTTGTTTCAAACTCAAGGGAACTATATCCAAGGTATCAGTGACAAGTATCTGACAGAGAAGGCTTATGAAAAACAGCTGCGATTGAAGGACAGCGATGTCATGGCACGCATCGAGATACCGAAGATCAATGTCGATCTTCCCATCTATCACGGTGTGAGTGAGAGCGTCCTGTCAAAAGGTGTGGGACATCTTCGATCCGGCAGTCTTCCTGTCGGTGGTGAGAGTACGCATGCGGCGTTAAGCGGACATCGTGGTCTTCCATCATCAAAGCTATTTACCAGATTAGATGAATTGGAAAAAGGCGATCTCTTCTACATCGATGTACTCGGCAGGACGCTGGCCTATCGGATCTGCGATATCCAAACGACAGATCCACAGGATACCGATCTGTTGGAGATACAAGAAGGAAGAGACCTCGTGACGCTTATCACCTGTACGCCATACGGGATCAATACGAAAAGGCTGCTCATAACAGGAGAACGGGCAGCTTATGAGAAACAGGAAAAGGAATCGATCCAGGGATCGATGATGTCGATACGAGAACTTATCTTTACGGCAGCACCCTTTGTGATCGTCACGCTCCTGTTGGGAAAAGAAATCTATCATCATAGAATAAGGAGGTCAAAAGAACATGAAGAAGCGAAATAAGATAGTCTGCATCATGACATTATCGTTGTTGTCATTATGCTGCATCCGGCCGGTAAGCGCACAGGAAGCACTTCCCCAGCCTATGGATCCTTCTACACAAGAGAAAGGCGGTGTCCATGTAGAACTGGAGGCAACGCAAGACAAGTTATCCAGAGAAGGCGTCGGTCTTTCTCTGGCCTATGTCGCAACGATAAAGGAAGGAAGCTATCAGCTTACCGAGGACTATAGCTCTGCGAATGTGGATCTGAATGCCATCGAAACGGCAGAAGGACTGCAGGAAGCCGCAGATACATTGCAGCCACTCGTGAAAGACGCGATACAGACGAAACAGACAAATGCGCAGGGTATCGTCAATTTTACAGATCTGGAGGTAGGCGTATATCTGCTGTATGTGAGTGATCAGGCGGGCTATGAAACGATACAGCCGACACTGATCAGCGTACCGATGTGGGATGAGACCGCCAAACAGATGAACTACCATATCGAAGTATTCCCAAAACATGCGCCTTTACCGGCATTGCATGTGCGGAAAGTCGATTATTATGATCATAAGAGCATTTTAAAAGAAGCTGCGTTTACTCTGTATTCCGATGCAGCTTGCACGAAGATCATCAAAGCGGAGAAGACAGATCCAAAGAGTGGTATAGCAGTGTTCGATGGTCTGATCTATGGGACAGTGTATGTAAAAGAGACGAAAGCTCCTGCCGGATATCAGTTATCTAAGGAAGTCATCAAGGTAACGATCAATGATAATTGGGTCAATGGTGACGATAATCTTCGTACGATCGTCTATGCGGACAGGCCGCTTGCGACATCCGGCGGTCCTGATACCGGAGATCACACGAGTGTAGCCGGATGGATCATCCTGCTTGGAGTATCCACATGCACTGCCTTCTTCTTATTGCGTAGAAAGCATGAGGCACAGTGAAAAAAAGCCAGTATATGACATTCATCCTCTGTGTCTTACTGATCTGCCTGGGATGTTGGTATCTCTTATTTCCGAAACCGGCAGATAAAGATGACCTGTCGATCACATTCAAGGATACGGAAAAGGTGAAACTGAACGAGAAGATCGAACCTGTCGATCTGATCCGTTCCACGACATCTGTGAAGATCCTATATCCGACGATCGACACCTCATCCCCGGGGGTAAAGAAGCTCTTATATATCGCTGTGGGAGAGGATGGAGAACAAAAGGAATTCATGAAGGAGATCCGGGTGGTGACACCGAAACCACCTGTGCTTCAACTCAAGAAGGATACGGTCGAGATCTATGTGAAGGAAGCATTCGATGCAAGAGCATATGTAAAGAAAGCCTATAGTGATTATGACGGTGATCTGGACGTGTCGATCCGTGGGAGCTTCGATGTGAAGAAAGCCGGTACGTATACGATCACGTATCAGGTCAAAGATTCCAGCGGCCATACTGCCACGAAGGAGCTGTGGCTCATCGTCAAAGATAAAGATAAAGAAGAGGCGCCAAAGGAAAAGGAGCCACAGCATCCACAGAAGACAGAACGGTCATCCACTGCACAGCCGCCGAAAGAACAAGATACGACGACAGGCTCTGCATCGTCTCCGAAAGCAGAGAAGCCACAGGAACCGGCCCCATCGATCGGCGTACAGACATGGCTGTTTGCCAATGGAGAGAGTTTCTCCTCCGCACTGGAAAAATGTAATGCCGCAGGAGCGGCAAGTGGAAGGAGGTATCAGTGTGATGTGTTACAGGATGATGCCGGTATCTATATCGGCTACCGGCTCGATCTACGATGATGTACCAGTGACTGGTACATCTGTCCATAGAAACGATGTAAGGATGATAGAAAGGAGGAAAGAGGATGCTGTTCAAACGGCTGCATAAACACCTGGATCAGGATATACAAGAGCACCCGGAAGGAAGTGAGGGTCCACAGGTAGAACATACAGAGGAGGAACTGGAAGCACATCTACAGAAGCTGATGAAGCGACAACGGCGTATCGTGCGATTGAAGAAAGCAGTTCTGTATCTGATCGTAGGCATCGGTCTGCTGGGAGGATTCCGTTCCCTTGCTCAGGAACGACCGGACATAACGCCTGCAGTAGCGGTGAACGACTATAGTTTCCTGGAGGATTATATAAAAAACTATTATAAATATCCCAAGGATGAAGAAAGTCAACAGTTCTTACAGGAATTCACGACCGGAGGAAGCTGGAACGTATCCTATGATCAAAAGATCAAGAGTGCCGAGGTAGGAACCGTAGAAGTATATCAGGTGGAGCCATCCGATACAGAGGAAGGCCGGCTCACATCCTATGCCAGCGTATCCCTCGATCTGAAAGACGACGAAGGCAAGAGGAAACGACAAACAACATATATCGCGATACGTTCTATTCAAAAAGATGGTCACTATATCGTGGATCGTCCGATCTCGATGATATCAACTGCGCCAGCTGCTATGAAGGAAGATATGAAAAAAGGACTGGAGACAGAAAAAGAAGATATCAAGGGAACGGACTGTACGGAACAGGAGAAGCAGGAGATCACGAATACGATCCAGTTGTTCTTTACGACCTATGCCGCTGATCTGGAACAGGCACGGCTCCTGATGCAGGATCCGGAAACGCTGAAACCATTGGATCCGGATACGAAACCGGTATTCGTCAGTCTACAATCCGCCATACAGAATGAGGATGAGATACAGGCAGATGTGATCGTCCGCTATGAAACGAAGGAACTATTCCAACAGGAACGTACGGTGCGTTTCCTGTTCGATAGAAAAACGAACAAGATCATTTCAAAGGAGGAGTATTAGGTATGGATTTTACAAAATTAGAAGGATTCAAGGTCATTTATTATTTGGTATTGCTCATCGTATTCGTGGCGCTCATGGTGTTCCTGTTGCGCAGCGCAAAGGAATCTCTGCGCCGCACCGGTGGGAAATGGCAGTCCGTCATCGATGAGATCTTCATCGGGTTCATCGTGTTGATCGCATTCACCATCATCGCGCAGATAGAGCCGTCATCGATCATCTCCTTCCTGACGAAACCTCTCAAGTGGATATGGGACCTCGTCCTGAAAGCATTGCGGTTCGTAGGCGTCAAGATCTAGAGGGCCATCATGAAGAGCGCCTATAATTATACGGCTGTCGAGACACACAAGCAGAAGCTGTATATCCCCTATATCGGGATCGAACTGAATGGCTGGGGGATGGTACTCGTGATGCTGGGCGGTCTGTTGTTTGCACTGATCCCCATCGGTATCCCTGCGTATCATCTGTTCGGATCCTTGGGGATCCTGTTGTCGATCGCGATCGCTGCGGTACTGGAGATCGGCGCTGTGATGTTCCTGACAGAGATCGACCGGGAGAGCCGCAAGAACAAGCTGATCACGTTCTACTATCGGGATGTGAAGAACTATCGCATCCTGTATGATTCCCAAGGACATACACATAGATTATCGAAGGAAAGAGAAGGGAGAGTGCATCGGTGTGTACGTTGAACCTTATTACAGCTATGGAGAAGGAAACATCGTCTACTGTAAGGAATGTATCTGTTATCACTATGAGATCCGTCCGATGAATAGCCTGTATGCATCCGATCATCAGCTACAGACATTGATCGATAACCTGCATCGGAAGATCCTTTCCGTCAATATGCCGGGAGCGATCTATATCCTGCCACAGCGCATCGATGAACAGGGTATCCTAAAGCATTATAAGACGTTATATGAGACGAATGGTGATCCACAGATAGAGAAGCTGTATCGCTCCTTCATGAAGGATATCAAAGCGCAGCTGACAAGTGGTATCAAGTATCGCTATCGGATACATATATGCTTTACAGACAACCGTGATCCATTGAAGAAAAAGTGGTTGAGTGGTTGGCTGAGTAAGAACAACGATCCGTTGGAAAAGCGGATGGTCGATCTGAGTGAGGTCATCGATGAACAGATATACAAGAAATTGACTATGGATCTGAGTGTGGAACGACCGGACAAGAAAGAGATACAGCGTCTATATGATTATCTGGCGATCCCGATCGAGATGCCGATATCCGATTATTACACGATCCCGCAGGCGACAGAGCTGGAATATAATTATCAGACGCTGAAGAACAAAGGTGGATTCCGTGAGTTGTATTCCCGTGTGCTCATCGCAGATAAACTCATCCAGGATCGATTGGAGGATGGGTATCGTGCGAATGTGGCGGTCAATGAGATCCAGCTCTATACCTTCCCTGTCGACACGATCATCAAGTTCGATCTGGAGCATACGCAGACCTTCAAGAGCAATATGACCGGAAAACGTGAGGAGATCCATAAGAATGCACGCCGTTACTGGCAGAGCAGCGGACGAAAGGACAAGGAAGCACAGAAAGCCTTCGAGCTTGCGAAGATCGGAGAAGATGTGGATCCATCCATCGAAGATTCCAAGATCCGCTGGCAGATGATGCTGCGCATCCGTGCCAATACGCAGGACATGCTGATGAAGCGCAGCGACAAGCTGCAGAAGAGATTCGAAGGGAAACGGATCCAGTTGACGTATGCGATCGGGGAACAGGAACAGCTTGCGGAACACCTGTTTCCATATAAGAATAGCTGTTACCGGTATGTGAATCTAACAGACGTTTTGTACTTTGCGCATTTTAATTTTTTCGGTGGCTTATACATAGGAGAAGCAGACAAAGGAGTCGTGCTCACCTATACGAGACCTGCAGACCTGCCGGTACGGATCGACATCGAGGCTCCGATCAAGGGATTGACGCAGACAGGGTCCTCTACGGTGGCCTTTGTCGGAGAGACCGGTTCCGGAAAATCACAGATAGCCAACTATTTTGCACTCCTCTCCATGATCTTCTATGGGCACCGGCTGCTATTGGTCGATCCAAAAGGTGACCGTCACAAGCTCGTGAAGCTGTTGGATCGCTTCGGTGATCTGACCTCTCACCTCATCATCGGAGATCCATCTTGTCCAAACGGTATGTTCGATGCCTTCCTATTACATCCGGATTCTCCCTTAGATGCATTGGCAGCGGCCAAGAATGATATCATCGCCCTGGTGCGTGCCATCAATCCACAGCAGGAGGTCGATCTGATGCAGGTCGATGAAGCATATATGGAGCTGAGCGAAGCAATCAACAGTGGAAAGATCACACGGATCACGATGCGAAGGTTGGTCGATGTCATGATGAACAAGGATCCCAAACTAGCACGCAGCCTGTATTCCCTGCGCAATGATCCGATGGCCCGCCTGTTCTTCGGGGACGATGATACCGATATCTCGAAGGTGTTCCGTCTCGATCGCCCCTTCAATCTGATCACGTTCGCGAAGATGCCGGTGTATTCCAAAGATTCGCTCACCTATACCTATGATTCCGGGAATCTGGAACATCGGATCTTCTCCCTCATCCTGGGAAAGGTCAATGAGATCACGAACATGTTCTTGCGTATGTACAAAGGACAAGCGAAGACGATGCTGTTCGATGAGGCAAAACTGTATTCGACAGTCCCGGGTGGTATGTCCGTATTGGTGAACAACAATCTGATCGCAAGATCGGAGCTGTGTGATATGCTGATCATCCTGCAGAACTGGAGCGATCTTCCGGATTCCATCATCAACAATACCGGACAGTTCTTCATCGGCAATATGAAGAGCAAGGACGAGATCCAGCGTATCCTGTGCCATTTCGATCTGGATGGCAATTCCACGCTGTCCGCTATCCTGCAGGATCGAACGAAGGAGGAAGGCGTCGACCAGGCAAAGCAGCACAATTTCTTATACTGTGATTACAACAACCGCAAATGCCTGACGAAGATGGCGATCTTGCCGATGTTCTCGGATGCCTTCCGCACCTTCAAGGATATCGATGAACAGGGGGCGAAGTCATGAGATGGCGTAGATGCCTCACCATCCTGAGCTTGCTGTTCCTGCTGCTGGTCCCGACAGGTATCCATGCGGAATCTATGGATGGAGCGATCGGCAACGGTAATTCTCCGGGAGAGACGACAGCACAGAAGAACGATGAAGAAAAGGCAGATACCAATACTTCGGATTTTCTCTCGGATGCGATCATCAGTTTAGATAAAGATACGAGAAAAAAAGAAATGGACCAGGATTATATCAAGAATCTCTATAATTCCAGTATGACAGCGAAGACCAAAGGGCTCAACCTGCTTGATGGGGATTCCATCGTCACATGTTTCATGAATTTGATCACGCTGCTTCTGGAAATGATCGGGTTCGTGATCTCCTTCTTCGTGTTGACGATCTATAACTTGGTATCCTCCAGCTTTTTGGGGACCGTCATACAGGGGATCTTTGATATGATCGACAAGGTCATTTTCGATTGGAGCGATCCCAATTCCTGGATCAATAAAGTGCTCCTGATAGCTGCATTGTCCTCTATCCTGTATAAGCTCATCAAAGACTTTACCAGGATCGTACGATGGCAACAGATCGTACAGATCGTGCTTACCGCCTTCCTATCGATGACCTTCATCACCTTCATCGGTCAGAATGGACGCAAGATTGCGAATGGGTTCGAGAACGTGACGTCACAGATGTTGACGGAAACGTTCGTATTCAAAGAAGAGAAGGAAGATCCGGAGATCATGAACAAGCAGAACATCTTCGATATCTTGCAGAAACAGCCGTTCATGGTACGACATTTCGGTACGACAGATCTTGCGAAGATCGCCGGTTCGGACGATAAGGATGCTATCGAAAAGGTAGGAAAGCGAGTCCAGCGCCTTCTGAACGATCCATCACAAGACAATGCGGAGGATGAATATGACAAGTTCGGAAATCATGCGATCACGCATGATGGTGGTTCCGCAATGCGGGTCTTGGGACTCTCCTTCGTCTTGTTAGTACATCGTGGTGCGATCAGTATCGTCATCGCAGCGATCTGTATCGGCTTAGGGGCTGTAAAGGCCTCAAAATATATCGTTCTGGGATTGAGTGTATATCAACTCATCTGGTGGCTGCTCAAGCATGGACGCAAAGCTCGCCAATGGTTCACAGACAGGCTCATGTGGTGCATGGTCACGATCTTTGCGGATATCCTGTTCAGTATGGCACTGTTCTTCCTGGTAGAATTATGCACGAAGATATCCGCTTACAGTGTCCTGCTCATGCTGGCAGTCGATGTGATCCTCATCGTCCTGCTCAGATTCGTGATCAAGAATCTACCGACGATCATGTCGAAGCTGATGGAAGATGGAAAGATCGTGGCAGAAGGAATGCTGTTGGGTACCTCTCCGATGTCGACGTACCGACAGCTGAAAGGCTCTGCTTCACAAAGTGATGCGTTTGATGGGGGCGGTGAAGGAAACGGCAGTGGCACAGGTGGCTATGGAGAAAGTGATGATAGTGATCTTCGTGATCATGATGATCCATATGATAGCAGCTATGATGACGACGCCTTGCGAGATGAAAAAGATCCCGATATGTATGCAGACGATATACAGGATGATGTGGACTCTGCGGATCATGAGGAAGCACCTGCAGAAGGTGACAGCGAACTGGCTGGACAGGCTGGTCCTGCCACAAGTAGTGAGGGTGCGCCTACAGAAGCAGAGAGTAAAACAGAAGGATCTGATGAAATGACATCTGAGAAACAGGAAGACATCGATGGTGGGGCACAGGAAACGGATCCGGGAGATGATGGTGAATCATTCAATGAAGAACATGCAGCTGACATACAGAACATGAGCGCAGAAACGCAGGAAGAGGAAGACCTGAGCGATGAAGCGGATATAGCGGAAGAAGATATCTCAGATGTGGAAGGAGTTCCGGAAACAGTGGATCCTGAAACAGAAGATGATCTGGAAGATCGCTTTGATGATGATCCTATCCCTACAGAAGCTGCGGACCATACGGATCCTGAAGTAACAGTGGAAGAGACATCATCAGCCTCCACAGAAGACAGTCCAGATGTAGAAATGAACACAGAACCTACACAAGCTACGCAGCAGCCGGATGATCCAAACAGTGTGCCTGCAGGAATGGAGATCGATGAAAGAGGGCAAGAGAGCGGACCGATGAACGAACAGAATGTGCCATCCGACCATAAGACTTCGATCAAGCCGGAAGAGGATACACTGCAGCAGGAAGAGGAGAACCTCCTGAATGAAGGCTATTAAGAAGCTCCTTCTCCTTTTCCTTCCCTTTATCATTATCATGATGATGTTTCTGATGTTCCTTGGCGGTGGTGTGAGAGATGGGAATGAGACGCCCAAAAACAATCTCAGTTCCTCTGTCGAATATTATCGTCCCTATGTGTCCAAGATCGCCAAGCTGGAAGGCATGGAAGATTATGTGGATCTGATCCTGGCAGTGATGCAGGTAGAATCCGGTGGGACTGGCAGTGATCCTATGCAGGCATCAGAAGGGCCGTTCAACAAAAAATATCCGCAGATACCCAATGGGATCAAGGATCCGCATTACTCGATCCGCTGCGGTATCAAAGAGCTGCAGGATTGCCTGAAAAGGGCGAAGGTCAAGGATGCATCCGATGAAGGTCGCATCCGGGTGGCATTAGGCGGATATAATTTCGGAAATGGATTCATCGAATGGATCGATCGCGAAAAAGGTGGAAGATGGACACTGGAAGCAGCAAAGGAATTTTCCGATATCATGAAGGGAAAGACCGGATGGAGCGTCTATGGAGATCCTCCTTATGCCGATAAGGTGATGTCCTACTATGACGCCTTGGATTTTATCAGTGGGGATGGGACATTGATCCCGCCATTGAAGGGCTATACGCTCACCAGTGGGTATGGGAATCGGCAATCGATCGGTGACTTTCATTATGGTGTCGATCTGGATGGCTCCTATGGTGCATCGATCTACGCTCCCGGTGATGCGAAGGTATATCAGGCATCCTCGAGCTGTCCTGCAGATGGAGGATACCTTGGGAATATGTGTCCGGGTGGTGCTTATGCAGGTGCCGGAAACTTTATCCAGCTGAAGATGAAGTATAAAGGAAAAGAACTCTATATCCTGTTTTGCCATATGAAGGATGTGGACGTCAAGACAGGACAGACCGTAAAGAAAGGACAGCGGATCGGCAGCCAGGGACATTCGGGTAATTTGACAGCATCCCATGTACATATGGAGATGCATTTCTCAACCCCTGTGATCGCAACGACAGAAGGCAGTGTGGATCCGGAAAAATACATCAAATTCAAATAATGGACAGAGGTGAAATATGGAAAAGAAAACGATCGTGTCTGCAGCATTGCTCATACTGGCTGCAGCAACGATATTATGGATGAATCAGCCATCGGAAACGAGGGAGAACTCGCAGCAGAGCAGTACCACGATACAGAAAAAGCCAACAACGGATCCATCTCCTCAGTCGGCTGTTCCCAATGATGTGGAAGAGTCCTGTAAGAGCGCAGCAGAACGCTTCGTGAGAGTGAAGAGCGAAGGCCGCAGCAGTGATATCTTCCTGGATCGTATCGAACCGGTCAAGGAACTTCTCAGCGATGACTTGTACCAGTCACTGGTACCGGATCTGAGTAAGGATGAGCTTGCGGCCATGCGAAGAGAGAGCAAACGTATCAAAAAAGAAGAAACTACAGAAACACAGATCACATCGATGGACAGCGCTATCGACAGGATAGCGGATGATGACTTTGAAGTATATGTCATCTACACTGCACAGATGCAGCATGCGGACAGGAACGATGCGAGCCGGTATCTGGTCCGGATGCGTGTGCAGTGGAGCGATGGGAAAGCGAAGATCTATAAGATGATCGAAGAGAGCAGCCTGGGACATGGCTTCTATGAAAAGTAAGAGGAGGATCCGATATGACAGGAAGAAAAGCGGATATCATCCATCGCTTATATGAACTACAGGAAAAGATGGAAGAGGTAGACGGATATTGGGAAGATGCCCTGGAAAGAGATGCCCTTATGGAAAGTGAGGGATACGAGGAACTACATCAGGCCCTATATCAGGAATATTGGGACATCATGATGAAGGAAGTAGAAGAAAGGTGGCGCAAGTATGTAGAGGGGATCCTTGGTGATGGCCATTTTACAGAAAAGATATATGTGGAAGAATTGGAGATGATCATGGAGGCAGACGGTAAGTTCGTGGATGAATATCAGGGATACATCCTGCGCTCCGGCATGGATCCATTCGGTACGCTGACCTATTGGATAAAATCTCCGGATGGTGAACCGGTAGAAGAAAGTTTCGACTTCGTAAGCGATGCAGATGCGATCATATCGTTTCGTGACATGGTCGATCGAAACGAGTTTTATTGAGATGAGGTGAACATATGGTACTAGAAGAACTATTGACACATGATGAGACGTTCCGCTATCAGCTCATCAACTGGATGAGAACAAACTGTGACTATCGTCTTGAACATGGGAATTCCGAGTTAGGAGGGGTGTGGGATGTTATATCAGATATTACCAAGATATGATCATCAGTTTCAGGCAGATACGATGCGGATGTTCTTGAAGACATTGTCCGGAACGAAAAGGCGTCGTTCGTTGCGAGATCGTCTGTCGAAGCTCTTCGATCCAAACTGTATCCTGGATTATCGTTTCATCATCGATTGCGACGGTAAGGATCAAACGGATGGGATGATCTCTTTCTACTTACAGGTGAGTGATGAAAGAGAGAATGGGCTCGTCCTGAACAGTCTGCAGAACATGTTCCAGGATAAGGCGAACGTATTCGAAGCGGTGAGACCGCTCACGCCGTATACGACAGTACATACCTTGTTTACGGATGATGTGCTGGATCATGCGAAAGATACGAAAAAAAGCCTTGAGACCTTCCGGGATGATCAGATCTTCCTGTTCCTCCTGGGGACGATGCGCAACAAGACGAGGATCACGATCGATTTCAGTATCGAAAAGAATTACAGTGCAACGAAGAGCATGTTACGAGGTGTGAGTACGGATGTCGATGTGCAGGTGATGATCAAGGTATCCGGAAAGACGAGATACCAGAGAAACCAGATCCTGGAGATCACGAATACGATCATCAACCTGACAGCAGGAGAAAAGGAGCTTCGGGCGATCTATCGGGATACTTATAAATTTTCCAAACTGACAGGAAACGAATTGATGAACCTGTTTCAGATCCCGACCTTCTACAATAAGAAGGATCTTGAGATCCTGAAACGGATACACAAACTTGAGATCGGCCAGCGGACATTGAAGGAGGAAGAATTTGCGTCCGGAATCAAATGCGGACATGTCTATCATCCGATGCAGGATCGTGTGGTCTTTCTAAAGCAGCTCCAGCTGCGGAAACATATGGTCATCTCCGGACAGACCGGTTCCGGAAAATCGAGCTTTGCGGAGGAGATGATGCGTGATATCCTGACATCCATCGTGCAGGGGAAAAAGAACATACCGGGATTCACGTTCTTCGATCCTGCAGAGACCAGTGTGCTGGGGGTCATCGATATGATGCTGAAGCTGCAGACGGATGGTCATGATATCACGAAGCTGCGTGAAAAGATCCATTATATCGATTTTGGGTATGAGGATTGTATCTTTCCTATCTCCTTATTGAATAAGGATGTCCCCTCTACCGAGATCCTGGACTATTTCCGAATGTTGTTCGGTTCCGCAGTCACTGTACAGGTAGACCGTATGATCACCAGTGCGATCAATACGATCCTACTGGATGAAGAGGAGCATACGATCATGGATATCCCAAAGATGTTTCAGGATGAAACGATGCGTGAGCGACTGTATGAGCGGCTGAAGGATAATGTATATGCGGATGATGCATGTGCCTTCCTAAAAGGGCGCTTCGATAAACAGCAGGTAGATCCCATCCTGAACCGTACCGATCCTTTCATCAATACGCCGAAGAAGAAACTCATGTTCGGTATGCATAGTAAGTATGATGGCTTGCTGAAGGTCCGTGAATGGATCGAAAAAGGTGACATCATCTTATTCAATCTGAAAGGTCTCAATGACAATGACCTACGGATCATCGTCGGTTATATTTCTTTAAAATATTATCTGATCGGTCTGAAGCGTCCGGATAATTCGCGGCTGCATCTGACCTTCATCGATGAATGTCATAAGGTGCAGTTCGATATCTACGAGCGCTGGTTGGCGGAGCTGAGGAAAGGCGGTATGGCACTGATCCCGATGACGCAATATCTGGAACAGTTCCAGCAAGGCTTCCTGAAGGCCATCCTTGGAAATGCCGGTACGAAGGTGACCTTCCGACAGGGGCGTGATGGAGCCGTCCGTATGTCCGCAAACCTTCCCGGCCATCCGGACATCGATGGTCTGCAGGGACTTCCCGATCGGATTGGATATGTATCTACAGAGGACAACCGTATTGCAAAAACGGTACTCGTAGAAGTGGATCCGCCATATCGGTATAATGCCGGAAAAGTAGTACCACACAAGGAAGGAGAGAATGTGCAGGCGGAAATGAATACAGAGAAGAACCGTAACGAAGCACGCAGTTTGATGCGTCGTGACTTCCTGTCGAAAGAAGAGGCAGAAAAGATCGTATTCCGTAAAATAAAAAGACGAAAGAAAGGTGATGGAGAATGGGACGGATAAGATTTCTATTGTATAAGATATCGCAGCTCCTCCCAAAGGGACAACGCCGACCGGTGATCCTGATCTCATCGATCCTCGGATTGTTCATCTTCTTTCAGTTCATGACGAGGATCAGTGATTCCTACCTGCTGTTGAGTGTGCAGCAGGTATTCCGGGATACATGGAAAGCATTGCAGGATGAGCAAGTCGGAGGACTTACGATCGTATTCATCTGTGCTATCTTGGGATATGGTGGATATCGATATTACGGCAGGATACAGACGGCCATCACGGTCTGTTATGCGATCATCTTCCTCCTCGCCATCTTGCCGTTCATCATGTCGAAGTAGGACGAAGATCTATGGAATTTGCTGTGCCGGTTACTGTGCCTAGAGCTGTGCCGACATATGTGCCGAATACTGTACGATATATGTCACACTTTTTCGCCATGAAATCCTTTATTTAAAGGCTAATTCAGACTTCAAAATTCTGGACAATTACCTTATTTTACCTTATAAAATAATATAAACTATAACAACCTTACGGAACGCTGCTTTATGCCTTAAATCAGAACCTTGCCCCCCTTATCCTCATATATATCTATCTCATGATATAACTATATATACTACTTGATACTACTGTATAGATATAGTAACTATTACTTTAATATAAACTATTTATTATGATAACTAAAGGAGGAATTAGTGATGGGACATAAGAATAAACCGAGAATATTGGACGACGATATTGAACTGATGATCCGGATCGCTAGACACGGATTCGTGGATATGGACTATATACAGTTATTTGCGTATGAGGGGAGAAAAAAAGAGACGATCGACAGACGTATCCTACAACTGGCTCTGCACGACTTCTTGATCATAGAGAGGACATTCATACCTGCGAACCATACAGCAAGTTTCCGGACCGGATACAAGATCGTTACTTTAGGGAAACGAGGTCTCCAGTACATGGAAGATATGGGATATGAGACAAAGGACAATACAAAAGCATTTTTAAACTACAGTCCTTATTACATGTATCATCAAGTGCAAGTGGCCACTGTTTGTGACATCTTACAACAGGCATACGAACAAGGTGTATCGAACTGGTATGTGGATGAAATACTTAATGAAAAGGAAGCATATCTGGAAGAGGCTTCCAACCGGCCGGATGCTGTCTTGATATTCAAACACAAGGATAGGACAAAGACATCTGCGGTATTGGTGTATTTAGAGTTGGAAAGATCGTATCCAAAGCAGGAGCGACTGGAAAGAAAAATCAGAGCGTACAACCGCTTGGTCAATGAGGAGTTATACGCAAACGCATTATCTCTGACTGTCATAGATCATCGTGTCTTATTTGTCAGTAAGGTAAGGAATGACCGACAGCTCCTGATCCGTAAGATACAGGAATATAAAGGTAAGATCGATTTTAATCTGTTGGTGGCAGGATATGAAAATGTCACAAAAGAACCTTTGAACGATATATACGAGATGCCTTTACATGTAGAGGAAACATATAAACTCATGGGGCAACTGCCATGATGAAGGAACTATATGAACGCCGTCGATAAGTATTATAGAACGAAGCATGAACTGCTTCAGGAAGGTTCTTATGCAGTAAAGATATTCTGTGATGCCAGCTTAAAGGATGGTGTCCTCGTCAGTGCGATCTATATCGATGATCATATCCGCATACATACCAAAACTAAATACCAAAGAATGAAAAGAATATTCAGAAAGGAGAAGCCTATGCGATCAAGATGGCATTGGATCATATAGCCAAACATTTTTATAAAGAAGCCGTCATATATACAGAGATCGATTCTATCATACATACACATCTATTCAGTGTCGTATTAGGAAAGACAAAGATTCAAGAGATCCCTAAGCAGCTCCGCCCTACTGCCCGGATGCATCAAAAACTCTGGTCGCAGTTTCGCTATGTGTACCGGATGAATAAAAGGATCGTACTGCAGAAAATAGATAGCAACAAAAATCCTGCACATGCGATTGCTTGTCAAAAACGTGAAGAATTCTTGCATCCGCAGGTACGACCTGCATGGAAACGTTGGATGATATTCTTATGTAACCGATTGATAGCGCAGCTCAGTAAATAAGTAGATATGAGTAACAAAAGTCACAGTTGAGATAAACATTACATTATATGTATTTCAACTGTGAAATATATGCTATAATTTTGTACGAAGATAGATTATTCCACTTCGACTGTGAACCCTTTCAGTGAATAGTTCGGAGGTGGTCATTTTGAATATTGACTTATATATCAGCTTTCTGATCATACTAGTTATATTAGAAACTGTGAAGCTAATAAAAAAGTGATCGCCCTCTAAACTTTACCACGGTTTAGGGCGATCACTCCGACAATAAATAATCTATCTTCACTATTGTGGAGAAGATCATCTTCATCTATATTATACACAATATTTAAGGTGATTCAACACAAAAGACTTAAAAATAAAAAAAACTTAGTCACACCTATCCAATGCCAATAGGTTAAGGAAGTTGACAAATAGGAAAAGAGAAAACTAGGAGAAATTTTAAAAATTCTCTAGATACCTTCTTTTTTGCTATTGACAAATGAATCAAAAAGCAGCCGCTATCGCGGCTGTGTTTATAAGTGAAAAGGGCGAGGAGGACACAACTTATGGTATTCATTTATAGACAACAGATTTCTCTATGTTTTTACATTCATTCTCTTATAGTTTTATTCAACCATTATTCAGATTTTTACACTTTGATTGATTTTTTTTGTTTATAATGGTTGTGACGCCTATGTGTGCTAATGTCATTCGTACTTTTTATGATTACATTCAGCAGGCTTCCGTTTTTCATCTAGATCTTATCCGAGGTGATAATCCCCATTCTTTCACCAGAAATCGCCATAACTCTGTTATTGATCTTGTTTATCAAATGCTGAATTGAAAAGGCGGTTCTCAATGGAGTGATATCATGGACTATTATCAAGATTAGGAAAAAAACCGGTTACAGAAACTGCTTTCTATCTCGCCAGGAAGAAGTTCAATCCACAGGCTATATGTGTCATGAGTAATGAGTTCATTGCAAATTATTACGATAATGAAGCAGATAGTTTAAAAAATGGAAAGGAAATCTTGTATTGGCTGTCGATGGATCAAAAATCATTCTTCCCAACACAAAGGAAAATACAGCTGCATTCGGAAGATTCTCTGCATCTGCAAATCCAACAAAAAATCAATCAAAACCTGTAGGTGGACTTTTATCTACCTTACATGACTGTCTAAACAATACGTTTTTAGATATGCAATTCGGTTCATGTACATTAAGTGAAATGGCACTGGCAGCACAGCATATCAAAACTTATTGTGAAAATTATGTTGCAAAAGCAATCTTTACCTTTGATTGCGGGTATCCGTCTATGCGACTCATAGATCAACTGTTACAACAAAAACAATACTTTCTATTTCGTGTATCTTCTGTTTTTTTAAAAGCTTATATGGATCAGGTACAGGATGGTGAAGACAGATTATTTGAAGTAACATTCGATAGAAAAACGACAAATCACTATCGAGAGGATATTCGGTTTCGCCAGCATCTGATGAATACCACATATCAGCTTTGGTTCATTAAGATCATTATAGGAAAAGACATTGTGGAATATCTGATATCTAACCTGCCAATGAATGAATACAGCATAGATGACTTAAAGGAATTGTATCATCTGCGCTGGACGATAGAAACATCCTATAATCGTTTGAAGAACAGGATAAAATTGGAGGAATTCAGAGGATTCAAAGAGATACTCATCTCTTCTATCAGGGTATTTATGCAGATATATGGTTGTATAACTTGATATCATTAAAATGATAGAAATTAATGAAAAAGCAGCGATTGAACAAAAGGAAGATGGAGAATACGTAATCAAGCGAAATTTTAACAAGGCAGTGGGTATCATGAAAAAATGTTTATCAAATCATTGGTAATGATGGAAGAAGATATCTATAATACTGCAATGCAAGTGATTGAGGAAAATATTATGAACAACGTCGTGTGGGTAAAAAAAGATTGATCCTATAGTCGAAAAAGGACAACAACACCATCGGCAATATCCTATAAAAAAGCATATTGATTTATATATAGCATAGTGGCTCTCATATTTTTTTTCATAATGCCTTTTTTACTATGTTTTATGGATTAAATATGTTTATAAAAAGATTAGACATCTACATTTCATCTTGTACAGACATCTAATCTATTTTTTTATTTTGTCAACTTCCTTAACTGATTGGCATTGGTAGGTAGATACCCTGTTTTTTTAATACAACCATTTTCTAGATGGAGATAATTTTCCTAAACTTTACATTCCTCTATTAATTGTATTAAAAGGGCTGTGCTTTTTGGCTTAATTAGTAAATTAGTGTGATTTAAATATTATTACATAAATACTGTAACGATAGCGTAGGTTTATCCTATAGATGAAGTGAGTACATCTATAGGATAAACCTACGCTATCGTTACAACAGGGATTCGGCTCTTTATTTATCCAAACTTGTGGATTTATGCGCCAATTTGTGATAATTATTCCACATTAGTGTAGTGAACCGATTACTTTTAGCGATATCAATATCCCTATGATGTACTGAATTTCCTAGCATTATCGGTAGTGAATCGCCATCGGATGCGGACATATGTCCATTGCGGTCACTCTCCCATGCTTCTAGTTTCTGCCGGAGCAGGTCTATATTGTTAATCATTCGGGATAGGCACTGACATGTCATTACATAAAGCTCTATTTCGGCAATAAAAAGCCAGCTCACATGCTTGGAAGTGTAATGGATTTACAGCTTTTTAGCAATCATGTGGTCTTCCGCAGCAGGAAATGCTTTGTACAGGGATGAAAGGGCTTGGGTATTCTGATTGTCCATGACAAGTATGATTTTATCACGGCCAGGGTAGCTGACATCCACCAAGTACTTGATCACCTCTGCCCAGTTAACCGCAGTAAGGTGTTCCTGGACACTTACATGCCGCACGCCTCCTAGAGGTTACACGAATACAAATATACTGCATGTACCGTTTCGGATATATTCTGAATCAAATTTCTGGGTATCACCTGGGCGCATAAGCAGCGGCCCCCTGTATTCTCCAAGCAGCTGGGTATGGCTTTTCATCCATACATACCAACGGAACAGTAGGGTCATATGGCTTTTTATAAATGTCCAGAATCTCCTCCATGCGGGCTACGAATTCTGCGTTATCTTTGGGAGGGATGCATTAGTAGGTGTTTTGTGGGGCCGAAGTGTCCGGCGTGAATGCCCCTCCGGGGTAGGACTGCAGACCATCTGGATAATGAGTGCTTCAGCGCTTCCATCCACCTTGAGCAATGCAGCACTGGAATTAGGGATGATTTTGTAGACGACAATATCGGTAATGCCATTCTTAACATAAGACTGAATGATATTTGTTATGGTAGCAGGTCAAACAGCATAGCTGTGAGCAACCAAGGGATGGGTGAGCCCTGTTTCATGCTCTTCATCCGACTCATGCAGTATCAGGCACTGCTTTAAAACGGTTTTGCAGTTTTTTTTGTTGCGAAATGTTTTTTTGAAGTGTAGCCCTTTCATCATCACTAAGCTTAAAAATGTATATTTTTGATCTTGCCATAGAAAATCACCACCGTTTCTTTGTTTCTTTTATTGTGCCAGAAAACGGCAATAATAGCCAAGACTATTCAACTAAATATCATCATGTCAATACACTAGATGTATGCCATGCACGGCACAATAATAAAAGCAGGAAGAAAAACAACCTGCTTACTAAAGAATTGAATCGTCCTAATGAAATCCCGTCTTTTGACACCTAAAGAACAAAAAAACAGCTATAAGTCCTTTAAATGTCGCAGCACATTATCTACAAGGATATTTAGCTCTGTTCCAATATCGGAGAAAACATCCTATGTATTTAAATAATGAAATAGGACGCAGTCTGTTTTGTCAGTTGAATTGTATTAAAATGCACTTAGAAATAAAGATATCTGTAGTGGCGTCAATATTTATAGGACTTTATTTATAGGACTTTTTAATGCAGCATATAAAACAACTAAAAGAAAAGCGTGAGGAATACGGTGTATCACAATTACGATTTGCTGTTGCCTGTGGTATTAGTCGTGAGTATTACGATCGTATTGAATTGGAAAACAGCCATTGACAGACGAATTAAAGGAAACAATGACAAAACAGATTGAGCATTTCAATCCTCTAGAACCATTGTTCTTATTGGTAGATTACTTTCGTGTTCGCTTTCCAATTACGGACGCACTAGCAGTTATTCTTGATGTCTTACAACTTAAACCTGATTATATGTTTTTTTTCTAGTGTGGAATAATTATCACAAAATAATCAATATAGGCATCAAAGGGTGTATAATGAGAATAATGGAGATGATAAATTATGAAAAGCATCTATACTGTGGAAGCAGAGGAAAAACTCGTATATAAACTAGAAATCACAAGATGTCCAATATGTATATCGTCATTGTGTATCAAACAAATTGTAATGACACTAAGCGGAACATATCAGATTATAAATTTAGGTTATGGATGTCCAGATAAAAACTGTAAAGGAAATGATGTCGTATATTCATCAGAAGAAGCATTTCATCAAAGCTTATGGTATACAAGATATGGTATGGATGTTTTTGCCTTTATTGGAGAGCAACGTTTCTGTAATCATAAAACCAGAATGGAAATAGCGGAAGAATTGAAACAGTATCATGTTCAGATAACTGACCGTGAGGTTGAGAAATGTATGAGAAATACAAGCACCTTCTTAAAACAGATAGCACAGAAAGACAAAACGAGACTTATCAGACTTGCAAAGCAAGATATGGTGGTATCGTACTGTCGTTAGATGGTATACAACCAGCGAAAGGGAATGAACCACTATATGTTTTAAGAGAAGTTTTGTGTGGTAAAGTGATTGCATCAATCAGTATGAAAAATGGGTCTTCGAAAGAGTTGAAGGAAGCCTTAGAGCCATATGTAAATACAGATGTTCCCATACTTGGTTTCGTCAGAGATAGACAAAGATCAATACGGAAAGCTCTAAAAGAATTACGTTCGGATGTTCCTTATCAGTTCTGCCAGTTTCATTACTTAAAAGATATTTCAAAGCCAATGATAGCATCAGATAGAAAGTTAAAAACTACAATCAAGAAAAACCTGCGAGGTTTGCAGGCAATCGAAGTAAGTTTTAAGCAGAATGAGCAATTAGAGGAGAAGGAAAAAGAAATCATAAACGGATATTGTGAGGCTATAAGATCTATTCTGTTAGAAGATGGAAAACCGTCACTAGAACTACCTGGGATGAAAATTTATGAGAGACTGGAAGAGTTAAAAAAATCGTTTGAGCATTCATTGCGAATGGTAGAGCAAAAAAAGAGACTTTCAGTATATCTTAAAACGTTTCCCACAATGATCAATAGGAGAAATCACAAAAGAAGCTATCACAAGGTGCAAGAGATGTATGAAATCATAAGAGATATAGTCAAAAGCCTAGAAAAAACAAGCTTTTCCACCAGTCAATCGCACGAGGAGGCTCTTAAAAGTCTATTGATAAAAGCCTTTCAAGAAAAGGGTCAAAAGCATGGCATGAAAGGGTTTATGGAAAATCTAAAATGATACAGCAAGGGATTTTGGGAAGGATTATTCACGTATTATGATAATCCAGAGATACCAAAAACAAATAATGATCTCGAACGTTCATTCCATTTAGCTAAACAAGATTATCGTAGGATTGCAGGAAATGATGATTGGGGTAGATATATACAATATCAAGGAGAAAAGGTGATGTTTATCTATAATTATACAAATAGGAGAGACGATATGATTAAAAAGTTTACAGAAATAGGAAAACTTACTTACAGATCAATATCACAAGATTACCTAAACAAGAATAGTGATCAAACATCGCGATATCGTTATAATAGGAATTCTGCTCTCTATTTATCTATGCTCGAAGATATGTGCGCTGATATGTGATAATTATTCCACACTAGTTTTTTTAAAATTATGGATAATGTGGATATGATTCAAATATATTCTTGGAAACACAAATTTGCTGGCACATAGTATGACTTTATGCTCTATTGTATGTCGGTTGGTGGTGTAATGAAAAGGCTTTGTTTGGCTATCAATGACAGAGCAGGTATTTTAGATATTCCACATTAAGGAAAAAATAAGGCAGGTGAATGTATTTCTTATTTTCGTAAGCAGAAAGATTAGGACAGTACAGAAAAATGTGGAGATGATATACCTAAAAACACTGTAGAAATCTTATATCTGGGTACTTTATGTAGTGAACCATATATGTGTGTATCAGAAGTATTATGAGCTGTATGTCAAGAATGGCACAGTTGAAGATACAGAAATTAAAAACAAATTTTAATACGTATGAAGAATGAGCTTGCTTATTATGCGGTTGTTGATTTACTGACTTATCGAGACGCTGAACGCATCGCTTTTTCTTTTTTCAATCATTATATCCGCTTTTTTAGACAGAGAGGACGATAAATCGAAAAATCAATGAAAGATAAATGCGGATTGGGCATGGTTTATAGGAGAAGACAGAGAGCAGATACAATAAACAACGAAATCAGAGACTTATACATTACAAAAGGCATTGCATCGGTTAAAAGGCAAGTAGCACCTACGAAAAAATGTTACAGGAATTAGATAAAGAAAACCCCACAACCATACTGAAAGATATGATTGAGCTGGCAGAACTGGAAAATAAGCTTTATTGTAGTTAGAAAATCAAAGATTGTAGAATGAATTGATACAACTGTTCCACAAGAGAATGACGGTATTTTTTAATTTTTTCTATCGATGTTCGCCATTTTATCAAATTCATTTGTATTAATGATGAGGAAGAAAAAAGCAGATTGTATCTAAATGATTGCCGTGCAGATAGTAAATGAAAGAAGAAAAAGATTTCTAAAAGTGTCGGAATCAATCTTTCATGAACAGTGTTATGTGAAAGGAAGAAAATATTTAAAATTGGTAGTGTTATTATCAAAAAAGCAAGAGGCTGAAAATGCTTTACACTGAGAATATATGCCTTAGTAGTAAAGTAATTTATGAAACATCAAAAGTGGTAAAATATTCGAGCAAAAGAGTTGCAATTCCATTATTTTTCATGATATATTTTTTTACGATTGGTAAATATTGGATTTAAATTTTTCTCATGAAAGGAGGGGGTATCAGTAAGAATGGACATTTGCTATTTTGTCAAATGAGAGTGCTTAACAAAGGATCATCCCATGAACAAATAACGATATCCGAAAAGAAACAGAAGCAAATCTTTCAGCGGAAGTATGGGGGTAAGACAAAATACCAAGTGCTGTTTTTAGAATAGTGATTTAAAAGACAAAAGAGTACATCTACAAAGGCACATAAATTGGGAATTAATGGTACACTTACCCATTTGTTTTTTGAATCAAGAATTACAAGATCTATTTGAAAGGAGATGTCTATGAAAGGTAACAAAGTCTTTACACTGGTATGTTTAAGTTCGCTTATTATGGGAAACATCCCATATCAACCTATCCATGCCACAACTTCTACGACGGATGTAAAAGAGGAACAGAGTACTTCTGTTGCAAGAAAAGAAGTGCTTAGCTTATTCAAAGACCAGACATGTACTAGATTAGCTGATGGAATCACACAGGAAAACATCGATCAAGCGCGAGCAAAGGTTGAGACCGTCAATCAGGCTGAAAAAGAAAGATTGACAGCTTTGATAACAAAAGCCAATGCTATGCTTCAACAATTCAATCTGAATGGATTGTATGGCACTTTCACTCAGCTGTATTTCTATAGTGATGGTAGCTATTCTGCTCGATTGGTGACAAAAGGAGGTGTGCCTCATTCTTATATCAAGGATAGTTATGCATCAATCAAGATTGATGATGCAAATAAGGAGAATGTCTATACAAAAGATTATGTTGGTAATGTATCACAACAAGCGACAACAGAAACTCTTGATCTAAAAGAAGGGTATTATCTAACGATAACAATAAAAGAGCCATGGCGTTTTTCAACAAACCACAACGATGAATTGAAGCAGAATGATACCAATCCATATAAATATGTTGTTAGAAATGGAAAATTAGAGCGTATTGATGACAAGAACAGCGTATTACACTTGTTAGGGTTAGGAAACAATGAATATGCCTCTTTAAGAGTCGATTACAATTCCATGAAGATGCGCTTGACAACAAGAAATGTTACGCCACATTCATATTTTTCAGGTTCTTATGAAAAAATCGAAGTTCTTGATACAACAAATGTAGTTGTATACACCAAAGATTTTAATGGTAAACAGAGGCTTGAAGCAGGGATAGAAGACATTCCTTTTGCAGTCGGCTATAAGATTCGCCTCAGCGGTTCTGAGCAGGATTTCAGAGTAAAAGCCTACCAAGATGACAATACCCCTCAGTCTTTACAGCTGTCCAAGAACAAAGCAACTCTGAAAATAGGAGCTAGCGGACTTGAACTGATGAAGTCACAAAATGGATCTGATTTGGAATCCGAAGTCATCAGTCTTTTTACAGATGGCTCTCTTACAAGATTGGTCCCAGATATGACACAGGAAAAAATCAATACAGTAAAGAAAAAAGTTGAAGCATCCAATGAAGCTGATAAAGAGCAGATGTTGTCTACAGTATCTAAAGCAAGTAATCTGTTACAGCAGTTCAATCTGAATGGATTGTATGGCACTTTCTCTCAGCTATATTTTAATTGCGATGGTAGCTATTCAGCTCGTCTGGTTACGGGAGCAGGACAGCCTCACAGTTATATCGCAAAAGACTATGCAACGATCACGGTAAAGGATACGACAGGAAAATCTGTATTCGAAAAGAAATATGTAGGAAATGTTTCTGAAAAAGCTGCAACACAAAGCATTGAATTGAAGGAAGGATACACCTTGACGATTGTTATGCAGGAACCATCTCGTTTTTCAACGAATCATAACGATGAATTGAAACAGAACAACAGCAATCCATATACATATGTCGTTAGAAATGGTAAACTGGAAAGAATCGACAATAAGAACCGTATATTCCACTTTACCGGATTAGGTGATAGAGAATATGCCACACTGAAAGTTGATTACAATTCCATGACCCTGGCTTTGAATGCAAAGAAAGTGATACCACACCAATGTCATTAAGTTAAGAGGATGAAAGCAAACAGGATGCGGTTTTATTTTATCT
>OLPX01000167.1_pt1 | contig 76681 bp, 74 predicted proteins | sample 1672491 | NCBI WGS metagenome assembly OLPX01 (sample SAMEA3136692, study PRJEB25190) | human gut metagenome | biome: human gut; feature: human-associated habitat; material: faeces | place: Austria | collected 2013
TGTCCTTTGCGTACCACTCCGACATGATGTTGATAAAGGGCGCAAACTCCAATGTATCGGGCTTTTCGCTGTCTATCCCGTTGTTGACTGCGATAAAGCGCACATTGTTCCGTCTGAATATCTCCATCGCATTGCCGACTTGGAGATAGTCACGCCCCCAGCGTGTCAGGTCTTTCATAATGCAGACACCGATTTTCCCGTTCTCTACATCGTCCATCATGCGGGAGTAGGCAGAACGGTCAAAAAATCTGCCGCTTTCGTCATCGTCAATGTAGTGCCGGATATTGGTTAAGTGCTGCCCTCTGGCGTAGTTCTCCAAAAAGATTTTTTGGTTCTGTATCGAGTTACTCTCACCGCCGTCCCTGTCCTCGTCGCCCACGGAAAGGCGGGAGTAAAGGGCTGTAATTTTACTATAATCAGTCATGTGCATAACCTCCTGTGCGTCCATATAGGCTTCCTTTACACTTAAAATTATGCACTCCATCGGGCGGAGCCGTATTCCTCACCGGGACGGTATTTTTTGGCGTTTTTATGCCGGAAGTAAAGGATCGCATAAAATGCGGCTGCGGCGATCACGCCGGCTCCCATGTCCATCAGGTGGATACTGGGTAGCGGGTTTTGGAACGCCAGGCCAAAGTTCTGAAGCAGAACCATCAGCCGGGTAATAGCAGAATCCCCTGTACAGTGACGGTACAGCCATGCGCTTTTGTCGATCAGATAGAACACAATCGCAAATGGGATAAGTTTGGGAAGCAGCTTTTTGACCTGAACGCCCTGTAACTTTTCCCGGACAGCGGATGCCAGTTTCTGCCCCCAGGCGCTGCCCCCGGTCTGGTTGGAGGGTGCTTTTTTACGCGGCTTGCGAGCCGGCATAGCCCCCCGCCTGATTTTCCTGCTCATCGTTCCTGTCCCCTCTCTTTCTTGTGAGATTTTTCGCGTTCACGGTGCTTCGCGACGCGGTCTTTGGCAATCTGAAGTTTCTTGCGGATGGACATCTTCGGCTTTTTCTCCTTTTCCGCCGAGATGCCCGCATACTCCTTAAAGGCAGCGGTCATAACATCCACATCCCTGGCGCGGAAAAAGACCAGATACCGGGGCGGGGATGTGAAACTGTCTTTTTTCAGGCTGTAGTCAATGCCGTATTTTCGGGCCACGCGCTCAAAGGATTTGATATTGTTGTCCGTAATCTCAATGTTGGTAAGCTGACTTCCCTCCTTCATCATCTGTTTCAGGCTCTGCTTGCCCCGCCGGGTGACCGAGCTGCACCGTCTGATCGACGATTTCTGCTGATTCATTTCCGAAACCAGCTTTTTAAGCACCGCCTTCAGAACGCCCTCTGTCACCTTTGCCCCCTTGATACAAAGAGAGATGGTTTTTTCCGTGGTTTCCTCCTGCATTTGGTTTATCACCTCCTCGTTCCGGGAATTTTTCCTGTTTACCTGAATAAAAGCTGCAAACTCATGATATGACCTTGACTACTATTCCTCTCTTCTGCCGTAGAGATCATGGTTGACAAGGGCGCTGTAATAGCTGCTGATGGTAACCGGCGCATTGTACAGGGTAGCCAGTAAGTAGCGTTTGATGTTTTTGATCGCCGTGGTGTTTGATTTGAGACAATCTAAAACGTACTCAATATGGTCGCTGGTCAATTTCATCAGACGGCTTTTTACCACTTCAGCGGGCTTGTCCTCGCCGCAGACATGAAGATACTGTCGCTTGGAGCAGACCGTCTCCACAAGCAGCTCCAGAATTTCGTTGAGCACCTCTCCATCATATGGGTGGTTGGCCAACAGAACATCAAACTCCAACTGATCCAAAAAATAATCCCGATACTGTTTGTACTCATCCAATCCATCATATCCATCGTCGCCTTCCGGCGGATAGATAGGATTGATCTTGTTAAACTCAGTATTATTTATATTAGTCTTATTAGAGTGTCGTTCTGACATATCTAGAGATGTCGTTTTAACACTTTTAGAAGTGTCATTTTGACACTTCTGGAAATGTCGGTTCTGGAGCAGTGTTGAAAAGTTCTTCACATAGATGCGCGTCGGTTTGCCCTGTCCCTGGCGTTTGCGCTCAATCAGGCCATATTCACTGTCCAGTTCATTGAGCAGCTTCACCGCCTTCTTGTTGCCGCAGTTCAAATCTTCCATAATGCTGTCCACCGTGTAGTAGATAAACACACGGTTTTCCTCATCCACCCAGCCATTCCTGGCCGAGAGGGCAAGCCTGTCCAGCATCAGGCCATACAGGAGTTTGGCTTCCAGGGAGATTTCGCACAACGCTGGCTCTGTAAAGAAAGCCTTCGGGATGCGGTAAAACGCAAACTGCTCTGCACCTGCGCCATAGAAATAGGGCAAATCCGGCAGTTTTCTTACGCGATCCATTTTATCGCCAAAATTCCATGTTACTCATAATCCTGGTCCTCCCTCTTTTTTCTGCCCTGCATGATCTGTTTCATCTGGCCGTCCGCCAGTGTCGCAGCGCGGACACAGCAAAACATGACCAACACCAGCAGCAGAACCGCCAGGCCGATCATCCATTTCAGCATATCGCTCACATCCCTTCCTTTGATTTTGTGTCATAGCAGTCTCCGGCAGGCACTTCCGCCGGAATGACAACGGCACATTCATATGGCGGGGCCGGCAAAATGAACCGCCCCGCCACATGGTATCTACTGTTGTCAGTAGTTAACATTTGAGTGTTTGCCTGTGCTCATCCCAGACCCGTTCCTATCCCGATTCCCGCGACGTATTTTCCTGGCAAGACACGCAGAATGCACATTCAGTGCCAGGTATCTATCTGGGCAGGCTATTCAGTTGTCAAGGTACTGTGAAGGGAATGGCTTAACGCCTTTCCCTTCACTTCTCGGATTCTTTAATGGAGTTTTTCAAGCTATCTGCGTCAGATAATTTGAAAACTTGCAAAAGAGCTTTTAGACGCCTATATCCGCTGCCAAATGAAAAAAAGCCGCCTGCAAGTGATGATTTCACTCACAGGCGGCAAGCTGGATAAAAGAATATCAGGCTTTCTGCATCCCGTACTTTTCACTGAGGTAACTGGTCAGGCAGTTCTCAAGCGAGCATACCCCGGCAAACGTACAGGTAACGGTAAAGCTGTGATCCAGGTAGCGGTAGGGATTACCGATCTGGCTGAGATAGGATTTGACCCGCTCCTCATAGGGCAGGCTCGGATCGACCTGGATGCTACTGGTGTCCACCAGTTTTCCGCATTCGCAGGCTTCATGTTGTTAGTCATCCTCCTCACCCCACTTCCTGGCGCAGCGGTTATAGACCCCACGCGGGATGCCAACTGCGTTGATTCCTTCTCTCCGGCGCACACGGGTGATGGCTTTCTTAATCATGTCGCTGACCGCCTGGTAGGAAACGCCAAGTTCGGACGCGATGTCCTTCGTGCCTCTCTGCTCGATAAAATAGAGGATGATTACATGCCGCTGCTTCGGCGTCATGTGACCAAGGAACTTCTTAACCTGCCTCACATCCTCCCGCTCGATCAGGTCGGTCAGACCGTCCCAGGTGAAATCGCCCATATTGCTGCAACGGTCAGCATATAGGCCATCCAGCGAAATCTGGTGGTGACGCTGTTTCCGTTCATAGTTGGCGTTCAGGCGATCTTCTGCTTCCAGATACAGGCGGATATACCAGTTTTCGTTCTCGAAAACATCTTGAGCCACAGTTTCTTCATTTTCTTCCAATGCACCCCAGTATGTATAGCCGCCACAGTCATGGAGCCGGAACACGGTTGATTCCCGACCTCTGCGGCAAGCCACATACCCGTTCTGATAAACCGTGATCAGCATATCCGAAATCATCTCCCGGACAAGGATTCTTGCATCGGATTCCTCCAACTGCCGGATGCCCGGCACAGCAGCCTTCTTGCTGGGTACATTCTCTACCATAGACTTCAGATTTTTCAGTGTAAGCATAAAAGACCATCCTTCCTGCCTTGCGGCACGGGCGGCCTGGTGCTTACGTTGATCGCAAACGAAGAAAGGCAGCAAGAATGATCTCAGGCGCGCCCGTTTTTTTTAACGGGAGCCTAAGAACTCCTCTTGCTGCCTTATGCCAGCGGTGTTTTTCTCTATGTAAAGAGATGCGCTGTTCGTATTTGTAAACTAACTTGTCCGATGTTGCTCCAAACGGAGCCTTAAATCATCATAGGAACCATCCCCCTTCACATCTCAGACGTTTTCTGCTGCTTTAACAAGCTGTCTAGAAACAAACTCTTGTTATCTCAATTATAGCTGGGCTTACTTGGGAAGTCTCCAAGCAACGGGCACAATCACGTCTCCAAGATGCACAATTATTTTTTTGTTTTTTAAAGGCTAATATTTGCAATGCAAATCTATCTTTACGTAACTCAAAGACGCGTGTATAATAAGATAAAGGAGTGATGGCTCATGCAAAAATCTAATAAGCACGAACAAATCCAAGCGATTAAACAACGCCTGAATGATGCTCTTAACCGGTCAAAGCTCAATATAAATCAACTAACTGACGCAATTAACGAATCCAATGACATTGAGGTAAACTATGGTACAGTCCGTAATGTTCTAGATCAAAGTAAAGATGCAATCGATTTAACTACCGTAATTGCTATCTGCCGATATCTTCACTTAGATACCGCCATGATACTATCCCGTCCAGGAACCAAGGATACAACATACCAAAGCAACGGAAACTTTCTTGCTTCTGGCAATTTCACTGTTCTTGATGATCCAAAATATTTTGGAGAATTTCACGGCTTCTTTTATTCGCCAAACCATAAAAGCCCTGAACTAATACGCTTTGATCTGGAAATCGCCCAAAAGAACGCTCAAGCAACAGCTACTATGCACTACCACGGACGACCTACTTCTGTCGAAGGCAAACCTTATACTGATCCACGCGTCTTGTATGGAACTCCCTATGTTGACGCACGACATTCAACAATCTTTTTGCTACTTACAAATGAAACGGGTGATTTCTATTTTTTATATTTCAATTGGCAACACTTTCGCTCACATGGACTCTATTTCCGCAGGGGGATTGCTCTAACTCCTTCATCGCTTCGAGACAATCCAGTATTATTCATGAATTTTGTTCTATTTGCACTTCCTATAGATGAGGCAGATACTTCATATGTCTCTGGCCTCTTAGCCGAAGTGTCGCCTTCCTTCTGCATATCCCAAGAAAAAGTCAATCAACTTCGTTCCAAGGAGCCCTTAATCGAATCTTTCTTTCAGGCATTTGGTTACATACTGGAACATGAGAAACAACCAATGTATACCATTAATGAAACACAGATTCTCAGCACATCTAATCCTCACATGGATGAAGTGGACGTGATTAAAGCAATGCTCCTACTAAAGGACGCTTCTCTTTCCCCAAAACGGATTGCATACGAAGATGTTGAAGCGTATGCCGCATTTAGCAAGAATTTTCTTCAAAAAGCTAAAAGGAAAGATTAAATAAAAAAGCCGGAGCAGATAGAAAGTAACCGCCCTATAATCGCCCGTCCCGACAGACCCAGCTACCATCCAGGCAGACCATGTTGAGCATTTCAGAGACAAAAAGAGCTGCCGCAGCAAGTGCGGCAGTGAACTGACCCAGATTGTGCAGACAGTACAAAAAGAGCCCCTGGTGCAGGAATATTCGGTTTTAGCAGGAGTGGCGCAGCGAGAGCGGCGGCACTCCTGTTTTGCTTTGGATGCGCTCATGGTTGTAAAAGTGGATATAGCGGTCAATCATCTCGTCGGCTTCAAAGAAGGTCGCCGGTTTGTGGCGGTAGATACACTCCGTTTTGAGGATGGAGAAGAAATTTTCCGCCATAGCGTTGTCATACGAGTTCCCACGTCTTGACATCGAAGGCGTAATGCCGTATTGTTGAGTCAGCTTGAAATATGCTTGCGAGGTGTATTGAAAGCCTTGGTCGCTGTGGAGCTGCAACTCTGCGGCGACCTTCTTCTTTTCGTTGCGTACTGCCTGGCGGATGGTGTCCAGCACCAGGTTCACCGTTTGCTGTGTCGCAGTTTTGTAGGCCACAATGCTGTTGTCATACAGATCCCGGATCATGGACAGGTACAATACCCCCTGCTTCGTCTGAATATAAGAAATGTCAGTTACCCATTTGCAGTTGGGAGCCGCGGCTTGGAAATTTCGGTTGAGTAGATTTTGGTATTTATGTACGTGCTGGCCCATCTGCTGCCACTTTCTGCGGCGACGAATCTCTGCCAACAGGCCGTATTTCTTCATGACACGCAAAATGGTCTTGGGGTTGTGGTAAATCTCTTTGCTGCCTTTCAGCCACTGCCGCATCCGTCGGTAGCCGTAGGTATGAAAACATTTTGCCTGCTGCTGTCGGATCGTTTCGGCAAGAGCAGCATCCTTTTCTGGCCGGTTCATCCGCTTTACAAAGCTGTAATAGCCGCTTCTCGATACTGAAAAGAATTTGCACATTACAACAATGGGATACTCTTTCCTGTGGCGGTAAATCACTGCATACTTTGCCTTTGCTCTCACTTCCTTCCTGTGGATCGCAGAAAATCCCGCAGCAGCTTATTTTCCATGCGCAGCCGCTGAATCTCGTAAGCCTGCTCTGCAACAATGTCCCTTGGCGAAGCAGCTTTTCTCTGCCGTCCTTTGGGCCGTATCGTGATTCCGGCTTCTCGCTTCCGTTGTTTGGCACGTTCCCGTTTCACAAGGCTTTTTACGACATACTTATCCCGAAAGCCAAAATACTCCGCTACTTCTCTCTGCGTTTTTCCCGATCCAAGCATAGCTTCGATTTCAGGCAACAATTCCTGCACATGTGTGTAATTCCTTTTTCCCATAGTAATACCCCCTGATGTAGTATTTCCATTTTCCTACATCAGGGGGTACTTTGTCTATTGTCCGTTTTTACTGGACCTGTTCACAGCTCGGAGTTCCAGGGGTGTTGTTAAACGATTTTGGTTATTCAGGTCAAGTGAGGATTCTTTCTTCCAAGTAGTTTCTCTGTATGTAGTTGGAAAAGATCTCTATGAACTGCACAGCAGACGGGCGATTGTCCAGTGGGTATCCTGCAATCTGTACCAGTCTGGCAGGATCGTTTTTCCATGCAATGTCAGACAGCTGCAAAAATCGCCATCCCAGCCCCATCTGCACGCAGTTTTAGCACCACCTTGCCGGAGCTTTAGCCCCACTTTCACGCACTGAAGCCCCAAAGCCTTATAATTGGTTTAGCACAGCCAAGCTGTGACTAAATCAATTGGAGGTTTCGTAATGACAAATTATCGGGAGATCTTGCGGTTAAGCAGTCTTCAGTACAGCCAGCGAACCATTGAATCAATGGCACACTGTTCCAGACATACGGTGCGAGATGTACTGCAGGCAGCAAAGGAACAAGGCATATCCTGGCCCCTCTCCGACGATGTCGCCAATGCCGATCTGGAACAGCTTCTCTTTCGTAACCGCCAAATAGGTTCTTTCCAAAGTTAGTTGATTTGATAATAATACTCATTTAAAAGAATCTTTGCTTTTAATAAATGAAAGCTGTTCCTGCCATACATAATACGTTTAATTAATTTGATTTTATTGACGCTTCCCTCTGCCAAACCGTTGTTAAACTTATATTTTATTGCATTTTTTACTGCGTTAATATCGGATTTTAAACCATTGACATAAGTATCTATCTCGTCAATGTACAGGGATTGGGCTGTTTCTATCCACAAATCCAGCTCATTATATTTTCCAGAAAATATAATTCGATGAAATTCTCTTAATAAATCATATAGTTGTCCGAGAACGGGATACTTCTTAACTGCGGCTTCATATTGTTCTTCCGTTATTCCATTTACCTTTTCTTTTGAACTCCAGGAGTTCACTTTATTTCCGTCACAAACTATACACTTCCATCATGAGCCGAATTCCGACTTTCAGGCCTTCCTCAAAAGCGGTCTTCTCCCATGCACAGCACACCGTTCCCTGCCGATCCATGATCTTCTCCCAAAGCGGAATCTTATCTCCGACGTAGTCATCTACGAGCCTATCCATTCCATCCAGCCCTCTCAGCCACTCTTCCAGCTCCTTTTCCTTGGCCTTTGCAGTTTTCCCGGCAACTGTGTTTTTCTCTACTGGATTATTCTCCGTGTAATGCTCGTAGATCAGATCCAGCAGGTTCTCCACCGGCGGGTAATACTCCGGCTCTGTTTTCTTCAAATACTCCTCCAGCATTTCCTTCAGTTTTTCTATAATGCTACCATCCTTCCCAACCGAGATTCACATCCTCAGTTACGGCACATATTACCGCACACTTCTGTACATAGCAACCTATTTTTTGCGGGTTTTCGGATATCCCATCTTCTCCTTCACTTCATCCGGCACATCAATCAGTCCAAACCGATAGAACATCCCATAAATGTAAGTCACTCCCCGGATACCGCCCAGAGCTTTGGGTCTCTCTACTACTTTTTCTTTTATATTTCCCAGTGCCAAAACTATAGAACTCCATGCCAAACTCTTACTCTTCTCCCGGCGGTCAATCCACAGCTCTTTCGTGTACTCGCCGTTCCTACCTTTTTTTATTTCGTAAGAGAATGGCAACCCGGAGTAGGTTTTGAATTTCACACCAGCATAAGCCAGAACCACTTTCCAGAAGTTTTCTTCTGTCGGATCAGCCCTCCACCGCTTCATTGCTCTGTATCTCCGCTGCCGCTCTGCTCCGACACTGATCTTCTCTTTGGATGCAGTACTTGGGAAGTACACGCCTTTCTGATATGGTAGGTACGAAGTAACGGAGGCTTTGGAGAGTTTCAGGGTATTTGCAGTTGAGAGTACGGAGGTTTTGTAGTCCTGTATTTCTCGGTATTCTTCAAAAATGTTTTTTACTTTTTCCGCCACTTCTGATTCATACACACCTGCCGTGATGAGCAGCTTCCGTACCTTGATGGAATTTAATCCCAGCTCATCGCCGATGGCCTGCAAGGACATCTCAGAATCATAAAGCGCCACAGCACTTTCCATCTGCTCTTTCAGATTCTTCCCGGCATCGTACTCCGGCTTCAGCTTCTTCCGGCCACCGCCTGGTTTTCTTGTTTTCTTCATTTTACTCATGCAGCTCCAGCGGCAGTCCATCCGGGTCGTGGAAGAAAGTCATCTTCTTGCCGGTGTAATCATCCACACGGATTGGCTCACATTCAATCCCTATCTCTGCCAGCTCATTCACTGTCTGCTCCACACTCTCTACACAGAAAGCAAGATGACGCAGACCGCAGGCCTCCGGGCGGTTCACACGCTTCGGCGGGTTTTCTTCTGCAAAAATCTCCAGCTCTGTGTGTTCGTTAACACGCAGATCCAGCTTCCAGTCTTTACGCTCTGGGCGATAGTTTTCTCTGATGACAGAGAATCCCAGCTTGTTCACATAGAAATCCTTAGCTGCTTCATAGTCAGATACGATGATTGCAATATGATGTATTTTTGATAAATTCATTTTATGTCACACTCCATTTCTTTTATTTCCGTTATAAACTATATAGCGACCTTCAAAAAAACCGTGTGAACTTCTGGAGTTCAGTTTGTCCACACGGCCGATCTTATTTCAGTTTTTCGAGGATTTCATCCGCACTCATGCCGCTGGCCAGCAGCTTCTTCAGCACAGCCTCTGCTTCGGTCTTCTTAGCTTCTTCAGCGGCCTTAGCATCTGCCTTTGCCTTCTTCGCTTCCAGAGATGCCACTTCTTTTTCGGCCTTCTTCAGAGCAGTCTTCTTCTCCTTCAAATCAGCCTTCAAAGTGTCAATGTTGGCGGTGATGGATGCGATTTCAGTATTCAGAGACGCAATAGTCTCTTGCTTTTCTGCGATCTGGGATGCGTAGTCTTTGGTGATATTGGTTTTGGGACGGTTTTTGCTGCCTTTCGTTCTGGGCATCGTGATAACCTCTTTCCTTTTTTAATTTAATGGCATCGAATCAACAAGTTCTTTAATCGCTGTCGATTTAAAAACAATTCCTAATCCCAGCACCTCTTGCGTAATATAATTCGTTCCTGTTGGGATTGCCTGCAATGTATTATTCCGAATCATTGTCATCGCAACAATACCAAGCAATTTCAACTTTCTTTGTCCAACTACAATTTGTCCGTTCTTAAAATTCTCGAATGTCAAATCTATGTAAACAGGACTCCCACTTGAACCAGGAAATACTTGTGCATCAATCACAAATTCCGGCTGTCCATTGAAATCATATTGCGGGTGACTTGAAATCATGCCCGTTCTAATAAGTGGCAGATTATTAGCCATATCATATCTACCATCTGGATAACCAACAAAATACACATTCTCTGCAACCGATAATTCTGGCTCATGAAAATCAGCAAGCATGGAATAATCAACATACTTATAGTATATTTTATCTTCCATGGCAATAAAAAGCCCCGTACAATCCATTGCCGCAATATCGACATTTGGATTGGGATGCCCTTTGACAATTTGATCTACACCTTGAAGATTAAGCTCCTGTTTATGCCCATGTTTCGGTTCCCCATTTTCTTTACACGTGAAAGATATAGCAATATTGGGGGTTCCAATTAACACATGTTTATTTGAGATTAAATACAATTTATATTGGTTTTCTCCTACAGGGCGAGACAACAAGAATCCTGTTCCTATTGATGTTACTTTTGCCTTCACTGTTTTTGCATTCTATTCTTAGCGTTGTATATAATAGTTGCTCGTAAACAGTATTCATAATTACCCTCCCTTTATCTTCGTATCATTATCACATCTTCGCCGACCATAAGGTCGTTGCCTGCTACTCACCACGGAGAGGTGTGTGATTTATCAAAAAGATTTTTGATTTGTCCGAGCAGCGTAGGGAGCTACCGCTCCCAGTATATCACAATTTCAACCCTTTTTACAGACGTTTTCTCGCCTTCATCACCGCACAATACATCAATCCGCCTAGCACTCCGCCGACTGTGTTATAGAAGATGTCTGATAGCTGAAATGTACCCAAGCGAAGCAATAATTGTAGCATCTCAATGCTTATCGAAAAGATAAATGCTATCTTCCCGCTATACCACAGTATCTTCTTCCAACTGTTTCCTATCTTCTTTCCGAACGTCCACATCACTACAACTGAAAACGGCACCATCATAATTACGTTCTCGATACACTCGGTGGTCAACTGCCTCTCACCATTCACTGTCTCCCAGATGCCCCAGCCACCCATAACATCGGACAATGGATTCATCCAAAGATTACGGTTCAATAATGTTCGGAACAGAACAAGTGAAGTCACAAAAGCTAAGAAAAACAGTTTACGAAAGAACACACTCTCTTTGAACTTCTGATACCAGATCACCACGGCACTCTTCCAGCCTTTGCCTGCTGCGGAAGGTTCATAAGCATATAGATAGAAGAACATGGCAAAGAATGAAAGCAGAAGTGAAAATCCAAACGGCTCATACAGAGCAGTCAGGATGTTTGTGAGGATCTTTCCGAGTAAACTAACTATTCCATTCATCACGTTTTACAGATCACTGAACAGGTCAGCCTTGTACACGCCTTTTTCTAACATTTTCTTGAAACTATCCTTTACCGCTGCCACATCTTCATGGTAGGTCATACCATACCATGTATCATTGGTTTTCAGAACCTTCACTGACATCTTACCCTGCTCCAGCAGTTCACCGATGAAGATTGGGATCAGATACTCGGCTTTCTGAGGATTGCTCGGTACTTCTTTTTCAAAAAATTCTTTGAAGCCATCCTCCAGTGTAGTAAGGAAATCAGGAGTCAAGCCCCAATGTGTTTGCCAATATAGAGTTAGACCCTGGGTACGTTTTCTTCATCCTCGAAATACACTCATCCAAGACTTGAACATGTTATTTTTATCGAGCATGTCAAGGATTGCATTTTGTACAAAGGTTACTACGCAGCTAAGTAATACCAATATAATAAATCGAATCCACCAGCATTTGAGCACTCCAAACCAGTCAAATAGATTCAAAAAGAGGATGTGCCACAAATAAATCCAAAGCGTTGACTTGCCTATGAAAGTAACAAGTTTGTTGTCATATACTTGAAGGTGTTTTCTTGATGCAATCTCAATTAATAAAATGGACATGAACACCCCATATGACAGAAAATATATCCTTGGAGGATATTTAAAGATAGCCATATTTTTCACTGCACCAGTTTCTATATAAAACAACACCAAGATGGCAAAGAAAGCTCCCATGGAGAATAAGAATAGCATTCTCTTTGGTGCCTTTGGCAATTCATCATAATTCATCCCTATGAGTGTCAGAATCCCATATGGAATAGCATAATAAAAGATAGAGTAGAATAAAAAATTCTCCATTCCAATATGATAATGCGCCATTAATTCATATGCAATATAAACAAATATAGTACAAAAAACAACCTTAAACGATGATAAGCTCAATTTATAAAGGAATGGAACTTCAAACGCACATAGGAGGTACACCAGAATTATCCAAACATATCCAATGCCACGACTACCGCTTTGTAGCAAATAAGAGTAAATGATATCCCGAACCGTATATGTTTTACCCAGAGTTGCCATAATAATAAAGAAAATTGTCAAAAAAATATATGTCGGAATAAGTAATCGAACTATGCGTTTCAATAAATATCCCCTATCAAAAAGTGGATGTTTCGGTTTTTTCTTTGCAAGATACCTTCTGTATGAATTCCTAGCAAGCATTCCCGACAAAATAACCATAAGAGGAACATCAAAACATCTCAATTGCAATAAAAAAGTCGGTCCATCCACATGAGCTAGGATCAACAACAGTAACCCAAGTGTCTTTAAAAAATCAATATATTCGATTCTCCTAAAACTCATGAATACTCCTCCATTCGTACTAATCTAGCATGAAAGCTTCCACAGACATCCTAATTCGTAATTTATTCTATCTGGAAGCTTTTCAAATCCGCTGCCATTTGTAAATGTCATTTCTCCGAAATAGATTTTTCCTTCAACATTGTATAGGTCAACTCTAACATGACTAAAGTCTGCGCTAAGCTTTTTTGCAACTTCAACCATTGTATCGAAATTCTCCGGCTTTTCGACCGAAACGCTGGAGTTTTTATAACCACCTTGCGTCCATGGCATCAAATTCCATTCCATATCGTATACATTTCTAGTGTGATTTGTGTACCGATCACAATCCACCCAGCAATAATAGGGAACGCCATCGAAGCATAGAAATTTGTAGTCTCTCAACTCATTATACTTCTCGTCCTGAATCAGTCTCTCTGCTATAATAAGTGGTGGAATACCTTTATATTGCATTTCAAATCCTTGAACAAGTTCATAGCTGTGATTCAGAGCGTGACGCATTTTTCGACGAATAGCTTTAATTTTTTCGTTAGAAAGAGTTTTTTTGTTTTTCACAACAACCACATCACTTGATGCATGATTTGTTTTAAGGACAAAAGAATCTGGGAGTGATGAAAAATCAATTTCTTCAGCTTCTTGCCATGTCCCAAGAAGCGGAATCAGGTACTCAGAGCCAATCTGATCTTCAACCCACTTTCGGACAGCATATTTGTCAGAGTATTCTGTTTTTCTTGGATCTCGATCATATAGTTTTGCTCTCTGCATTTTTTCCGTATACATCTCCCCCCCCAATTCAAAGTAGTTCCCTGATATTGTTTATACATTATACCAAGCACTTTAGGGTACATAGATTCAGGAAGCATAGAATAGAAAGTATATTCTAATTCTCGTTTAATTGCTCTGCCTTTTTTCGCAAAATCCGATACAAACGGAAATAATCTTTTGATTTTATCTTTAATCATAGTGAATTCCCCCTCCTATTTCTAATAAACTGATTAATGTAGTCTTGGTGTTTATACGTGATATATGGGAGACACAAAACACAATATACAACCACACCTATAACAATCTCTTCAGCGATAAGTAAAACACTAGGTTGCTTCTTGTATGCAAAGAAGCGAATCGCAATAAACATGACTATGCCACAAAGTAAATAGTACATTCCATTTTTAATAAATCCTACTACCGGAATTCTCTTCCGAATTGAAAAAGTCTGATATACAGCCGCACTCAACTCAGCTAAAATGGTTCCTATAACAGCACCCATTGCAGACATATGTGGAATAAGGATTGCATTAGCAATGAGATTGACAATTGCTCCGAGCCACACAGATCTTACATACACAATATCCACGTGCAGCGGTATCAGATACTGCGTCCTAATTACATTCGCCCAAGCAACAAATGGAATAGTGATGCACATAGCCATAATTAATGGCGGTATCGAAGTAAATTCAGCTCCAAAAAAAACAGGAGCAAATTCATTTGCAATTGCGGCTGCACCAAATGACATCGCACAAGACAGAAGACACACAAATTCCATAGAAAGTGACAAATATTTCATCGCTTGTTTTTCTTTTTCATTCCTAAACAGATAAGACATCCTAGGTAACATAACCGTCCCCATTGCAGTTATTACGCTGAGTGGGATATTTATAACCTTTTCTGTATTCTCGTAAAAACCAGTCTGAACCATACTGCTCATACTACCAAGCATAACCTTATCCATACGTTTATAAAGTGTAACAGCAATAATCGGAATAAAAAGGACAATTGTCTGCTTCAAATGGGAGAGCACCTGTTTTGCAGTTGGCATGATAAAGTCAACATATTTATTTAAGTACGGCCAAATTGCAATAGCTCCCACGAAATGTCCTCCAGCAATAATTAAAGCATACACCCAAACATCGGTCACATTTCTTACAAATGCAAAAATGCAGAAGACACTCGCTAATCTTATTATTATATTCCGTGTAACTGTGATTTTGAACTTCTCCATGCCAAAAAAGAACCAGTTGATATCTAACAGTGATGTTGCAACTTCAAATGTTTCAATTAGCATCACTATTCTATACTGTTTCTCACAAAACTCAAATGAAAAGACTATATACCCTGCCAAAACCAGAGTTGTCATGACAATTTGAAGTACCCAGATACTCCAAAACGCTTGACTTCTTTTTTCCCGATCGTCTTGTAACGCAGCAATAGTACGATTACCATAGTTATTGATACCAAGCATTCCAATCATACCCGCGGTGTTGGCAATCGAAAATGCATAGGCATATGTACCTACGCCCTCACTACCAAGCACACGAGAAATATACGGTGAAGTAATCAAAGGAATAATAATTAGGAGAATTTGATAAATTGTATTATAAATAAAATTAACCTTAATACTACTCTTTTTTTCCATTAACACATCCTCTCTTTCCTATTTGGCAGAAAATAGAGATTCCTTAATTTTGTATTATTTACAATGATACATATCAACCACTCTAAAACACATAGAATAAGAAAGATTATGAGACGTGTAAACGAATCATTGTCTCTAAAGCCAGAGCAAACTAACATTGCCAGTTGAACAATGTGGTATTCTAGGTGTGTTGTCATCACAACAAGCGAATTTTTCCCAAAAAAAGCTAGTAAGCTTTTTAGGCATGGAACATTTGCCAATAAACACGATGCACACAATACAGCAATAACACTTGAAAATGTGCAAATTAAAAATGCAGGGGAACTTGTTATTTTCAAATAGTGCATATCATTCCCGTCATAGTATTTGTAAGAAATGAGTGTCAAAAGAATACCCCCCCCCATCAGAAAATAGTACTTTATCAAGGTACGTTGATTTTTCAATTTGATAATTATATTCCAGATAATACTTCCTGTTGCTACATAACCTCCAGCAATAAGGGCTTTAAGTATAATCTGCAGCTCATTGAAGATCACACCTTCCAACATAAGTTGAACACTTCCCAGTATTCCATCTGCATATAACTGTTGACACACAATCAAACTTACTATCATTACAACAACGGAAGCAGCTCTCCACGAGTTAGTTAATATTTTTTTGATGCAGTAGAGATATACATCAGCCAAAAACAGGACAGGCAAAAACCACAATGTTCCTATTCCAATTCCACTTATAGTAAGATATATATTTCTAATTATGAATCTAATTGGTAGCTCTTTTTTTATTAACATCGAAAATATTGTATAAACACAGATATACGTTCCACTCAATGTGAAATAGGGATATAACAATCCTTCTGCTTTCTTTTTAACATATTTTAGAAACGCGAGTTTTGTTGCCTGTCTATCCTCTAAAATTCCAGCGACAGCGAAAAAAACAACAACGTGAAATGCAATCCCATATCTAATCAATCGGTATTCAGAAGGTATGTGTACCATCATAATACCTAAAATCGCAATGCCTTTTGCTATATCAAACTCCACTATACGATCTTTTTTCATCGTTTCCTTGTCACCCGCTTTCGTTTTTTGCGCATAAAAGGTTCAAGCAAGCCCAATTCCGCAAAACAATATTTCACGAAATTTTCAACCGTTTTCTCACATGTAAAAAGTTCTTTATAGAGAGATTTATCACATTTACCATCTAATATTTTTGCTTTTGCATACCATTCAATCCATCTTACATATACCTCCAATGATTCATCCTTCATTTCAGGATATTTTTCGATGATAATTCTATACGCTTCAATCAATTTATTGTTACTCATTGATATTGAATCACTCTGAACATATACATCTACCAGTGGTTCGGAAACAAAAACCACTCTGTTTCCTTTCGCCGCACGAATCATCCAGTCAAAATCCTGAAGTCTAGGAAGTTTAGCATCAAATAGTATTCCATCAAACACTTCTCTTTTAGCAATAATCGTTTGCGTGCTTGCCTGCGAGTAAGAAGCCAAAATATGATACGGGACAATCCCATCCGACAATGTCGGATATATCGTCGCATTTTCGTTAGATTCTGTAAACTTATTAAAAGCACAAAAACAAATGTCCGCTTTGTAATTATTTAAAGCTAAAAGTTGCTTTTTGAGTTTATCTTGATGCCACACATCATCGCTGTCCTGAAAAGCAATATATTCTCCCCTTGCTGCTTTGATTCCAGTATTTCTTGCTACGCATGCTCCAGAATTCTTTTCTAAAGGGATTACTTTCAGACGAGCATCCTCAATTCTCCTTAACACACTTAGTGTGTTATCCGAAGAACAATCATCAACGACAATCACTTCTATATCTTCCTCATTTTGGTTTAGAACACTTTTTACAGCACTTAAAATCACTTTTTCCCGATTATACGCAGGTATAATTATTGACACCAACATTGTCGTCCTCCTAATCCACTATGCTCTTATTTCCTGATTTGATTCGTTTTACACACAATCCCACATAAATGATTGCCATTATATTCGGTCCCTTAAAAAAAGGCCATCGTATCATACACTGAGAAAAATTATAAATCATTATGGAGAATAAAAGCATATTTCTTAAATTTCTCGATCGTACTGCACGAATATAAGCATTATTACAATAATAACCGAAAAAAATCATTCCGAGTATCACACCAAACTCTCGCAAGTCCAAATAAAGATACGTGAAAATTGTTGTAAATGTATTCATCGCTCTTGTCGGAGTAATATATATAAATTGCTGGAAATCACCTTCAATTAGTGAAAATACATTTGTATACCATTCCCCTATGTCCACTCCCATTAATCTCAACGGGAGCGAGATTATTTGGAGTAGTCCTCCTAGTGAAACCGCCCCATATGTTATCAATCCTCTTCTTGAAATCTCCTCTAACCAATGTGTCATTAATGGCATACATCCTGAAAAATACAAAACATATTGTGATATAGCAGAAATTTGTTTTTCCTCAAAGTAATCATTAAACCTTAACGAAGTTATCACGGATACTCCAATTATTGCTAGTATTATCCCTGCATAGATCTTCTTCTTAACTTTTTTAATTCTATTTAACAAGTCATCGAATCGTTGATATATCAGAATTAGATATAGGGCCATTACTGCTATGGATACAAACAAATATCGTCCTCCAGTAATAATGGAGTATGCAACTATTGAAAATATAGAAGTAAGTATTACTCCTTTACTCATAAACCTCTCAAAAAAGTTGATTAATATAAGTCCTGTCAATAAAAGTACTCCAGGTCCATAAACAAACACTTTAATTAAATTATCTATGTTTCCGTGAATTAGAAGTGGATCTGATGCCCCAAACATTGCTCGAATATTCTCATAGACTAACCCTTTACCCATAAGACTAATAATTAATATCAATTTCTCTAAACTATATATTGCACAAAAATAGGCAAAAAAAGCAATCACTTTGTTATTTGGGATATATGAAGGTTCACCGAATGGACAAAGATGTTTGCTCAAAATTACTTGTTTGTTCTTTCTGATGTAGTAGCCTACAGCAAAGCTTATGCTACCAATCAATACTAATGAGTATGCCTTATCACTAGTAGAATACATATCGTATGGTGCAATATATGCGATTAATACGATTATACTCCATAATACACAAAATACAGATAGTAGATTATAAAATCGTTTCTCTGTTCCATATCCTACTAATGCTATAAACAATAAACAGAATATCGTTAATATTCCCACAAATTTTCCCTCCAAAGTCAGATTCGACCTGCAATAATTTTCAAAGCAAAACCAATATTCTCCTTATTCCACGCAGTTGAACTATTTATATGTAATCTTTTATCAGATAATACTTTTATCCGAGCCACAATACTACTCTTGGACTGTATCAACAAGCATATCGTGTCTACTTTTTCGACTTTTAATGAATCCCTGTAACCCTCAAGTAACTCTCCAAGCATTATGGACATGTTGTTCTGCTCTTTGAACAAACAGTGTAACCAGTATTTTAATGGAAACGCTTTTTTCAAACCCACGCAATTCTTTTCATGCTGTCTATATAGAATTCTTGAAACAGGATCATATACCGTTTTCATATCTAAAGCCTTACAAACTAACATTAACCACCAGTCATGCATTATTATATTTTGAGGGATATAATTCTTTAGTACACCCCTCAGTCTTGCGTCAAAAACCATTGTGCAACCCGATATATGATTGTACATAAGCGATTCAAAAAAATTATAATCTTCTTGGGGATATTCAATTTGCGGCAATACATGCAAATTACTATCCACAACAGTTGTTGCAGAATAGTATAACTGTGCTTTATTTTTCTCCAATGCAGTAACAGCAGTATACAACTTATCCGGCAACCAGTAATCATCTTGATCGCTCAATGCATAATAATCGTAATCTTCTGCCGCACATATTAAATCCAAAAAGCTTCTCGCTGGTTTTAAATTTTCTCCTGAATACCATTTCAGTTTCCCGTTTTGTGCCCACATTTTTAGTATTTCTAATGTTTTATCCTGTGAGCCGTCATCTCTAGCCAAAACATGCACTTCTACATTTTCCTGTAAAAAAATACTTTTAAGTTGTTCATCTAAATACTTTTCTCCATTATATGTAGAAAGAAGAACTAACACTCTTTTCATATTATATATCCCCACTAAAATTTGCCTAATGCAATACTTAACTTCAACATAATCGTTCCCTTAAGTGATATCCGACGAAATTGGGGGTCAAAAAGAATCAATAGTCTATTTCTTAAAGAGTTTTTAGCACCAGCTACACGGGATAAAAAAATTTTGTCTTTCTCGGTCAGCAAATCCGAATATCCTTCCAACATATCTTTTGCCGGGTTATAGTACATATCTCTTTTTTTGAAAAGATTCTTCATTCTACTTTTTTGTCCAGCCCGAATGTTACCCGCGTCTGATTCACTGTTTTTATAACGTATGTGATAAATTAATCGGCTATCAGTATAGTACACTTTACCAAAATAATAACACAGCAATCCCGTCCAAAAGTCATGCGGTGCCAAATCGCTTGGTTTATACTTGGTTACAAGATCTTTAGCAGCCTTGTTCATAACAATCGTACATCCCTGTGCATATTCTTGCGTTAAAGCATTTTTTTTGCTGACTGGTTTAGGTATCTTAATTGACTGCACCTCAAATGGCTTCAATTCTTCATCACAACTATATCGATTACAGTGAACCATGCTTGGTTCATTACTTTTTTCGGTTTCTAAGATATCAACGCACTCTTCTAATTTATTAGGAAGCCAAACATCATCTTGATCTGAATAAGCATAATAATCTGCTTTTTCAGATAGCTCAAGTCCACAGAGGAAACTTTTTCTCCAACCAACATTTTTTCCAGGAATGACTCTCACATTGTTATGTGCTGCACAATACTGCTTTAATAATTCCAATGTACCGTCTGTTGATCCATCATCTCGTATTAAGACTGAAACATCAACACCTTTTTGCGCAAGAATCGAATCTAACTGTCTCACAACATTCTGTTTGCCATTAAATGTTGACATTATAACTTCAATATGACACATTCGCCCATTTTAACCTCTCATTTTTAATTCCAATAACCCAATTTAAATGCAAGCTTTTTACCATATACTTTCACTATTGGCGCGTGAGAAATAAAAGCTTTATTCCATCCGTTTTTTTGAAGACTATTAATAAACGCCCTCGATTTATCATTATATTTTTCCGCTTTGACAGCTGGTCCATTGCTGTGCAAAAAATCGACCGTATTAATTTCTTCACTGTAACCGGTTTTTTCAGCTATACTCTTGAAAATATATTCAGCCTCATTAGATGTAGCAATAACGCAAGAAATACCTGTATTATTTGCTTTTTTCTTCAATTCTTCAGATGCATTCCAGCAATCTCCAATCACAAAATCTGCTTTATACTGATTGCCTTTACATTCGCATCTCGTACATTGAGGACTCAAGCTATAATTCCACATCAGCATTTGAACAAACTCATCCACTTGATAGGTTGGCCAATATTTTGTCACTCCATTGGAAAACGTATATCTACAATACGGTATCTGCCACCCTCTATTAACTTTCGACTTAAACTGTACATCCACTAATTTCGACTTGTATTTTTTTTCCAGTTTTTCACGATATTTTTCCCAAGCTAATTGTATCGGAACTCCATGGCAAATTACAGCAATTATGATAGCCTTATCTCGACAAGACTTTTCTCTTAAATATCTGTCCAATGCCTTGCACTGACATCCTGTTCCAGAAAATAGGACTCTATGCCCCGTTGCAATTATATCCTTTATTTTCGTAAAGCATCCATTCAAATCGCTATGTAAATACTTTGAACCAATCATGTGATAAACATCATCCATGTTATTTGAAACAATATGGATTGCATTGCAGTTTTCATCTAATACCGCACCGCACACATAATCGTTATTAGAAATATAAGCAGTAGCCATGGCATAAAAGAATCCCCCGGAGGAGCACTTATATCTACTTTTTTCATCATTTAGGAAAAAAGCCCATGCTTTGCATTTATCTAATTGAATTTCACATTCTTTCTCTAGTTTTGAATTCAATTTTAAGCAAAAGCGTTCACAAAGATTACACTCAACACATTTATTCTCATCTATCTTAGGAACGCTTGCCCAACCTTTTTCTACAAAACCAATCGCATTTGATGGACAAATACTCTTACATAATGTACATTCATAGCAACCTTGTATATTTGCAACTGACATCTTTATTCTCCAATTGCCTCATAGAGAAGTGAAAGTGATGTTTCTCTTTTTCGCCTAATTTTATCTTTGGAAACAGAATAATTCTCACTCATCATTTCTTTTATCATCGAGGTAGTTATATCATTATACGACACCAAATGGCTTTCCAGCCCTAATTCTTCTAATGTTGTCTTCCTTCGTGCATCTACAGTATTTCCCTGAATTGAAAGGAAAGGCTTTTCAAATATAGAAGAAAATACTGTTCCGTGATACGAATTAGTTATTACAAATTCTGCGTCTTGTATTAACCGTAAAAACTCTCTTGGTCCCACATCAAGTTTACGATCAACTCCAGAAAACATCGCCCTTGGAGGAGCCACGATTTGGATAGCCTTGCAACCCAACAATTTTTCAACTTTCTTTGCAGCTTTTACAGCTTCTTTTGAACCATTCCATGAGAACAAAAGAATGTACGGTTCTTTTACCAATCTGTCGCTTACAGCCACCTTTTTCCATTCATCTTGTGTTAAAAGTAGCGTTGGATCAACAGTAATAGTACTTTCCATTCCCTTCGATTTTAAATATTCCTGTCCGTTTTCTTCTCTCACTAAAAGCCTATCAAATTCTTTGAGCCACGGCAAAAATTCATTTTCTCGCGCAATTGATGTCTTTATCGATGGGCCAAAAGAAGCCGCATAACTTACCCGACGCTGTTTTTTAGGAAAATTCAAAAAATATAATGGTGTCTCATAACGAATAGCAGGATCCATATTCCATATCTGATCACTTCCACATACAATACAGTCAAACTCATTTGCTTGTTCTTGAACCTCAGCATCGGTCCGGCATAGTTCAGTAACATCTAAAACCTCATTATAGAAGTTCTCAAAATATTTCTGACGTTTTCCAAGTTGTCCTGCGTAAGGAATGCGCGTAATATTCTTCACAATTTCTTTTGGGTGCTTTGGCTTGCGGCAAAAAACGTCACTGATTTCTCTCAATATATCAGACTGATAATTAATTATCTTACAATCCGAGTATTTTTTCTTTATAGATGTCTGAAGTGCGTATGCTTGCAGACAAGCCCCATAATTTAAGCAGGCATGGTATGTGAGTATTCCTATTTTCATTTTTATCTTCCTCCGTTAAGACAGATCATAGCCCAGTTCACACAAATCTGCATATATCTTTTCTGCAGAATGTTTAAAGCTATATTTTTCAAGTACTTCCTTCTCCCCACTTGTTGTTTTAGACAGCAATTCGTTTAAATTGACATTCGTATCATATGGATCGATGTATACAGCGGCATTTCCATATATTTCTGGAAGGCAACTTGCATTAGATACGATAATCTTTGCTCCGACACTGAGTGCCTCAAGCGGAGGAATACCAAATCCTTCAAATTTTGATGGAAAAATAAAAGCTTTGCAGTTTTTCATCAAGGCTTTAACTTCCTCATCAGACACAAATCCCAGTAATTCAACATTCTTAAGATTCCTATCTTTATAGTCATCTCCATACGACACAATATTTCCAGCAACAGCAAATACCTCATTTGGATTTTTTTTTGCTACTTCATATATCCATTCTAAATTTTTATTGGGTGATAAACTTCCAAGCATAAAGTAATACTTATTTCTTTCCAACCTTGTGTTTTTTTGAAATATCCCATCATCCTCAGCTACAGTCCTAAAATGTTGCCACCCATTTTCAATAACATGGATTTTTTCAGGCTTCACTTTATATATGTCAATCATCTGCTGCTTAGAATAGTTTGAAACTGTGTATATTATGGGTGAAAAAGCCCAGGCGAGATGATAGAATATTTTGTGCCATACTTGAGATAGCTTTCCGTATAAATTCTTGCAATATTGAGGATTGACTTTATAACTCAAATCATGAATACAAATAATTCCCGGTTTTATAATGGGCATCACCGAGCATAAGTTCAAACTTATTGCTTTCTTTTTTATCGTATAGATTCCAAGGCTAATCTGCTCCCATATTATTCCTTTTAGCCTTCCTGTCTCTACGACCTTAATATTCTGCAAGAGAGGAATGTTATGCGCATTAGGAGGAACGACTAACTCTATTTTATCTTTTCCAACAAGTTTATCTAACTCGACAATTGTCTCATATGCGAATCTTTCTTGCCCTGTCATCCTTCTCGCTAGGAATTGACCATTAAATACTATTTTCTTCATACTTACCTCTTCTCTTAGCATCTCACCTTAATAAGTTCAGCATCTCCAACGACAAGACATCTACCCAATCCAGCCGGAAGGAACAGTGTTTCACCCTTACTAAACCGCATCGGCTTCCGAGCAGCATCCATCGTCTGAACCTCACCATAGCCATCCAGACACATCAACACCTGAAAGGAAGTCTCCATTACCGAGAACGCAAAACCCTTTGTTACCTGTATCTTCTCCGTTTCAAAATATTTGCAGCGGCAAAGTAGTTCACGAGAGCAGCCAGAATAATACTTCACCATTCGTGGTTTTTGATTCACATCTTGTGCAACTTTCATGTTCATGACTTGCACAGCTTTATTAAAATGCAACTCACGCTTTTTGCCGTTCTTGTCCACACGGTCATAGTCATAGACGCGGTAAGTCACGTTCGAGCTTTCCTGAATTTCAGCAACCAGGATACCCTTCCCGATGCCATGTACCGTTCCTGCCGGAACAAAATATGTATCGCCTTTGTGAACTAGAACCTTTTGCAGATGCTTATCCAGTGTTCCTGTTTCAACTGCCTTTCGGAGAATTTTCTCCGTCACCTCATGCCGGAAACCATAAATAAGATTGGCTCCTTCGTCAGCATCGATAACATACCACATCTCGGTCTTGCCATTGTCCCCTTCGTGCTCTCTCGCATACTCATCACTAGGATGAACCTGAACTGACAAGTCTTTCTTGGCATCGATGAATTTCACAAGAACTGGCAATTCACCATTTTCCACTTTTGTACCGAGGTATTCCGGATGCTCTTTCAGCACTTCAGCCAGTGTTTTTCCTTTATATGTACCATTTGCCACATAACTTGGGCCGTCCGGATGAACCGAACACTCCCAAGTTTCTGCTAATGGTGTTAAATCAATCTTTTTACCATATTCTTCCCGAAGTCGAGTACCACCCCACAAATAATCTTTACCCGTCGGAATCAATTTCATGATTTCCATTACTCTGTCTCCCACTATTTCTTATTCCATCGGAAATTTAATCTTATCTGCGACGCTAATCTCCTCTCCAAGCTGAACTTCGATCATATCCAGTGCAGTAATGGCCTCTACTGTATGCTTGCAGCCTGCTGCGATGGTAATCACATCGCCAGTACGAAGAACCTGCTCCATTCCATCCACAGTTGCCTTGCCTTTACCAGATACAACCGTCCAGACTTCTTCCCGATAATTATGCATATGATAGCTCATATTTTCTCCAGCTTTCATGGAGATCTTTACTGTCATGGAACCCGGTTGCACATCAATGACCGTATAAGTACCCCATGATTTCTCGGCATACATTGCCTCGGTTTCAATTTTCTCAACATACGGCTTCATATAACCGCTGCGCTCTTTATCAGAAATCAGAATACCATCACCACTTGCCGCAATAATCATGTCCTTGCAGCCCATGCAAAGAATCGGAATATTCAGTTCATTGACCACGTTGGTGTTTTCACAGGTCTCATCCAAAATAGCTTTGCCCTTGGTCTTATCCGCCATGACCTCAGCCATCATGTTCCAAGTGCCAACATCCTTCCAGTCACCGCTATAGCGTAGAACCTGAATGCTGGATTCTTTTTCGACCACAGCATAGTCAAAGCTGATTTTGGTCAGTGTGTCATATTTATTGAAAAGGTCACGATAATCCTCGAAATCGATCATACTGTGAGCCTTGTCCAGCAGATATCCCAGCGTAAATGCAAAGATTCCTGCATTCCACAATGCGCTCTGAGCCAAATACTTTTTAGCAGTTTCGACATCCGGCTTTTCCTTGAACTCTTTAACTTTGCTGACGTTTTCGCCGCTTTCAGGAATGATATAGCCATACTTCTCGCTCGGATAAGTCGGCTCAATGCCCATCAGCGTCAAATTTGCATTGCCCTTTTCCGCCAGTTCCTGCAACGTTTTGACAGCCTCGTAATAGGTGTTATCCACATACGGATCGACCGGGCAAACCACGACTGCTTCATTTTCTCCAACACCCAATTCATCGTGGAGATACGCAGCTGCCAGTGCGATTGCAGGGAACGTATCACGACGGCAGGGTTCTACACAAATAGAAGCCTTTTCGCCAAGCTGATTTTTAATGGCACTCGCCTGCGATTTGCTCGTTGCAATAGTAATTTTTGCATCTGCATCTACAGTAGTGATCTGACGATAGACACGCTGCACCATGGATTCATATTTATCGCCATCTTTGAACAGTTTAATAAACTGCTTGCTACGAACATCATTAGATAGCGGCCAGAGACGTTTACCGGAACCACCAGAAAGTAAAATAATATTCATCGTTCTCTCTCCTTACTTCAGTCCCAGCTTTGTCTGAATCGTATTCTGGGTTTCTTCTAATTTCTTTTCAGCTTCAGCCTTATCAGCACCCTTGATGCTGTAATAGATCTTAATCTTCGGCTCCGTACCGGACGGACGAACAGCAATCCAAGAACCATCTTCCAGCACATATTTCAAAACATTGGAAGTCGGCAGCGTACCAAATCCTTCTTCTGCTTCTACAGGTTTGCTGTAATCCGTCACAGACAGAGTGCCTGCAAACGGAGAACCGAACTCTCGCAGTTCCGTCATCATAGAAGAAATCTTTTCCAGACCGTCCTTGCCCTTTAAGGTGAAACTATCCAGTGCATCACGATAGTAGCCATACTCGGCATAGATTTTATTCATCTCATCCAGCAGAGTCTTGCCGTTTGCTTTTGCTTCTGCTGCCATTTCACAAATCAGTAAAGAGCTTACAACGGCATCTTTATCACGGGCATGTGTTCCGGCAAGATAACCATAGGATTCTTCATAACCAAAGAGGAAATCGTAATCCTGTTCTTTCTTACCGTTCTTCTTTGCCTGCTCAAACTGAGTAATCTTCTCACCAATAAACTTAAATCCCGTCAGAGTAGAGAACACAGCAATTCCGTGCTTACGGGCAATATCTGCACCCAATTCAGAGGTAACAACAGTCTTAACCACAGCCGGGTGCTGATACTTGCTCATGTCCGTGTGGCTCAGGATAAAGTTCATCAGCAGTGCGCCGACCTGATTACCGGTCATAAGCTGAAAGCCATCATCCGTCTTAATCGCAATGCCCACACGGTCGCTGTCAGGATCAGTTCCAAGAACAATATCCGCATCTGTACGCTTTGCCTGTGCAATACCAAGTTCCAAAGCACGACGGTCTTCCGGATTCGGAGAAATTACAGTCGGGAAGTTTCCATCCGGGATGACCTGTTCTGCAACAGCATCCACCTGATCAAATCCATCCAGACGCAACGCTTTCTGTACCGGAACATTTCCTGTACCATGCAGCGGAGTGTAAACGATTTTCAGATTCTTCTTTGCTTCTGTATCCTGATAACGGCTCTGCTTCATGACAGCCATAACAAAGTTATCCGTCACATCTGCCATCGAAATCAGAGAACTGTCTCCCTTAAAATCAATAGTGTGATAATCCGTGATGGCATCAACATAGCTTATAACTTGTTTTGCCTGCCAAGGAACAAGCTGGCAGCCAAACTCGTCATATACTTTGTAGCCGTTATATTCTTTAGGATTGTGGCTAGCCGTAACCACCACACCAGCCAGAGCATTCCAGAACTTCACAGAGAAACTAAGCTGAGGAGTAGGACGAGCATGAGCGTGCAGATAAACACGAATACCCATACCACTCAAGACATCTGCAGCGGTACGGGAAAAGAACTCACTATTGTTACGAGTGTCATAGTCGATAACTACTCCACGCTCTTTACAAGTTCCTATCCCGTAAGTATCCAGAAGATACTTGCCGAGACCAGCCGTTGCCTTTCCAACGGTGTACTTGTTCATGCGGTTTGTTCCAGCACCCATAACACCACGTAAACCGCCTGTACCAAACTCTAGGTCACGGTAGAAGCGGTCTTCGATTTCTTTTTCATTAGCCAGATTAGCAAGTTCCCTACGAGTGGTGCTATCAAAGAATTCATCATTCAGCCACTGTTCGTATCTTTCCTTGTAATTCATACTTCATTCCTCTATCTTTCAAATCATTTTCAACGCATCTTAATCTCTCTCGACCATTGTCTTTTCATTGATCAGTGACGCAAAGGTCAGGTATTTATAGCTCGATGCAACACTTAATTCGTGTTGTTAGCACCCCATTTTTGATTGATAGATTTCGCTATAATGCCCAGCCATATTTATTGTGTTATATTCATGCAAAATATCCTTATATGCCTGCTCAGTTAAACTGGTAGCATCACTCTGTGCATCCTGAATTGCTTTGACAAAAGCATCAGAGCCTGAACACACAAACCCATTCTTTCCATTGTGAATAACATCACGATTTCCAATCACGTTGCTAACCACACATGTCTTTTTCATATACATTGCTTCCAGCAAAGAAATAGGAAGACCTTCCCATCTACTCGGAAGCAGAAAAACATCTGCATTGACTGCATACCGAATGGCAGTTGCTCGATCAGCCCATCCTGTGATTTCGATATTTTTACTTTTTAATTCCTTTCGAAGCTCACCATCACCGATCCATACAAATCTAATATCTGGAAGTTTTTCGGCGATCTCATTGAATAAGGTCGGATTCTTCTGATAGCATATTCTTCCAAGCGTGAAAACAGTAAAAGGGTGTTCAACCTTTTCAGTTTTGTCCATGATGTCTTGAAGTTCTGCCATATTAATACCATTATTCACATAAGTTGCACGCTTGGTAAGTTTCAAGGTTTCCTGATGCTCACCAACGCTGCAACTGATGGTCGTACAATTGCGCTTTGCACAAACACTTTCAACCACTTTGTAGATGACCCGTTTCATAGGCTTACAGTCTTCCATCAAAAAACTATAACCATGAGGCGTGTAGAACATCGGAATCTTATTGCCGTTAAAAGCAAATCTTCCCAGTGCTCCGGCTTTACTACTGTGCAAATGAATGATATCTGGCTTTACTTCATCAGCTATGTTTTTTATCTCAAAGAATGCCTTTAAGTCCTTAGAGGCATCTATCGCTCTCCCGAAATTTTTCACTTCAATCAAATGAATCCTGTCATCGAAGTATTCTTTATAGTTTTTCGGTGTCTGTTTTCTCACCGCATACGCAATATACATATCATATTCATTTACCAGTTCATTTGCGAGATCAACAATGTAAGTGAACACGCCTCCGCCCATAGCTTCGACTATGTACAGTATTTTCTTTTTCTCCGCCATGAGTAGAATCCTCCATAGTCATCATCAAAACTTAAACGTATCTTTCAGCCCCAGCCACTTCTGATCCTTATCGCTCAGGTTCAGCACGGTGCCATCTTCCAGCATGTAGCCTTCTGCACTTGCGCTGCCCTTGTACTCGCCTTTCAGTTCCGGCCATTCAATGCCAATCTCCGGGTCATTCCAAGCCATACCACCCTCATCATTCGGATGCCAGAAGTCATTAACCTTATAGCAGAACTCTGCTTCATCACTCAGAACAAGGAATCCGTGTGCAAATCCCTCCGGAATGAGGAACTGCTTCTTATTCTCAGCAGACAGCGTTACACCATACCACTTACCATAAGTTTCGGAATTGCTTCTAAGATCAACAGCAACATCAAACACAGTTCCGCGCACGGCGCGTACCAGCTTGCACTGCGGATACTGCTTCTGGAAATGCAGACCGCGCAGCACGCCCTTCGTGGACATGGACTGATTATCCTGTACAAAATGAATGTCGATGCCAGCTTCCTTCATATCTTTTTCGTTGTAGGTTTCCATAAAATAGCCACGGGCATCGCCGTGCACAGCAGGCTCAATAACACAAAGACCCTCGATGCCACCTACGTTTTTCTCAACTTTAATCTGTCCCATTTTCTTTTACTCCTCGATTTCTTTCAGATAGCGGCTCAGTGCATCCTGCCAAGTCGGAAGCGGAGTAAATCCAGCTTCCACCAGCTTGCTCTTGTCCAACCGGCTGTTAAACGGGCGAGCCGCCTTGCTCAGACCGTACTCCGCCGTAGTGACAGGAACCACTTCTGTCTTATATCCAGCCTGACGATAGATTTCTTTCGTGAAATCATACCAGCTGATATAGCCACCCTCGTTGGTTGCATGATAATAACCGTACTTCTCGGTTTCATTCATATCGACGAGCAGTCGAGCCAAATCATATGTATAGGTTGGTGTGCCGATCTGGTCATTGACCACACGGACAGTGTCATGTGTCTTGCCTACATTCAGCATCGTCTTGATAAAATTCTTACCATTCAGCCCGAACACCCAAGCAATGCGGACAATGAAATACTTCTCCAGCGTCTGGCTGACTGCCAACTCACCTTCCAGCTTTGTCTGACCGTATACATTCAAAGGCTTATAATCCGTGCAGTCCGGCTGCCAAGGCTCTGTGCCCTGACCATCAAACACATAATCCGTGCTGATATAGGTCATTTTGCAGTTCAGCTTCTTGCAGACATTCGCAATGTTCTGAGTGCCGCCTGCATTAATGGCACGAACCTTCGCTACTTTATCGTCATCCTCTGCCATATCCACAGCAGTCCATGCTGCACAATGGATCACGGCGTCCGGATTTACTTCCGTAATGACTTTCTCAACTGCATCTTTATCTGTAATATCCAAGGCAACATACGGTGCTTTTGTTACTGCGGAGCCGTCTGTCACGCCACTGTAATTTTCCTGAATATCAGAGCCTACACCCTCATGGCCGCGCTTCAGCAGCTCGTTCATCACATCATGTCCTAGCTGCCCGCCAACGCCTGTTACAAAAAATTTCATACCGATTCCTCCCCAGGCTTTTAGCGATTGCTATACATTTTCTCGTAATAGTTCTGATATTCACCAGAAATAATGGTTTCCCACCACTCACGATTATCGAGATACCACTGGATGGTTTTCTTGATGCCATCCTCAAATTTGGTTTCCGGCAGCCAGCCCAGTTCGTTGTGAATCTTGGTCGGGTCGATTGCATAACGCATATCATGACCCTTACGATCACCAACATGAGTAATCAGGCTTTCCGGCTTGCCCAGTTCTTTGCAGATGATTTTTACGATTTCAATATTCTGCTTCTCGTTATGACCGCCGACGTTATAGACTTCACCCACACGACCCTTGTGGATAATCAGGTCGATGGCTTTGCAGTGGTCTTCCACATACAGCCAGTCACGGACGTTCAGACCCTCGCCATAAACAGGCAGCGGCTTGTCAGCCAGTGCATTGGCAATCATCAGCGGAATCAGCTTCTCCGGGAAGTGATACGGGCCATAGTTGTTGGAGCAACGGGAAATCGTCACAGGCAAACCGTAGGTACGGTGGTATGCCAGAACCAGCAGGTCCGCAGCAGCCTTGGAGCTACTGTACGGAGAGCTGGTGTGAATCGGGGTTTCTTCCGTGAAGAACAGATCAGGGCGATCCAGCGGAAGGTCACCGTAAACCTCATCAGTAGAAACCTGATGATAACGCTGGATGCCATACTTGCGGCAAGCATCCATCAGCACACTGGTACCGATGATATTGGTTTGGAGGAAGATGCCAGGATCTTCAATAGAACGGTCAACATGAGATTCTGCTGCAAAGTTCACCACGATGTCCGGATGTTCTTCTTCAAACAGTTTGTTGACTGCTTCACGGTCGCAGATGTCTGCTTTCACAAAGCGGAAATTCGGGTTATCCATAACAGGTGCCAGCGTGGACAGATTGCCTGCGTAGGTCAGCTTGTCCAGGCAGATGATCCGGTAATCCGGATACTTCTTCAGCATATGGAATACAAAGTTACTACCAATAAAACCAGCACCGCCGGTAACAATAATATTCATGATCTATTCTCCTCTACACTTTCCCTTTTTAATACAGATGCTCCTGATACTTGCCGTCCATGACATCCTTCAGATACTGACCATACTGATTCTTCTTCATGACCTCATAGACTTCCATCAGGTCATCCTTGCTGATCCAGCCGTTCAGATATGCGATTTCTTCCAGGCAGGCGATCTTACGATGCTGATGCTGCTCAACAGTCTTCACGAAATTGGTGGCATCCACCAAGCTCTCATGTGTACCAGTATCCAGCCAAGTGAAGCCCTGCCCCAGCAGTTCCACGTTCAGAGAACCGTCTTCCAGATAGATGCGGTTCAGGTCAGTGATTTCCAATTCGCCACGCGCAGAAGGTTTCAGCTGCTTTGCGAAATCAACCACACGGTTGTCATAGAAATACAGGCCGGTCACACAGTAATTACTCTTCGGATGTTCTGGCTTTTCCTCAATAGAAATAGCCTTACCGGTCTTATCGAACTCAACGATGCCGAAACGCTCTGGATCGTCCACGTAGTAGCCAAACACTGTTGCACCCCTGCCGCTCTCAGCGTTTTCTACTGCAGCAGTCAATCTTTTCTTTAATCCATGGCCAGCAAAGATGTTATCGCCCAGCACCATAGCCACAGAATCATCACCGATAAAATCGGCACCAATGATAAAGGCCTGTGCCAGTCCATCCGGAGAAGGCTGAACAGCATAGGTCAGGTTCACACCAAACTGGTGTCCATCACCCAGCAGGTTCTCAAAGCGAGGAGTATCCTGCGGTGTGGAAATAATCAAAATGTCACGAATGCCAGCGTTCATCAGAACGGACATCGGATAATAAATCATCGGTTTGTCATAAATAGGTAATAGCTGTTTGCTCGTAACTTTCGTTAATGGATACAGACGAGTGCCCGATCCTCCTGCCAAAATAATGCCTTTCATAACTGTTTCCTCCTCGTTTATCTGTACTTAATCCCTCTGGAAAATATCTCTGGTGTAAACCTTATCCTTCACATCATCCAGACACTTGTCATAGCGGTTCGCGATGATGGCGTGGCTCATTTCCTTGAACTTATCCAGATCATTAACCACTACTGATCCAAAGAAAGTTTCACCATCTTTCAGAGTCGGCTCATAAATCACAACCGTTGCACCCTTGGCCTTGATACGCTTCATGACACCCTGAATAGAACTCTGACGGAAGTTATCGCTGTTGCTCTTCATGGTCAGGCGGTACACACCGATGGTCACAGATTTTTCCTGTTCCTTATCGTACTCGTTATCCTCGTCATAACCATAATAACCAGCCAGCTTTAGGACGCGGTCAGCGATGAAATCTTTACGAGTTCTGTTACTCTCGACAATAGCCTCGATCAGGTTCTCCGGCACATCTGCATAGTTAGCCAGCAGCTGCTTAGTATCTTTCGGCAGGCAGTATCCGCCGTAACCGAAGGACGGGTTATTGTAGTGGCTGCCGATACGAGGATCAAGGCAGACACCATCGATGATTTGCTGGGTGTTCAAGCCCTTGCTCTCTGCATAGGTGTCCAGTTCGTTAAAGTAAGCCACGCGCAGGGCCAGATATGTATTGGCAAACAATTTGACTGCCTCTGCCTCGGTGAAGCCCATGAACAGGGTGTCGATGTTCTCCTTGATAGCGCCTTCCTGCAGCAGACCAGCAAACTCGTGTGCCGCCTCAACCAGACGCTCATCGTTCAGATCAGTGCCAACGATGATACGAGAAGGATAAAGATTGTCATAAAGAGCCTTGCTCTCTCTTAAAAATTCCGGGCTGAAGATGATGTTCTTGCTGCCGAACTTCTCACGCACACTTGCAGTGTAACCCACAGGAATTGTGGACTTGATGACCATGATGGCGTTCGGGTTATATTCCATGACCAGCTTAATCACAGCTTCGACTGCAGATGTGTCAAAGTGCTGAGTGTGGCTATCGTAGTTCGTGGGAGCAGCTATTACAACAAAGTCCGCATCCGAGTATGCAGCCTTTGCATCCAGCGTTGCGGTCAGGTTCAATTCTTTCTCTGCAAGGTATTTTTCAATATAATCATCCTGAATCGGAGACTTTCGATTGTTGATCAGCTCAACTTTCTCCGGAACAATATCAACTGCGGTTACCTGGTGGTGCTGGGAAAGCAGGGTGGCAATGGATAATCCCACATAACCAGTACCTGCGACGGCAATTTTGTAATTTTTCATAGTATTAATCCTCCGGCCCTCATCGGGCATATCCTCTTATTTTCTATGTACACATCTGCTCTTCACAGATAGTATTTCTCTCTAATTTCCGCTGTGTGATAACCACACTCGGCTAAGTGTTTTCTTATACTGTCGTATCCAATTACCCCAGCAATCATATTTCCCTTGTTTTCTACTTCATAAAACATCCGTTGAGTACACTCGTCTCTATTTCTCTATAGCCGAAGTGCTGTTTTATACAGTCGAACCCCGTATACCCTGCAATGACGTTTTTTCTAAGTGTTGGATTGTTGAATCAAACCCTGTCGGCGCATGAGTTTTGTTAAAACTGTATATATCATCCAGTCCAATTCTCACCGTTCATTGTTCGTTATGAACAAATCATTCACTTCAACCACTCAAAACATGTAATTATCATCACCATTCATGCTCTACTCAACAGCTGTTTTTTGAAGTAGAAATCATCTGTTTTTCTCTATTTTCATGACTCAACAAACCATCTATGATGTAGGCGTCATTAAGAGGTCAGCTAGTGTACTCAACAACAACTTTACGAAGTAGATGATAAACTCATGGATTTTTGATGTATTTATCATCAAAAAGGTCATTTCAGCAGTTTTCCTATCCATTACCCGCCGATGTGTTCTACATTTGGTTTTCTTTCAGGCTTTTTTCGTCAATATGTACCATAATCGCCCGTTCTGCTCCCACATTTCAGTGCATTATGCAACATCATTGCACTGTGCTGAGTGTGCAAAACAGGTTCTTTTCGACTATGCTACGTCAATACGGTTTGTTGAGTAGACATTTGTTGGCGCTGCAATCACCACAAAATCGGCTGCGCTGTAAGCCATCTCCGCGTCGAGTGTTGCGGTCAAATCCAGGTCTTTCTCAGCCAGGTATTTTTCAATGTATTCATCCTGGATTGGAGATTTTCTTTGATTCACCATCTCGACTTTAGACGGAACAATATCGACCGCAAATACTTTTTCATGCTGGGCTAAGAGCACAGAAATGGACAAGCCCACATAGCCATGCACTGTCACTACAACCCGTTTTCCAAATAACTTTGGAAGCCAGCACATAGCCGCCGGGCCTTCGCGTGGATGTGCACGACATCGTATCGGCCAAAGGCAGATGCTAACGCGGCAAAGAAACTGGAGGATACCGCTGCAAGTCCTTTCCCGTTGATGGTCGGGACCGTTTTGAGTTTTACACCCTTGTACTCGTGCAGCCTTTCACCGTCAAACTCTTTCCCGCTCACATGATGGCCGCCACGGGTATAACAAGTCACCTGATGGCCTAACTTCACCATCCGAGTGCTGAGTTCTTCGACCACAACCTCGACGCCACCTTCCCGACCAAATCTCTTCAGGCCGAACATACATAGCGACAATCCCTCCGCATTATTTGCCATCCTTCGCCCACTCCCTACCAGGTCTTCTCTTCCGCAATTTCATTCCCAAATGAGTTTTGTTTCCACTGCTCATGAAACCCGGTCTATGCTAAAACGGATTTCATCAGCGCCAAAGATAAGCACGACAACAAGCCCATCCCCGGCACTCTCGTACCAGGCACAGGCTTGCTCCAAACCTCCTATTCAAATTTTCATGCTCTTTAAGATTGGGTCGAATAGAGCCGTCAAGAAGCCATCCACTATCTTAGCTTTTTGGCGTCTTCTAACCCTCTCTGCATAAAAATCTGGATTTGAGAGCTGGGTCAAGCCGCCAAAAGCCCTGATTCTACGTGGTTTTTCTTGGTTGTCCCTATTATATCTCCATCACCGGTTCCCGCCACTGCTATCTTCAAATCCTTAAATTCTCTCATAATCTCTTTTCTCCTCCCCCACACGTATACATTCTCTTCAGTCACATCGTGTGGATATCTTGTCCTTTCCCGTGTTCAATATTTCCACGGTAGGTTTTACATATAAAACTCCCGATACCACTCTGCAAAACGTCTTAATCCTTCTCTAAGACTTGTACTCGGCTTAAACCCGAAGTCTTGTTCCAGAGCACTCGTATCCGCATAGGTCACCGGTACATCACCAGGCTGCATCGGTACCAGTTCCTTATGAGAATCAAAATCATAGTCCTCAGGCAGTACACCGGCTCTTACCAATTCCTCGCTCAGTATCTGCACGAAATCCAGTAAGTTTTCCGGGTGATTATTTCCTATGTTATAAAGGGCGTATGGAGGTACAGGTAATCCATCCTCTCCGGTAACTCTATCCGGTGCTTTTCCCATCACCTTTTCCACACCGGTCACAATGTCATCGATGTAGGTGAAATCCCGCTTACAGTTACCGTAATTGAAAATCTGGATTGTTTTTCCAGCCCTCAGCTTATCGGTAAATCCAAAATAAGCCATATCTGGCCGACCAGCCGGGCCATACACGGTGAAGAACCTCAAACCAGTTGACGGAATGTTATATAGCTTTGCGTAAGCATGAGCCATCAATTCGTTTGATTTCTTCGTAGCTGCATAAAGGGAAACCGGGTTATCCACCTTATCATCCGTGCTGTAGGGAACTTTTTTATTGGAACCATACACAGAGGAACTGGAAGCGTAAACCAAGTGCTCTACAGGCATATGACCTTCGTCGTAGGAATAACGACAAGCTTCCAGGATGTTGTAAAAACCAATCAGATTCGATTCGATATAAGCATCTGGATTAATAATGGAATAACGGACGCCGGCTTGAGCCGCAAGGTTCACAACAATCTGCGGCTTGTATTGATCAAATACCTTATTGATAAGTTTCTTGTCCGCAATGCTTCCTTTGATAAAAATAAAGGAAGGATGCACCGACAGTTCAGAAAGCCTTGCTTCCTTCAATCGCACATCGTAATAGTCGTTCATGTTATCGATGCCGATGACTGTCACATCCTCCACATCTTGATAAAGTCTCTTTACCAGGTTGGAGCCAATAAAACCGGCAGCACCTGTCACTAAAATTGTTTTATGATTCAAATCAACATAACTCATCTCATGGTTCCCCTTTATTTTTTGTGATCGAAATTGCTGTATAGAATCATTCCGATATCTATCATTTCTTCTTGATTTCCACAGCAGTCTTTTCTATTACTTAATCATTTAGTCTTTCTCTCAGATCAAGGTCATGTCTGTCCATAAACTCAATACAAAAATCCCATCAAATCAACGCCTGAAATGTTCATTTTCTCTATTCACTTATCAACTATTCCATTTAGGACAGACACCTCAAACATTAACTACTTTATTGGCTTCCATCAGCTTCAATAATTTCATTTGGGTAGAGATGTTTTCTACATAGCAATCGAAAACTGACGCTTTTCATTCATCTAAAATCATTTGGACAGACCTGCCAATCTATAACGCACATCCTCTAAAAATACTGATAAAATCAGGGCTTCTGCCGTGTGGACATCATCTTTCATGCCACTACTTTTGATTTATAATGAAGTAATCACTATCTGCGTCCATCTATCCAAAATGAATAATTTCATCCTCTTCTCAACCAATCAGGCTCCCGACTTTTGATTTATAATAGGAGAGTTCCCGCATCATCCATCTGACTTTCGCTTTATAATGAAGAAATCACTATACAAGTCTTTCTACACAAAAACATTTTTTCCAGTCCATTTTTATGTATTTTCCAGTCCTCATACCGTTTTCCTAACCAACTAATTTTTTAGCCCAACCATTACTAACCATTTCTTCTTTTTCATTCCACCCACCATCCCCCAACCATCTCTCCCCCCTACCATCTCAAACACCACTTCCGCAAGCCTGCGCTCTTTCCTCAACAAATCCCATCACATCGCCCCGTCCCCTCTCACAACAACAAGAACCGTCCGAAGCAAAATCTTAATATCCAGCCTGACACTCCACTTCTTTATATACTCCGTATCGAGCCGCACAACCTCATCAAAATCCGTAATATTGCTTCTCCCGCTCACCTGCCACATACCGGTAACCCCAGGTTTAATAGCAAGCCGTGCGCGGTGGTGAAGCTCATACTTCTCCCATTCATCCACAGTCGGCGGCCTGGTGCCCACCAGGCTCATGTCGCCCTTTAAGACATTGAAAAACTGCGGGAACTCGTCCAGGCTCCAGTCCCGGATATAATTTCCGATGCCCTTTTTCACCGTTCCATCCGGAAGCTTTTTGCTTCCGATGATCCTGGGATCCCAGTCCAGCTTGAACATCATGCCGTCCTTGACGCGGTTCTGGGCCATCAGCTCCTTCTTTCTCTCCTCCGCATCCATATACATGCTGCGGAACTTGTAAATCCGGAACTTTCTTCCATTCTTTCCAACCCGCACCTGCGAAAAAAAGATCGGGCCGGGAGACTTTATATAGATCGCCGGCGCCAGGAACAGGAACAAAATTCCCGTAATCAGGCATCCAACCAGCCCGCCTGCAATGTCCAGCGCCCTCTTTAAAAAGAGCTGCCCTGCGGTGGCATAGTTAATGCTCGTCGTCAGCACTGTATAATTTCCAATTTTCTCCACAAAGCGCTTCCGTTCGGAAAGCTCCATGGTATTCACAATTTTCATATGGACTACTACGCCCATCTCTGCAAACTTTGCATCCAGTTCTTCGGCCAGCATCATCTCATACGGCAGGTCAAGAAAAATCTCGTCGATCCACTCCCTGCTGACATAGCCGACTACATCCTCTTTTCCGGCCACAACCGGAATCCCGCAGACCGTCTGCCCTGCCAGATCCCTGTCAATGACAGCCGCCCCTGCAATTCGGAACCGTTCATAGTTATGTTCCGTAATACTCTTCACAATGTCCTCAAGCCGGTCACTGGTCGTGACAATCAAAAGGGACCGGCTGCCGGCAGAAGCCTGCCTGCTCCGTTTCAGGTGCCATTTCCACAAACACCTTCCAAGGTAATCCAGAACCCCGTAGAGAATTCCCATGGAAACCAGAGAAATTCTGGAATAGCCGCTGCCCTCCTGCGTCAAAAACAGATAAAAAACAGCCAGAAGCACCACGAGGCACACATGCCTTACCGTAATGCAGAACTCTCTCCAGTATCCCCGCTTCAAAACATTTTTGAGTGTACCGGAAAACGCCATGACTACCGCATCAATAAACGTAATCACCAGCGCCATATTCCTGTAAATTGTCGTGCCGTAGGCATTGTGAACCCCATGCCTGAACCAATAAGACAAAAGGAACGCAGCCTGAAGGCACACCAGATCAACAATCATGAAATCAAGGTGCTTAAACCAGTCCTTCGTACTCTTTCGATACATCCCTTTTCACCAACTTTTCCCCTCAGTACTCTCCCCAGGCTGCCGCCTGCTCGGATGCCTTCTGTAAAGGAGGACCAGAAGTTCTTCACTCCTGGTCCCCGAAACCAAGAAATTAGTTCTTGTAAACAACAGATAATGTACCGGAACCAGGTACCGTAGCGTAAACCAGCTTCGTAACCGGGTCAATCTGTGTTGCCGGGATTACCATCCACGTACCAGTAGCATTGTTGTAGTACAGGATCGATACGTTTCCAAGACCGTCTACCAGGTTCGGAACGTACAGAACAACCTCTGTTGCCGTATCCTCAACAGCACCGGTAGCTGCGTTCTTGGTAACAACCGCATGCGTACCAGTCAGAGCGTTGTAGCCGCTCACATCAACACCAGTAACAACCTCGCTTAAGGTTCTGCCGGAGTTGATTGCGTTGATCGTGTCAACAACAGCTGTCGGAAGGCCTGCCGTAGCAGCGCTGCCGCCTGCAAAGCCAACGATCTTGTTGCCGATAACAGCTTCGCCGTTCTCGTTCACCGTGATCGGTGTACCGGACGGTGTCGTTGTCTCAACAACAACTGCGATGCTGGAACCATTTGCAGATGTGCTGGTTCCAACGCCTGTCGTCTTGACGCCGTTCTCACCCACAGTAACTGTGGTGGAAGCATTCGGGTCATAGACGGTCACATCGTATGCCGGCTCATTGTCGTCAGAAGACGAGCTGCTGCTTGCAAGTGCAGGTACAATGCTCTGTACTGCAAGAGCGGAGGCCAGCAATGTGATTGCCAGATACTTTTTCCTCATGGGATCCACTCTCCATTCTTATAAAATTTTTAATTGAAACTATCAGGATGTTTCCCGATAGAACAATTCGAGAATAATATTTGTGAGTCCATCAAAATCCGGATAGAACTCATCATACCGGGCAGTCGTAACGCCCTGCCCCGGCACCGTGTAAAAACTGTCGCCGGAAAGCCCGCCGGACTCCAGCGCATCCATTCCCATCTTAAGATACAAGTCACGGCCCATATCCGTGATCATGTACTCCTCAATGGACGAAAACATATCCGCGACGAGATTGCTGTTCGTTTTGGCCTGCTGCTGTGCCGCCGCGAAAAACTGTTCCATATATTCCGTCTGCTGATCCATCCGGTATAGTGCGGAATGGGACTTCTCAATGTCACGGTATCTGACAAACTGCTCCGCTTCTTTTCCGTGGAGCGTAATGGTACTTCCATAAATAAATTTGGGATTTTTCTTTTCCATGCCCTCAGTCGGAACCGTCACTGTGACGCCGCCGACGGCATCATTCAGGATGGAGATCACATCCGTATCGACCGCCATATAATAGTCGATTTTCAAACCGCCCATGAGGTCGGAGACAGCCTCCTGCATATACTCGCAGCTCTTTTCCTTGCCATCGCCGTAAGCATAAGCCAAAGTCAAATGCTGGACATCCTTGCCCAGTACATTTCCGCTGAGATCTGTCAGCGTAATCTCCGTCATGGTGTCTCTCGGGATCATCAAAATTTTAAGGGCATTCCTGGCCGTATCCTGAGCCACAAGGAACAGGCCGTCAGACTGTCCGCCAAACCCGCTTGTGGTAGCCTCCTGCATGGAACCGGTCCGGTCCACACCCATGCACAGGATTGCCTTAACATAAGAATTCCGCTTATACGTCTTTCCATTAAATTCCAGGGTATCGCTTCCAAAAGCCGGAAGCCTTTCCTGTCCTTCCGAAACGGCCTCCCTGGCAGCAAGCTGCGCCTCCACTGCCTTGTTTTCGCGGTAGAGGTGAACGCCGTAAAGGACAACCGCAGCCCCCAGCACAGCCGCAGCACCGATCTCAATGCGGCGTATCAGCGTTTTCCGTCCGCCCTGCCGGCTCATGACTGTTCCGTCTCCTGCGGGCCGTATTTCTTGTACGGTTCATACTTCTTATACTTTCCGTATTTTCCATACTTTCCGTACCGGCCATAATATCCCTGGCTGGAAAGATCCACCTTGTTGAGCACAGCGCCCAAAATCCGGCAGCCGGACATTTCAAGCTGTTCCTTGACCTTCTGCTCCAGACGGTAGCTGATGGAACCGCTTTCAATTACCATGATCGCGCCGTCGCAGTGCTGCGCCACGATGGCCCCGTCAATCAGGTTTGCCATCGGCGGTGTGTCCACAATAATATAGTCATACTGCTCGCTCATGGCATCCAAAAGCCCGGCAAACAGATCTTCTTCCAAAAGTTCCGCAGGATTCGGCGAATACGGGCCGGCAAACACAATGCTGAAGTTTTCTATGCCGGCAACATCGTAAACAATTTCCTCCCGCATCTTCTGGCCGCTCAGATACTGGGAAAGCCCGTTGACCTCCCTTGTAAGCTGATGCCTCGTCACCAGAACCGATTTCCTGATATCCGCATCAATCAAAAGCACTTTCTTCCCAATCTGTGCCAGGGAGTGAGCAAGCGAAAAAGAAACGCCGCTCTTCCCCTCATCCGGAAGGGAACTTGTAATCATGATTCTCTTGATATTGCTTCCGCAAAACTGCACATTTGTCCGCAGGGTATTGATCGCCTCATTGAAGTCATAATCATCCCTGTCCAGACTCTTTAGCTCTACAACCGGGTGGTTCATTTGCTCATTCTCCTCTTCTTCTTTCTGGAACGCGGCGACAGGTCATCGTCGTCAATATCCTCCGGACGGATTTCCTTCCACTCCGGAATCGAAGCAAGGACAGAAAGTCCAAGATACTTGGCTACATCCTCTTCATTCTCAATGGTATCGTTCAGAATAATCTCAAGAACTGCCATGCCGCATACAAGGAATACTCCAAGGAACGCTCCGATCAGGGCATTTCTCGTATTGCTCGGGCTCGACTTCTGAGTCGGCACCGCACCTTCCTCAATCATCTTCGGCGGAATCATCTCCATGATGTCCCCGATATATTCCGATGCCGTATCAGCCACCTGATCCACAATCTGCTTTGCAAGATACGGATCAGGATCCTCTGCCGTAATCGAAAGGATTCGCGTATCCGCCGGGTTTCCGATGGTGAGCTTCTCCTTAAAGTCCTCATATTTCATGTCAATGCCAAGAGCCGAAATCACATCCTCCAAAACCGGCCGGCTCGTAACGATAACCTGATAGTCCTTCGTAAGCTGGCTTCCGATCTGAAGGTCTGCCAGCGACGTCAGCGTCGTCTCCTTCGACAGCACGTACAGCATGGCTGTCGACTGATACTGGGGCACAAGCACAAACTTGCTGAATGCGCCGAAAATGCCGCCGCCAAGCACAGCCGCCAAAAGGATCAGCCATATTCTCTTTTTTAAGGCCCGCAGGACCTCCAACAAATCAATCTCAAACTCGTCATCCTGGTATGTCGTCTTTGTGGTTTCCATATGTACCTTTCCTAACCTTTATTATTTGTTTTCCACGATCCGCATCGGATTGCCGTACAGCAGCTTCTGAAGCTGTTCCGGCTCCACATGGCCGTCCAGCCATTCCAAAGCCCTCTTAATATCCGGCGGCCTGAAATTCAGCCGGTGCATATCCGTCCCCATCAGGCGGATCCGTCCTTTTTGGATCTGCTTCCTGCACCAGCGCACCTCAGAGTTAAAGAAACTTCCCTGGATGCTGTCGTAATTCATCTGAAGCCAGCATCCGCTTCCCAGAAGGTCCGTCAGATTCTGTTCCTTCCTTAAACATCCGTACCGCTCCATGTGGGCCAATACCGGCACATATCCGGCATTGCTCAATGACCGCAGGCCGCGGAACAAAGTCGTGTACGGCGTATCCGGCCGGAACTCCACCAGCACATATTTGCTGCCGGCAAGTGTCCGTGCATCTCCTTTGCGAAGCTGTTCCAGAAGCCCTTCATGATAAAACGTCTCATGTCCTGAATAAATGGGAAATTCACCAATCTTCTGGGAAATCAGGCGTTCTAACTCCTCCCGCTTTTTGTTGGTTTCGGGCGGCCTGCCATGCCTCGGACAGTGCGGCGTCGCAAACGCCGCCGTAATTCCCTGGGAAGCGGCCAGTTCCAGCATCTCTACGGATTCCTCCATGGTTCGGGAACCGTCATCCACTCCGGGAATAATGTGGCCGTGTACGTCAATAATTGGATACTTCCATTCCATTCATGTCACCCTAAGCTGTTATTCTGACGTCAGATGGCCCCTCCGGGACGCAAAAGCCGCTCAAAAGAAAAGGCCGAAAGCCCTTCTGGTTTTTACCAAAGGGGCCCCGGCTTTTGTGAAATGATCTTCCCGGCAGACAAAGCCTGCCTTCTTTCCGTCCTACGCATACCCTCACAGATGTCTTCCCGCCATTATGGTGGTCTCCACAAAAGCCATTTTCCTCATGCCACAACTCTCATGCCAACCCGACTGTCTATGTCTGCAAAACTTTACACAACAAATTGTCTAATACGAATTATAGGAAGAACAACACCAAAAAATGGCATAAAACGGCGGACAAATAGATGGAAAAAACTTCAAGCAACGGGCAAAAACTTCAAAATAAGCTGGAAAATCAAGGTTTTTTCTTACCAGTAATTCGTATTATCCCACATAATTTTCCTTTTAAAACTTGACTTCTATCCGCTAAAATGATATAGTCTAAATGCATTTCATTACATAATTCGTATTATAGGATCTATTCGCACACTTCCCCTCATTTTCCAAATAATCCCACTCCCCATTTTCCGCCCTTTTCCCTCTCCCATCCCATCAAAAAAAGAAGGCACACAGCCAACAGCCATGTACCTTCTTCTCATCAATTCCTTATCCTATAAACCAGTCCAATTTATGCGTCTGCCTGGTCAACCTTGGAAGCTCTCGCCTCCACTTCCTTCTTCTGGACATCTCCCGGAGCCTGCTCGTAGCGGCTGAACTCATAGGAGTAATTGCCGATACCGCCCGTCATGGAGCGAAGATCTGTGTTGTATCCGAAAAGCTCAGACATCGGGACATCCGCAATGATCTCCTGCTTTCCGCCATGGATCGAATTCATTCCGAGAACGCGGCCTCTTCTTCTGTTGAGGTCGCCCATAACGTCGCCGGTAAACTTATCCGGAACGACTACCTTTAAAGAAGCAATCGGCTCAAGGAGCACCGGGTTCGCCTCCATAAAGCCCTTCTTAAAGGCCAGCGTTGCAGCCATCTTGAACGCCATTTCCGAGGAATCTACCGGATGGTAGGAGCCGTCCACCAGCGTCGCCTTGATGCCCACAACCGGGTATGCGGCCAACGGGCCCTTTAAGCAGCATTCCTGTACGCCCTTTTCCACAGCCGGGAAGTAGTTCTTCGGAACAGCGCCGCCGAATACTCTCTCCTCGAAAACATACGGTGTCTCCAGGTCGCCGGACGGTTCAAACTCCATCTTGACATCGCCGAACTGTCCGTGTCCGCCGGACTGCTTCTTATATCTGCCCGCTGCCTCCACTTTCTTTCTGATGGTCTCACGGAACGCAAATTTCGGTTTGCTTAACTCAATATCTACTTTATAACGGCTCTGAAGCTTGCTGACAACCACGTCAAGCTGCTGGTCGCCGATGCCGTACAGTAAGCTCTGACGGTTCTCCACATCGTTGACAGCGCGGAGCGTCAGGTCCTCTTCCATCAGCTTGGAAAGCGCGCTGGAAATCTTATCCTCATCGCCCTTGGTCTTTGCCGCATAACGCATATAGGTGTACGGCGTGGAAACCTTCGGCTTGTGGTAAACAATCGGGGCGGAGCGGAGCGCAATCGTATCGCCGGTTTGCGTCACGGAAAGCTTCGCAACAGCGCCGATGTCGCCGGCCTTCAGCTCCGGAACCTCGATAACATCCTTGCCTCTCAAAAGATAAATCTTGGAAACCTTCTCCTCGGCATCCTTGTTTACATTATAAATAGTGCTGTCCGGCTTTAAGGTACCGGTACAGATCTTCATCAGGGAATATTTTCCAATGAACGGATCCACCACGGTCTTGAACACCTTCGCCGACAGGGATACGCTGTCATTGTACTTCGCCACGAAATGCTCGCCGTTGGAAACGTCAACGCCGACGCACTCGCCTGCCTCATCCGGCGACGGGAAATACCGGTCAATGGCATTTAAAAGAGCGCCGAAGCCCTGGCAGTTGATGCCGGAGCCCATGAACACGGGAACAATGTCTCCCTGGCAGACATGGGTCTGGATCGCCGTGTAAATCTCATCCTGGGTAAACTCCTCGCCGGAGAAATACCGCTCCATATATTCCTCGCTCGTCTCGGCAACGGCCTCGATTAACGCGTCGCGGATAATCGCCAAGTTCTTCTTCGTGTATTCCGGAATCTCGCATTCCTCATAGCCGCCGACCTCAGACGTAAATCTTCTTCCGGCCATCTTAACGGCATTTACGAAACCGACAAACTTCTCATTCTCACGGATCGGCACCTGGAACGGCGCGATCTTGCGGCCGAACTTCTTCTCAAGCTTTAAGATCAGCTCACGGAAGGACGCATGGTCGTCGTCCATGTTCGTGACAAACAGGATTCTCGGCAGCTTGTACTCCTCACAGAGCTCCCATGCCTTTTCTGTTCCGACTTCGATGCCGGCCTTGCAGTTTACGACGATGACGGCCGCGTCTGCAACGCTCATGGCTTCCTCCACCTCGCCGACAAAATCGAAGTATCCTGGCGTATCGAGAAGGTTGATCTTGATCTTTCCCTCGGCTCCGTCGTATTCAATCGGCACCATGCTGGTGGAAATGGAAAACTGTCTCTTGATCTCTTCTTTATCATAATCGCTGATGGTATTTCCGTCAGCAACCTTACCCATCCGCTTAATCGTGCCGGTCAGATAAGCCATTGCCTCTGCGACTGTGGTCTTTCCGGCGCCGCCGTGGCCTAAGAGTACAACATTTCGGATTTGTTTGGTTCCATAAACGTCCATATAAATTCCTCCCGTGCAATATTTTGTCGCCGGCTCTCCAAGGTTTTCGGAAAGCCAAATGGAAATCTATGAGAGAAATGCCCTCATCCATTCATCATGAGGATATTCTACCAAATTTATTTGAAAATTACAAGTAAAATGTGCAAATTGCACAAGTCAATTCATATCCGTTCAAACCTGCTAGTTCTCCAGCGTGTAGATCGGCGTAAACGTCCCGTCGTCATTTGGCCGGAACACATAGTGCTCCTTCAAAAAGATCACGTCCGTCCGCTTTGCTGTCTCAAGCTCCGCTAAAATTGCGGCCTTTGCCGCCACCTGGGCGCCTGCTTTTTTCGCCAGCTCCTCGATGGCACGGATGGAATCGCCGGTCGCAATCACATCGTCGATCAATGCCACACGTTTTCCGCGGATTTTTTCCGCATCCGGCCCGTTTAAGTATAACGTCTGCTTCGCCTGGGTCGTGATGGAATAAACCGTACATTCAATAGGATCCTGCATGTACGGCTTCCGGCTCTTTCTCGCCACGATAAATTCTTTCATGCCCATGAGCCTCGACATTTCATACGTCAGGCACATGCCCTTGGCCTCCGCCGTCATGAGCATGTCCACCTCGGGAAGCCGCTTCACAAGCTCCGGCGCTGCCGCCTGGATTAGCTCCGTGTCAGAAAGGCAGACAAAGCTTGCAAGGGCCAGATTGTCCTTGATCTTTACATATGGAAGCTTCCGCTTCACGCCGCACAGCTCAAAATCAAAATATTTCATCTGTTCCATACCGTTCTCATCCTTTGCATTATCATTGTCTTTTTAGTATAACAGTCCGGCCGCCCCGTGTAAAGGGCAATGTTGACAAGGGGCGCTCTCTGTTTTACAATTACCATAGCTTAAGGAGGGGACAGATTATGAGAGATACAACCATTGCATTTATCGGGCTCGGCCTCATCGGCGGCTCCATTGCCCGCGGCCTAAAACGCTCCGACCCAACCATAAAAATCATGGCCTACATGAGAACAAAGGAAACCCTCAGAAAGGCCAACGAAGACGGGATTGTGGACGTGATCTTAGACGGCATCGACGAACACCTTTCTGCCTGCGACATCATTTTTCTGTGCACGCCGGTGGAATACAACGCCGCCTATTTAAAGCAAATCCGCCCGTACTTAAAACCAGGCGCCCTGATTACCGACGTGGGGAGCACAAAAACCGACATCCATGCGGCCGTATCGTCCATGGGCATGGAAGACGTGTTCATCGGCGGTCATCCCATGGCCGGCTCTGAAAAAACAGGCTATGAAAATTCCACTGACCACCTGTTAGAGAACGCCTACTATGTCATCACGCCCACAGAAAAATCCACGCGGGAGCAGATCGCCAGGATGACACAGATTGCCGCTGCCATCGGCGCCATCCCGCTGGTGTTGGACTGCCGCCGCCATGACTATTCCGTGGCCGCCGTCAGCCATCTGCCCCACCTGATCGCCTCCAGCCTTGTCAATCTCGTGAAAGACAACGACGGCGCCGACGGCACCATGAAACGGCTGGCCGCAGGCGGCTTCAAGGATCTCACCCGGATCGCCTCCTCCTCTCCCGTCATGTGGGAACAGATCTGCATGACGAACACGGAAAATCTCCGGGTGCTTTTAAAAAAATACATTGCCTCCCTGGAGAAAATCGATCAGGAACTGGCCGGCCATGATTCCGCGGCCATCCACAGGCTCTTTGAGGAATCCGGCGCCTACCGGAACTCCATCTCCGATACCAGCCGCGGCCCCGTGACCCCGGACTTTTCGTTTTCGGTGGACGTGGTGGACGAGCCCGGCTCCATCTCCACCCTGGCCGTCATCCTGGCCTCCAAGGGCATCAACATCAAAAATATCGGCATCAACCACAGCAGGGAATACGGCGAGGGCGCTCTGCGGATCACCTTCTATGACAATGAGGCCATGAACCAGGCCATCACCCTGCTTGAAAAATTCAACTATACTTTGAAAAATTAGAAAAGAGGCACACATGAAATTAAGACCAGCATCCCACATCCGCGGGGAAGTGACCGTCCCCGGCGATAAATCCGTTTCCCACCGCGGCGTCATGTTCGGCTCCATCGCAGACGGGACAACGGAGATCCATAACTTCCTGGAGGGGGCGGACTGCCTCTCGACCATCTCCTGTTTCCGTGCCATGGGAATCCCCATCGAAAAGAAAAACGGCATTGTGACCGTACACGGAAAAGGCCTTTACGGCCTTACGGCGCCGGAAGGCATCTTAGACTGCGGAAACAGCGGCACCACCATGCGGCTCATGTCCGGCATCCTGGCGCCCAGAGACTTCTCTGCGGTGCTCACCGGCGACGCTTCCATACAGAAACGCCCCATGAACCGGATCATGGAACCGCTCACCCTCATGGGCGCCGACATCAAAAGCATAAACGGAAACGGCTGCGCCCCTCTGGCGATTCACGGACGTCCCCTTCACGGGATCCACTATAAGTCGAAGGTGGCCTCCGCCCAGGTAAAATCCTGTATCCTGCTTGCCGGCCTCTGCGCCGACGGCCCCACAAGCGTCACGGAACCGCAGGTTTCCAGGAACCATACGGAGCTGATGTTAAAATTCTTCGGCGCCGACGTCCGAACAGAAGGAACAACCGTCACGGTACAGCCGGCCAGAGCGCTCACGGGAAATAAAATCCAGGTTCCCGGGGACATCTCCTCGGCCGTCTATTTCCTCGCTGCCGCCCTGATCCTGCCAAATTCCGAGGTGCTCATTAAAAACGTCGGCATCAATCCCACACGCGCCGGACTCCTTACGGTCTGCCGGGCCATGGGCGCCGATATTACCCTGTTAAACGAGGATCACTTCTCCGCCGAGCCGGTGGCCGACCTGCTTGTCCGCTCCAGTGCCTTAAAAGGCACGGTCATCGAGGGAAGCGTGATCCCTGCCATGATCGACGAGCTCCCCACCGTCGCCATGATGGCCTGCTTTGCCGACGGCACCACCGTCATCCGCGACGCCGCCGAATTAAAGGTCAAGGAATCCAACCGGATCGAGATCATGGTGAAGAACTTAACGGCCATGGGCGCCGACGTGACGGAAACCGAAGACGGCATGATAATCCGCGGCGGAAAGCCCCTGCACGGGGCCGTCGTCGACAGCCGGAAGGATCACCGCATCGCCATGACCTTCGCTGCTGCTGCCCTGGCCGCGGAAGGTGAGACGGAAATCCTGGACGCCGACTGCGTGGATATTTCCTATCCGAATTTCTACCGGGAGCTTAAGCGGCTTGCGGATAATTAACATGCATGTGCGGCGGCGCACGTCCTGCTGAAAAAACGGAGGCTCCCGTCATTTCGGGGCCTCCGCCTTTTTTAGTTAAATCCAAAAAACTTCTGTGCAATCTTATAGCCGGCAATGGAAATCGTGCGGCCGCTCTTTCCAGGAAGGTTCATGCCCTGTCCAAGGAAGCCGAACCGCAGCCTCAGATACAGCCTGGGATTCGTCTTCTTCACATGCTCCCACAGCTCCTTCTTCTTTTCCAGATTCTCTTCCGTTTCAGACCGGATCGCCAAAATCGAGCTCACAACCATCATAATCTCCAGGTACCGGATCATGTAATGCCGCAGCTTCCTGTTCTGGAGCTTCGTCACATCATAATATCCGAGCATCAGCTTCGTTACGCGGATCTGCTGGTCGATCCGCCCGATCATCACCTGCTCATTGACCGACTGATCGGAGCGGCCGATGAAATACCGGTAAAAATTCACATCGAGATAATACATGGAGCGCACATGGGGAAGCGGCTCATAGACAAAAATATTGTCCACATAAAACGTGTGCTTCGGAAGTTCCAGACCGCATTCCCGTAAAAGCTCAGTCCGGTAAATCACCGAATGCATCAAAATATACTGGCCTGCCATGAAAACCTTCACATCATCCCAGGTAAAAAGTTCATTTTTCGGCAGGGCCATATTGTAGTTCATGACCTTCTTGTGCTTCGCCCCCTGCTTTTCATAGACGAAGTTCGTAATCAGCATATCCAGGGTGCTTTTTCCATAGACGAAACGGCGCAGCGTATTGAGAACTGCCTCATAGGCCGGCCCGTTGACCCAGTCATCGCTGTCCACCACCTTAAAAAAGATGCCTGACGCATTCCTGAGGCCCGCATTGACAGCCTCGCCGTGGCCGCCGTTTTCCTGGTGGATGGCCCGGCAGATTCCCGGATACTCCTTCTCATACCTGTCTGCAATCTCTGCGGTGTTGTCCTTTACGGAACCGTCGTCCACAATCAGGATTTCTACCTCATCTCCTCCGGGAAGAAGGGAGTTGATGCAGTTTTCCATATACGCCGCCGAATTATAGCATGGGATTGCAATTGATAGCAGCTTCAAATCTAAAATCCTCCTTACAGTCAGTCGCAGCGCCGCTTTCCATGCTGCCTGCGGCCCCGCAGAGCCAGTATAGCATATTTGTACGATAATTGCAAAAAATTCCTTTAATGTCATGCAAAAATATGGTATAGTTATGGCATAACCAGCTCCGGGCGGCCGGACTTGACTGGAATTACAGAGAAAAGAGGGATACCTTATGGCGAAAAAAAGAATTGTTTTGGCTCTTGGGCATGATGCTCTTGGCACCAACCTTCCGGAGCAGAAGGCAGCGGTTGCCAAAACCGCAAAGGTGATCGCAGATTTGATTCAGGACGGATGGCAGGTCGCCATCACCCATGGAAATACACCGCAGCTCGGCATGATTCACACGGCCATGAATGAATTTGCAGTGGAACACGAAGGCTATACGGCAGCCCCCATGTCGGTCTGCTCCGCCATGAGCCAGGGCTACATCGGCTACGACCTTCAGAACGAAATCCGCTCCGCTCTGATTAAGCGCGGCATCTACAAGCCGGTTTCCACAATCCTCACCCAGGTCACGGTCGATCCCTACGACGAGGCCTCCTATACCCCGTTAAAAAAGATCGGGCGTGTCATGACGGCAGAAGAGGCGAAGGCTGAGGAAGAAAAAGGAAACTTTGTCGTCGAAGAACAGGGCGGCTACCGCCGGATCGTGGCGGCTCCGAAGCCCGTTGCCATCGTGGAAATTGATGCCGTGAAGGCACTCATGGATGCCGACCAGATCGTCATCGCCGCAGGCGGCGGCGGAATCCCCGTCATGGAACAGGGGAGCCGCTTAAAGGGCGCCAGCGCCGTCGTGGAAAAAGACAGGGCCGCAGGCCTCCTCGCCAAAGAGCTGGATGCCGATGTGCTGATGTTCTTAACAAGCGTTGGAAACGTCGTCTTAAACTTCGGCACCAGCCACGAAATCCTCATCGACAAAATGAGTGTGTCCGACGCCAGACGCTACGCCGGCGAAGGCCACTTCAAAACCGGTTCCATGCTGCCGAAAGTGGAGTCAGCCATCGACTTCATCGAAGCCGGAAAACGCCGGATCTCCATCATTACTTCCATGGAAAAGGCCAGGGAGAGCCTGGCCGGGAAGGGCGGGACGACGATACAGTAACCCACAGGCCCACAGACCGTTTTGCCATCCGGCTTATTTGCCGGATGGTTTTTCGTTTTTCTGCGGTTCCTGATTAGACGCCTGCCTTCTCCTGACCTGCCTTTAAAAGCATTTCCGTAAAAGTTTTCATAGCATATGTAAAATAGACGCCTTTCCGATAGCAAAGGAATGTGTCTCGAACAGCAAAACGGCTTCCAATTTTATAAAAGACCAGGCCGCTGTCCACCCCTGCATCTTCCGCCAGGCGGTTGCTCAAAATCGTGGCGCCAATTCCCATCCTGGAAAAATTATAGGAAACCGAGGACTGATCGGTCTCCAAAACCACATTCGGAACAGCTTCTGCCTCCTGAAAAATCATATCTGTACATCGCCTCAGATAATTATCCCCTTTTAATAAGATAAACGGGATCCCTTCCAAATCCCCCACAGACACACAGCGGCTCTCTTCCACGGAAAAAATCCCGCTGCCCAGCTCATCGGCCGAAAGCCGTTTTCCCTTAAGACGTTCCTTTACCGGAAAATTCTCCGGCACCGCCAGAATCAGGTGCTCCCTGTAACAGCTTAACCGTTCGTATTTCGCCGTGTCAAAGGGCTGGTTTGTGATGACAAGATCCAGCTCTCCCGTATCCAGAAGATGCCTGGACTTTCTCGTATTCATTTCCAGGATTTTTAGCTCCACCGACGGATACTTTTTCTTAAAATCCGCCAAAACCCGGGGTACCAGATAAGAAATTCCGAAGTTGCTCCCGCCAACGGCCAGACTCCCGCTTTTTAAAGACTTCTGATCCTCTGCCAGATCCCGGAGCCGCTCTTCGATAGCCCGGATCTGTTCCACCGCCTGAATATACTCCACACCAAAAGGCGTCAGGGAAATCGGGTTTGTCCGCCTGTTAAAAATCGGAAGACCCATTTTCTCTTCAACCCTCTTTATGGTGATACTCAAAGAAGGCTGTGAAATGAACAGCTTATCCGCCGCTCTGCTGAAGCTTTTTTCCTGGTAAACAGCATACACATAATCCATATTTGCAAACATGGCATCCCCCTCTTTATTTACCGTTATCTATATAAATATTATTATATTTATATTTGCTTATATTGCAAGAATATCGTTAAATAAAGACATAGAAAACAGATAATTTATCAAATGGGAAAGGAGAAATGACATGATTGATTTAAGAAGCGACACGCTGTCCATGCCGGATGCGGACATGCTGTCAAAAATCCTGACTGCACCGCTCGGTGACTCAGGACGCCTCGATGAGGACGGACGGGGCGGGGACCCAAGCGTAAATGCCCTGGAGGACTTGGCTGCTGCTGTTACTGGAAAGGAACGTGCCCTGTTTTTCCCCTCCGGCACCATGGGAAATCATGCGGCCCTTCTGACCCACTGCCATGCAGGAGAGTTCGTCCTCATAGACACCATGCAGCACATGTACCGGACAGAAAAGGCAGCCTTTTCTTCCGACTTCGGCCAGCTAAGGCCCCTTTTCTACCACCTGACAAAAGAAGGATATCCTGATACGAAAGAAATCCGCCAAATTCTCAAAACGGAACATCCCAGGCTGCTCTGCATCGAAAATACCCATAATTGGGCCGGCGGCACATGCATCCCGCTTCCTGTCTTACAAGAGCTGCGGATTCTGGCCGACGAGGCAGGGATTCCGATACACATGGACGGTGCCCGGCTTTTCAACGCGGAAGCTGCCACAGGCCTGTCCGCGGAAACCATCTGCTCTTACGCTGACTCCGTGATGTTTTGTATCTCCAAAGGCCTCGGCGCCCCTGTCGGCTCCCTGCTTGTCGGATCGAAGGACTTCATTCTCAGAGCGGCCGCCGTCAGAAAGCTTCTGGGCGGAAATATGCGCCAGGCCGGAATTCTCGCTGCCGCCGGACAATATGCCCTGATGCACAACAGAGAGGATCTGCGTGAAGATCACCGGCGGGCATGCCTTACCCTGGACGCATTAAAAGGCCTGAAAAAGATCCAGATTCCTGACAGAATTCAAAGCAATATTATTATCCTTGATCTCGAAGCAGCCGGCCTTTCCGCAGAACAGTTTGTTCAGGAGATGAAATCCCGCGGCGTCTGGCTCAGCGTATCCAGCGAAACCCATGCACGAATGGTATTTTACCGGAACATTACCGACAGCCAGGCTCTGGAAGCGGCCGCTGCCATCCGAAAATATGATGAAACCCTGTAAACGCCTTATCTGATGAAAACCAGGAGGAAATTATGACTAAATCCAGGAAAAAACCAAACAGCGCATTTTTAAATCTCGCCGCCATGGTTCTCGGCGCCCTGCTCGGGATCCTTTTCGGGGAAACCATGTGCAGCTTTAAGTTCATTGGCGACATCTGGCTCAACTGCATTAAAATGATCCTGGTGCCTCTCGTCACCTGCATGGTCGTGACTGCCATCGGAAGCCAGAAAGATCTCCGCACTCTCGGCCGCATTGCCCTGCGGATCATGATTTACTATGTCATAACGACGGTCATCGCCATCCTGATCGGCCTCGGCGTGACTTATGCATTCAAGCCTGGGCTGTCCTTTAACGCTGCTGGGCTGTCCTCCTCACAAGTGGAAGCCGGCGGCGGCCTTACAGCCGAATCCTTTTTCACCAATCTATTCTCTTCCAACATGTTCAAGACTTACGCAGATGCCGATATTCTTCCAACCATGGTCATCGCCATTTTCATCGGCATCGCTATCCTGCGTATGAAAAATCAGGAGCATAAAGAGACTGTCCTTCACTGGTTTGAAAGCATGAACAGCCTCATCAGCGAATATCTCCGCATGATTATCGGCCTGGCTCCCATCGGTGTCGTCTTTCTTATGGCTGATTCCTTTGGAAAATACGGAGTCACCATCTTTACCTCCATGGCTCAGCTTCTCGGAACCTACTGGTTTGGACTCCTTCTCCAGGTTCTCTTTGTTTACGGTGGAAGCCTGCTTCTTTTTGCCCGCATGAATCCCCTTCGCTTCTTAAAGGATGCCTCCCCGGTCTGGACATTCACCATCGCCACATGCAGCAGCACCGCCAACATTCCCAACAGTTTAAAAACAGCAAAGGAAGTTTTTCATGTGCCGGACAGCATTGCCAACTTCTGCATTCCCTTGGGCGCAAATATGAACTGTGACGGTCTCAGCATGACCTTCGCATGTGTAATCGTCTTCATCGGACAAATGAACGGAATCCAGTACGATCTTCCGACGCTGCTTCGAATCATCCTCGTTGCAACACTTTTGTCCTCTGCCGGAAGCGGTATCCCGGGTGGGGGAATTGTCAAGCTGATGACCATCGTCGGTACCTTTGGGCTTCCATCGGAAATCGTTGGAATCATGGCCGGCTTTTACCGGTTCTTTGATATGGGAACCACCACCTGCAACTGTCTTGGAGACCTGGTGGGTACTGTCTGCATTACGAAGATGGAAGAAAAACGTGCGAAGCGGCTCGGAACAGAAATGATACAGTAACCCACCATACAAAAAACGGATCATCAGCCATCTCAGCCGGTGATCCGTTTTTTCTTTATTTCTTGCACAGGAGAGCAGCCGTCCCCTTATTTCGCATTATTAGCCTTCAGGTTCTTCAGTTCGTCGAAAACCACGTCATTTAAAACCTTGATATATGTTCCCTTCATTCCGGAGGAACGCGACTCAATGACGCCTGCACTCTCAAACTTCCTGAGTGCATTCACGATAACGGAACGCGTAATTCCAACACGGTCTGCAATCTTGCTTGCAACCAGGATTCCCTCGTTTCCGTCCAGCTCCTCGAAAATATGCGTGATGGCTTCCAGCTCTGAGAAAGAAAGCGTGCTGATGGCCGATTTTACGATCTGAACCTTCCTTGTCTCCTCTGCGTTCTCCTCGTTTACGGAGCGCATCATCTCAAGGCCGACAACCGTCGTGCCGTACTCACACAAAATAATGTCATCAATATCATACTGCTCATTTGCCTTGTAAAGGAACAGGGTTCCCAGGCGCTCGCCTGCAATGTCGATGGGAGCAATAATTGCCTGATATTTCTTAACATTTTCTTCTGCAAAGCCAAGGGTGGCAAGGTTCACGTTTTCCTTTGTGGAAAGTACGCTGAGAAGGCGCTCGTTCAGCATCTTATCAATATAGCCGCCCACCTTGTCCTCGATCAGTTCGTGGATCTCTTCCACGCCGGGGCAAACGCTCACGCCGAGCACCTTTCCCTTTTTGCTGATCACCAGGATGTTGGATAAAAGAATTTCGCTCAACACCTTGCAGATGTCATTAAAAACCACTTTGTGTGAATTGTTATTGTGCAGCAGTTTGTTAATTTTTCGTGTCTTATCCAATAATTCCACACTCATTATTTAAAAAGCCTCCTCTCGCAATCGTATAGTACAGCAAAAATCATTCCTCATAGGAATTGTAACATAATACTTCTTAAATAACAAGACTATTTCGGATAATTTAGAAAAAAATAGAAATTCTCACTCTTTATCCCTGGTCTTCACGAAACCGCACTGTTCGTTGGCACAAACCAGCTTATTTCCCTTTTCCAGCATGTAGCTGCCGCACTCCGGACACTTTTCCTTCGACGGCCGCTGCCAGGACATGAAATCACAGTTGGGGCTGTCTTCGCAGCCGTAATACTTGCGGCCTTTCTTCGTCTTCTTGAGAATCAGCTCCTTCCCGCATTTCGGGCAGGGGATTCCCGTCTTTTCCAGATACGGCTTGGTATTCTTGCAGTCCGGAAAACCGGGGCAGGCTAAGAACTTTCCGTGGGGGCCGTATTTAATCACCATCTTCCGACCGCAGAGCTCACAGACCTCGTCAGTTTCCTCGTCTGCAATCTTCACAGCCTCAAGGGAAACCTGCGCCTCCTTGACGGCTTCCTCCAGATCCGGGTAGAAGTTCCTCACAACCGTCTTCCAGTCCATGCTTCCGTCGCCGACGCTGTCCAGCAGATACTCCAGGTTGGCCGTAAACGTAATGTCCACAATGCTCGGGAAGCATTTTTTCATGATCCGGTTCACAACTTCGCCGATCTCCGTCACATACAGGTTCTTATTTTCCTTGACAATGTACCGTCTTGCCAAAATCGTCGTGATGGTCGGCGCATAGGTACTGGGCCGGCCGATCCCCTGCTCTTCCAGTGCCTTCACGAGCGAAGCCTCCGTGTAATGAGCCGGCGGCTGCGTAAAATGCTGTGCGTTCTGGAGACCGGAAAATTCCAGCTCCTGACCGGTTTCCAGCTTGGAAATCGTCTGGTTCTTTGCCTCCCGCTCCTCTTCGTCCGTATATACAGAAAGGAAACCGTCAAATTTCAGCCTGGAAGCCGACATGGTAAACAGCACGCCGCCCGCCTCCACGCGGACAGAATTTGTCTCGTAGACGGCGCTGCTCATGCGGCTTGCCGCAAACCGCTTCCAGATTAACTGGTAAAGGCGGAAAAGGTCTCTGGAAAGGGAATCCTTCACCTTCACCGGCGTCAGCTCGATATTCGTCGGACGGATCGCCTCGTGGGCATCCTGGATTTTCCCGTTCCCTTTCTTGACCTCCTCGCCCTGGGACGCATACTCTGCGCCGTACTGCTCCGCCACGAACCGCCTTGCGGCCTGGTCTGCCTCCTCGGCCACGCGGATGGAGTCGGTACGCAGGTATGTGATCAGACCGATGGTGCCATGGCCCTTGATATCGATTCCTTCATATAACTGCTGTGCCAGCCGCATGGTCTTCTGGGTCGAAAAGTTTAAAACCTTCGAGGCCTCCTGCTGAAGGGTACTCGTCGTAAAGGGCACCGGAGGTTTTTTCGTCCTCTCGCCGTTTTTCACCTCGGAAACCACATACTTCTGGCCTTCCAGTTCCTTTAAGAGCGCATCCAGCTCCTCATGGCTCCTGATTTCCGTCCTGCCGTTTTGATCCTTATAAAATTTCGCCTCCACCGGCTTTTTGGCTCCCGGCACCTTTAAAAGCGCATCCAGGCTCCAGTACTCCTCCGGGATGAAGGCGTTGATCTCTTCCTCCCTGTCGCAGATCATGCGGAGAGCCACCGACTGCACACGGCCTGCACTGAGGCCGCGCTTCACTTTTTCCCAGAGGATCGGGCTGATGAGATATCCCACCATCCTGTCCATCATACGCCTGGCCTGCTGGGCGTCCACCAGGTTCATGTCGATATTCCTCGGCGTCTTTAAGGAGGCCTTCACGGCATTTTTCGTGATCTCATTAAAACTGATCCGGTAAACCTTTTTATCCTTCAGTTCATCCAGCTTCAGAGCCTTCATCAGGTGCCAGGAGATCGCTTCCCCCTCCCGGTCAGGGTCCGTTGCCAGATAAATCTTATCTGCTTTCTTTACTTCTTTTCTGAGCTTCGCAAGGATATCGCCCTTTCCCCGTATGGTGATATACTTCGGCTCATAATCATGCGCCACATCAATGCCCAACTGGCTCTTCGGAAGATCCCGTACATGGCCGTTGGACGCATCCACTTCGTAATTGCTCCCCAAAAATTTCTTAATTGTTTTTACTTTTGCAGGCGACTCCACAATCACCAGACAATTCGCCATATCAAAACCCTCACAGCTTTCTGCAATAATATTGATTCCCGATTTCAACCGCCAGCCCGGAAAGCTCCAGCTCCAAAAGGCATTCCATACACTCCCCGATTCCAAGGCCGCATTCCTGCATAATCGTATCCAGGTGCTTGGGTTGCAAATCGAGGCAACTATACACCAAATTTTCCTTCTTGGCAAGCCTCTTTTCAGATTTTTTATGAAGTGTTAATTTCTTTACATATTTTATCCCCAGGAAATCCAGGATGTCAGAAGGCGTCAGAGCTGCGGCGGCACCGCTCTGCAAAAGCCGGTTGGTGCCTGCGCTTAGAGGGTCAGAAACACGCCCCGGGACGGCAAAAACTTCCTTTCCCTGCTCCAGAGCCAGATCCGCCGTAATCAGGGAGCCGCTTTTTTCTCTTGCTTCTATTATAATAACTGCATCCGCCAGCCCGCTGATGAGCCGGTTCCTAAGCGGAAAGTTTCCTCGAAACGGTGATGTTCCCGGAAGGAATTCGGAAAAAACGCCGCCCTTTTCCGCCATTTCTTCGTACAGTGAAAAATTCACTGCCGGATAACAGATGTTGACGCCGCATCCAAGGACGCCGAACGTCCTGCCGCCATGAAGCAGGGCACCTCTGTGGGCAGCAGCGTCGATTCCCTCTGCCAGCCCGCTGATTATCTGGACACCGCGTTCCGCCAGCTCGCCGGCAAAAGCTTCCGCAGTCTGTCTCCCATACTCGGTACACCCCCGCGCCCCGACAATGGCGGCAGACGGCCTGCCGTCCTCCGGGAGGCTTCCTTTCACAAAAAGTCCCGGCGGCCTGTCGGGAAGCGAACACAGGCGCTTCGGGTATTCCTCCTCCCAAAATGTCACGAACCGGATTCCTTTTCCGGAAAGCGCCTCGTACTCCCGCCTCGTCTCCTCCAGGCGTTTTCTGTCGGAAAGCAGGCGGAGCCGCTTTTTCTCCCCCAGCCAATCAAGGGCTTCCAGTGTTTTCTCATCTGCCCTCCATATTTCCCGAAAGCTCCCGAAATATTCATATAACTTCCGGATGGAGACGGCTCCCAGTGGCGTTATATGACAGAGCCAGTACAAATATTCCTTCTCACCTGCATCCATATTACTTCCCCCAATACCGTTCTTTAAACCTCACGTAAGACACAGCCTCACAAAGATGGCGGTGACAGATCTCATCGGATTCTTCCAGATCAGCCGCCGTCCGCGCCACCTTTAAAATTTTGTCATACGTCCGCGCGCTTAAGCCCATTTCCCCGTAAATCCGTTCCATAAACTGCCGTTCCTTTTCTTCCAGACGGCAGAATTCCTTCACCTGGCTCCCGCTCATCTCCCCGTTGCAGCGAACGGAAGTCCCTAGAAACCGTTCGGCCTGAATCTCCCTTGCACGTTTTACCCTGGCACGGATCGCTTCGGACGGCTCGTTCTTTCCGGCCCGGCTGATATCCTCAAAGGAAGCGGCAGGCGCCTCCACGCAGATATCCATCCGATCCAGGATCGGCCTTGAAATCTTTCCCAGATAGCGCCGGATCTGCGACGGCGTACAGGTGCACTTTTCCATATCCGGATAATGGCCGCAGAGGCAGGGGTTCATTGCCGCCACAAGCTGGAAATCTGCCGGATAACAGACGGATCCGTGAACCCTTGAAATCGTCACGCACCGCTCCTCCAGGGGCTGGCGCAGCGCCTCCAAGGTCTGGCGGCTGAACTCCGGCAGCTCATCAAGGAACAAAATTCCTCCCGTCGCCAGGGAAATCTCCCCTGGCTTCGGCCGACTCCCTCCGCCTGTCATGGCCTGCATGGAGATAGAATGATGGGGTGCCCGGAAAGGCCTTCTCCTGATTAAAGGCTCCGTCTCCGATAACAGGCGGCTGATGCTGTAAAGCTTTGAGATCTCAATGGCTTCCTCCATCGTAAGCTCCGGCATAATTGTCGGCATCCTTCTGGCCACCATGGTTTTTCCCGAACCGGCCGGGCCAATGGCCAGGAGATTATGCTTTCCGGCCGCCGCCACCTCGGCGGCACGGCGCAGGAGCGGCTGGCCGTTCACCTCGGAAAAATCCACATCATAGGAATTGAGATCTTTGCCGTCAAAGCCTGCGCCTTTCCCCCCATCCCGGAAAGGCTCCTGCCCCGTCAGCATCTCAAACAGCTCACGAAGGCTCCTCACCGGGATTGGCCGGATCCCCTCAATCATTGAGGCCTCCGATACATTGGCTGCCGGAACGAACATGCGGGAAAATCCGCTGCGCCTCGCAAGATCCGCCATCGCAAGGATGCCCGGGATCCCCTTGACACTCCCGTCCAATCCAAGTTCTCCGGCATAAATACAGTCACAGCCGGCCTCATTGGGGACAGCGCCGTATGCAGCCAGGATCGCCGCCGCAATAGCCAGATCAAAGCCTGTCCCTTCCTTTCGGATATCTGCCGGCGATAAGTTGATGGTAATTTTCTTGGGCGGCAGACGAAGGCCCAGATTTTTTATGGCCGTTCTCACCCGCTCCTGGGCCTCCCGCACCTCTGAGGCCAGATAACCCACGAAAAGATAGCCTGGCAGCCCGTCACTTACATCTGCCTCCACAGAGACGACGGCACCGCCGATTCCCTGAAGGCAAAGTCCGCTTCGTTTGCAGAACAAAAGAATCCCTCCCTGCTTCCATATATATTTTCCCGGCAGGCGAAACGATGCGCCTGGCGCACATCCGCGCCGGAACACAGATCCGCTGAAAGCCTATATCCTTCCTAAAACCTGTTTCTTTCGGGTTTTCGCAAAAAAATCTGCGAAACGATACGCCGTACAGAACACGCATTTTGCGCGCTGAAATAAAAGAATTGAATTCAGATATCTAAACTATACAGGATTCTGCCTGCAAAAGCAATATAAAAATCAGAAATCTGCCGGACTTTCCCCGGCTGTTCCGATTTCTCCCCCGCGGCAGGCATGCCGCCAAATATGCCGCCTGCCGCTTTCCGTTTCACATATGCCGGAACTTTTACTTTCCGTCTTCCCTTTCCACGTCCGAAAGCTGCTTTTCCAGCCATTCGAGGATATCCCCGTACACCTCGTCCCGGTTGATCTCATTTAAGAGCTCATGTCTTGCCTCACGATAAAATCCCAGGGTAAGGTTCTCATTGCCGGCCTTCGCGTACCGCTGGAAAACACGTCTTACCCCTTTTTCCCATCCGCCCACCGGATCCTCGGAACCGGAAAGGAACAGGATCGGAAGGGTTTTCGGGAGCTTTCCCGCCTTTTCCGCCCTGGAAACCTCCAGGATCAGCCGGAAAAAGTCCCGGTATGCCCCGGCCGTAAATATAAACTGGCAGAACGCATCTTCCTCGTATTCGCGGACCTTTTGCGGATCCCGGGACAGCCAGGCGTGATTCGTTTCCTCCTCCGGGAAATGCCGGCTGTAATTTCCCAGAGAAAGCTCATAGATCAGCCGGCTGCGGTACCTGCTTCCCCGAATCGCGGACACAGCCAGGGAAAGGACGTATCCAAGCCCCACGGAAGGCCCTCTCTGCCCTCCGGTTCCCATAAGAATCGCACCGTCCAGCCCGTCTCCGTAAACAGTCATATACCGCCTGACGAAAAAGGAGCCCATGCTGTGTCCAAGAAGGAAAAACGGCACATTGGGAAACCGTTTCTTTCCATAAGCTGTCATCCGTCTCAGATCGCGGATCGGGATCACATGTCCGGCCTTCTCTGCAAAAAAGCCGAAATCCGCGTCCCCGTTCGCTGTCTTTCCATGGCCCAGATGGTCATGGCCGAAGACGGCGATCCCGTGCGCCGTCAAGAATACGGCAAACTCCTCGTATCTCTTTATATGCTCCACCATTCCATGAGAAATCTGGAGCACTGCCCGGATCTCTGCGTCCGGAACCCATTCAATCCCATGGAGCCTGTGCTTCCCGTCAGACGACGGCACGTAAAATTCTCTGGTTTTCATGACAATACCGCCTTTCTCAGACTTTCTTTCCGGAGAATTCCGTCATATATTTCCGGTACCTGAGAGGAAGCAGGTTCCTCTGACAGCGCGGATTGTACCGCTCTTCCACTGCAATTCTCCGAAAAAATGCATTCCACATTTCCGAATATCCGTCCTCTTTAACCCGACCGAACGTCCGGAGGATCTGCTCTTCTCCGATTCCGTCCAAAACAGCCCACCTGCCGTCTGCCCTGTGGACGGCCGCCTTCCGCCTTTTTTCATCGAACAGGATCCACGCCTCACCCGAAAGCCGGTCGGCAAAGTGGCCGGCCACCAGCTCCAGCACGTCGTTTTCCGGTCCGATGACGCCGTAAAGCATCCCGCTTAAAAGCCGTTCAAAACGGGTAAAGCCTGTCAGCAGATGCGCCTCGTTTCCCACATACCGGTCCATCTTAAAAATCTCATAGACCGCAGGGTCAGACAGACGGTTCATCACACCCCTTCCCGCCTGCATTCCAAGGCAGAAAAACCGGAAAACGGCATCGGCGCGCCCCGGGCTTTTATGAAGCGAAGCCCGGTACATGGCCTCATAAGCGGCCTCCGACATCCGCTTCCGAATCAGTTCCGCGGTTTTCCCGGCCTTTTCGCCGTCGCGCCTGCTGTTTCTGTATTCGGCAAACAGCCTCGGCTCGTACTCCTGCTCCAACTCTACCAAGCATTCTTCCTTAAGGCCGCTTCCATAAGCATCATACACGCCGCAGAGAATCCCGTCAAACCCTTCTTCGCATAAAAACACAACCATTTTCTTTCCCTCACAGATTCCCGCTCACAGCCTTCCTTAAGTCCTCATGGCACGGCTCCGCCAGGAACCGCTCATCGTCAAAAAATGAAAGCTGGCGGTAGGACTCGCCGTGCGAGATATCAAAAGCCCGGCGCTTCTCTTCACCGATTAACTGCCCCGCAATGAAATTTTCCTCAAACCGTAGGGGATACATGGTCTTCCCGCCGCATGTGAGAAAATACATGGCCCGCTTTAAAACGACGCCGAACTTTTTCAGATCCGGAAAATCCAGACGGCCGCTCCGCCTGGCCTTTACAATCCGCCTGGCTGACCGTACTCCGACCCCAGGTACGCGCAAAAGCCGCTCATAGCCGGCTGTCATCACCTCCACAGGGAACTCCCCGAGGTGACGGACGGCCCAGTCGCATTTCGGATCTAAAAGCACGTTGAAATTAGGCCTGTCTTCCGTCAGAAGCTCTGAGGCCTCAAAGCCGTAAAACCGCAGCAGCCAGTCGGCCTGATACAGCCTGTGTTCCCTTAAAAGCGGCGGGCCGCCAGGAAGCGCCGGCAGGCTCTCATCACATCCCTGGGATACAAAGGCCGAGTAAAACACACGCTTCAGGCTGAATTTCTGATACAGCGCCTCCGCCACAGAAATAAGCTGAAAATCGCTTTCCGGCGTCGCTCCCACAATCATCTGGGTACTCTGTCCTGCCGGTACAAAGGCCGGCGCATCGCGCCGAACCGCCAGCTCGTACTGGTTTCCGGCAATCCCGCTCTGGATCTGGCGCATGGGCAAAAGAATCTTTTCCCTGGTTTTTCCAGGGCAGAGCCGCCTTAACCCCTCCGCTGTCGGGAGCTCCAGATTGATGCTCATCCGGTCAGCCAGAAAGCCGACCTTTTCAATAAGCCGACCGTCAGCGCCGGGAATCGCCTTCACATGAATATAGCCGCGGAAGCCGTAAGCCCTGCGAAGCTTCCAGAGCGTCTCATAGAGTAGCCCCATGGTATAGTCGGCACTCTTAAAAACTCCGGAGCTTAAGAAAAGCCCCTCGATATAATTCCGCTTATAAAACTCCATCGTAAGCGTACAGACCTCGTCCGGCGTAAAGGACGTCCGCACCACGTCATTAGATACCCGGTTTACACAGTATTTGCAGTCATAGATACATTGATTCGTAAACAATATTTTTAAAAGCGAGATGCACCTGCCGTCCGCCGCAAAGCTATGGCAGATTCCGCAGGCAGACGCACTCCCCGTCGTTCCCCGCTTTCCTCTTCTCTCCACTCCGCTGGACGTGCAGGCTACATCGTACTTTGCCGCATCCGCCAAAATCTCCAGCTTTTCCTTTATGCCCATTTCTTCCTGAATCACCATGTCTGTCACCGCCGTTCTTAGAACGTATGTTCTTTTATGCAGACATTGTATCACATGATAAAGAAAAAAGCAAGCGCTTTATCGAACATTTGTTCTTAACTTTCACGCAGCCTGACACCTATATCTGCCGCCCTGCCCGGACGCCGTTTTTCCGGTACTGGCCGGGTGACATGCCGTAGGTTTCCCGGAAACACTTTCCAAAATAACTCATGCTTTTAAAACCGCAGGAAAAGCAGATGTCGGAAAGCGGCCGCTCTGTGTAAGAAAGGAAATAAGCCGCCTGGGAAAGCCGGTACTGATTTAAGTATTCCGACGGCGTCTTCCCTATGACAGCCCGAAAGCAGCGGAAACACTCGCTGCGGCTGATGTTGGCTGCCGCTGCCACAGAATTCACCGAAATCTCCTCTCCGAAATGGGCATGGAGAAAGGACAGCATCCGGCGAAGCCTCTGTTCCTTCAGTTCCCCTGCCCGGGAAGCAGACGGCTCCTCCATGTCTGAAATCCGGATGAAAAGCCGGCGCCAGAGCCGGCAGACCAGCTCCATGCAGTGCAGCTCATACCCCATTTCCTCCTGCGGCATGCCGTAAATATCCTCCATACAGTCCAATAACGGCTTATCCCTCTCTTCTTCCCGGTGCAGAAACAGGCCTGCTGCCGACGACCGCGTGACGGGAAGAATGCATTTCTGATGGGCCTCTCCCATCGGAAGGAGCCCGAAAAATCCGGCCGGCAGGACAAAATTATAAAGAACCGTTCCCGGCTCCTCCTGCACTATGCGGTGCAGAGATTTGGAGTTTACAAACAGGCCGTCTCCGGCCGTTAAAATCCCGCATTCCGGCTCTGCTGCACCATGGCCGATAAAACATCTGACCTGCCCCCGCAAGAGCATGCCGAACTCAAATTCCTCATGCCAATGGTACCCCATCTCCCCATTCAGATAATCGTCGAGATGATCCTCATAAAACGAAATCGGAAACGAGTGATTGGGGTATTCGATTTCCTCCTGAAGGTTCTGGCCCACAATAACGACTTTTCTGCTCATCCTTCCTCCTCTGCCTGGTACGATTTTTATAAAAACTGGCACTTTTTTCTATATACGTCCCTGGAAAATTATCCTATTATTTTATAATTGAAAAATACAGAAGTCAACAGAAAGGATGGAACATCCATCATGAGCCGTGTAAAAAGCATGACTGCCGGCAGTCCGGCAAAGCTGATGCTGTCTTTTGCCGCGCCGTTAATCGCCGCAAATCTCGGGCAGCAGCTCTATATGATTGTGGACGCAATGATCGTGGGGAAAGGGATCGGCGTCGAAGCGCTGGCCTCCGTCGGCGCCGCCGACTGGTCGTACTGGCTGGCGCTGTGGGTCGTACAGGCGCTGACCCAGGGGTTCGCCATCCCCATTTCCCAGTATTTCGGCGAAGGAAATACCACAAAAATCCGCCAGGCCGTCGCCATGTCCGTCTGGCTGTGCCTGGCCGTCGGGGCTTTTCTGACCGTCGTCTGCCTGCTTATGGCAAGGCCGCTCCTTCTGCTCCTTAAGACGCCTGCCAATATTTTTGACGGCGCCCTGGAATACCTTCTCACCATGTTCGGCGGCATCCTGGTTGTCACGGCCTACAACATGGCCTCCTCGATCCTGCGGTCCTTCGGTGACGGCAGGACGCCCCTCATTGCCATTGCTGTGGCCGCCGTCACAAATGTCGCGCTGGATCTTCTGTTCGTGCTTGTATTCCGCTGGGGTATCATCGGCGCCGCAGCCGCAACGGTTGCTGCACAGCTTCTCGCTTTCTGCTACTGTTTTCTTGTGCTGCGGAAGATGGAGCTCATGAAAATGGAAAAAAAGGACTGGCGCATGAAAAAGGCCATTGTCTCTATCCAGTGCCGCCTGGGGATCCCGCTGGCGCTCCAGCATGTGTTAATTGCTGTCGGCGGCATGATTCTCCAGTCGGCCATCAACAAGCACGGCTTCCTCTTTATCGCCGGCTTCACCGCCACCAATAAAATTTACGGGCTTTTGGAGAGCTCTGCCGTCTCCCTGGGCTATGCCGTTACCACCTATATGGCCCAGAACTACGGCGCCGGCCTCAGCGGACGGATTCGCAAAGGCTTAAAAAGCGCCGCCATCCTCGGTGCCGCACTGTCCGTCTTTGTCTCTGTTTTCATGCTTTTATCCGGAAAGCAGATTCTCGGGCTCTTCATCGACAATACAAGCCCGGACGCCCCGGAGGTTTTGGAGATCGCCTACCGCTACCTCTCCATCATGAGCGTTCTCCTCTGCCCCTTGTACCAGCTCTACGTCTTCCGAAACACCTTGCAGAGCCTTGGGAATGCGGTCGCGCCGTTTCTCTCCGGCATCATCGAATTTATCGCCCGGGTATCTGCCGGCTGCTTTTTTACACAGATTTTCGGCGCGTCTGCCATCTTCTTTGCTGAGCCCTCAGCATGGATCGGAGCAGCCGCACTTCTGATTGCCGTGTGCTTAAAGACTGTTAAAAACCTGCCGCCGTCCCCTTCGGAAAACGGGCGCGGGTAAGCCATATTCTTTCTTTTTACATGTTTATATCCGTTTTAGTTATATCGTTTTTCATCTGAAATGTGTTATACTGTTTTTCAAAGGCGCAGGATGCGCCCCGAACAAATCGTACCAACAAAGATTGGGGGAAATTAAGAATGAAAGATTTTATGGACAGAGATTTCTTACTTGAGACAGAAACCGCAAAGCACCTGTTCCACGATTATGCGGAAACCATGCCGTTAATCGACTACCACTGCCACATCTCCCCGAGAGAAATTTACGAGAACCGGCGCTTTGACAACCTGGTTGAGGTCTGGCTCGGAGGAAAGAATCCCGACGGAACCTACTTCGGCGACCACTACAAATGGCGCGTCATGCGCTCCAACGGCGTAAGCGAGGATTACATCACCGGGGACAAGCCTGCCTACGAGCGTTTCTTAAAATTCGTTGAGAGCCTTGAAATGGCCATCGGAAACCCCATGTACCACTGGTGCAACTTAGAGCTTCGCCAGTTCTTCGGCTACAACAAGCCTCTCACCATGGAAAACGCCGAGGAATGCTGGAATTATGTAAATGAGAAACTCAGGAATGATCCGGAGCTGACCGTCCGCGGCATCATGAAAAAGGCAAACGTCGCCATGGTCGGCACCACCGACGATCCCATTGATTCCCTGGAGTGGCATGAGAAAATCGCCGCAGATCCCAGCATCGACGTAAAGGTTTGCCCGTCCTTCCGTCCCGACAAGGCCATCAACATCACAAAAGAGGGCTTTAAAGAGTACATCGGAAAGCTGGCTGAGAGCGTTGGAAAGACGTCCCTGGATTCTGCCGACGAAGTGATTGACGCTCTGATTTCCCGCCTGGAATTCTTTGCAAAGCTTGGCTGCCGCGCAAGCGATCACGGCCTTGACTATATCCCCTTCCGTCCGGCCTCCAAAGAAAACGTGAACGCCGCCTACAAAAAGGCCATGAACGGCGAAGCCGTCACGACGGAGGAAGCGGAAATGTACCAGACAGCCGTCCTCATGGCTTTAGGACGCGCATACCACCGCTTAAACATCGCCATGCAGCTCCACTACTCCTGCAAGCGCAACGCCAACGAGAGGATGTTCCGCCTTCTCGGCCCGGACACCGGCTTTGACATGATCTCCCAGAACACCTGCGGAGCCAGCATTGCAGATTTCTTATCTGCCCTGGATCTGACCGGCGAGTGCCCGAAGACGATCCTCTACTCCTTAAATCCGGCCGACAACGAGCAGCTTGGAACCTTGATCGGCTGCTTCCAGTCCGACGAGATCCCCGGAAAGATCCAGCACGGCGCTCCCTGGTGGTTCAACGACACCAAGAGCGGCATGGAGGATCAGATGAAATCCTTAGCCAACCTCGGCCTTTTAGGAAACTTCATCGGCATGCTGACAGACTCCCGTTCCTTCCTGTCCTATGCACGCCACGACTACTTCCGCCGGATCATGTGCAACGTCATCGGCACCTGGGTAGAAAACGGCGAATACCCCAACAGCGACGCTTCCTTAAAGAAGATCGTCGAGGGCATCTCCTACAACAACGCCAAGAGATACTTTGGCTTATAATCATCGCAAAAGCAGCGCGGCTTCCGGAAAATCTCCGGCGGCCGCGCTTTTTTGTCACGAATGCCGCAGGCGGAAAATCCCGCAGGCGGCATTCTTTCCTGCCTCCGCATACTAAAAAACGGCACGGGAGCCTGTCATATCCGACTTCCCATGCCGTTCTTCTTATCTTATATCCTATAACACAACTCCGTCCTTAAAGATCGAAATCTCCCGGAAGCCCTTTTCCTCAGCCTTCGTCTTCTCGCCGGAAGCCACACGGCATACGTGATCGAGAAGGTCAGAGGCCGCCTCGTCCAGGGTCTTCTCCCCGTCAGCCACAAGGCCGGCGTTGAAGTCGATCCAGGAGGCCTTCTTCTTCGCCAGAGGCGTGTTGGTGGAAATCTTCATCGTCGGCGCCGGTGCCCCAAAAGGAGTTCCGCGCCCCGTCGTAAAGAGGATTAAATGCGCTCCGGCAGCCGTTAAAGCCGTCGCCGAAACGAGATCGTTTCCCGGGCCGTAAAGCATGTTGAGGCCGCGCTTCGTCACCGCATCGCCGTAGCCGATGACGTCCATGATCGGCGCGCTTCCGCCCTTCTGGACGCAGCCGCAGGACTTGTCCTCAAGGGTCGTGATGCCGCCCTGTTTGTTTCCCGGACTCGGATTGTCGTAGACTACCTCGTTGTGGCTGATGAAGTAATCCTTAAAGCCGTTTAACATGCCGGCCGCCTTTTGAAATACTTCTTCGTCCACACAGCGGTCCATCAGAAAGCCCTCGGCGCCAAACATTTCCGGCACCTCCGTGAGCACCGTGCTGCCGCCCATAGCGCAGAGCATGTCCGAGAACCGCCCTACGGTCGGGTTGGCCGTAATGCCGGAAAGGCCGTCGGAACCGCCGCACTTCATGCCGACAATCAGTTTGCTCACTGGCATCTCTTTCCGCTCAAACCGGCCGGCATAGGCCGCGCACTCCTTCAAAAGCTCGCGTCCTGCCTCCATCTCATCGTCCACGTGCTGACAGATCAAAAACTTCACGCGATCCTTGTCATACTCGCCAAGCTCCTCTAAGAACTGTTCATGGGTCAGGTTCTCGCAGCCAAGTCCCAGAACCAGCACGGCGCCGGCGTTCGGATGGCGCGTCAAAGCCGCCAAAAGCTTTCTCGTCTGGGCATGGTCGTGCCCCGTCTGGGAGCAGCCGAAGGGATGCGGGAATGTGTAGAGCCCGTCGATGGTACCGGTCACAAGATCCTGGTTTTCGGCCACGAGGGCCTTTGCCACGTCGTTGACACAGCCCACCGTCGGGATGATCCAGATCTCATTGCGGATGGCCGCCCTGCCGTCTGCCCGCTCATAGCCCATAAAGGTCTTGGGCTCAAGCGGCTCGGGGAACTGCACCTTCGGGTTATAGGTGTACTCCACCTCGCCGGAAAGGTTCGTCGCCATGTTGTGAGTGTGCACCCACTGTCCGGCCGCGATGTCCTCTGTGGCGTGCCCGATGGGGAAGCCGTACTTGACGACCATCGCATCCTTTTCGATGGCCTTAAGAGCCATTTTATGACCCTGGGGAATGTCCTCAGCCGCCGTAACGCCTTCAAATTCCGTGCCCTCTTTTATGGGGCAGAGCGCCACGGCCACGTTGTCTTTCTCATGAATATGAATAAAATCAGGCATATTCTTCTCCCTCATCTCTGCCGTTTACAGGCAGGCTGCAAACGCCTTTAAAGCGCCTTCTTTCCGGATCAGCTCCAGGGCTTCTGCCGCAGCTTCCTCAAAGCCCGGAACCTTCGTAAGATCCTGTCCCCACATGCGCTCGTCGGTCATGACGGCATGGGTCAGCGTCTTTGCGTCGTCGTCTTTATGCTCATAGTAGAATTCCAGCACGAACCTGTCGTCGGAGCAGACGTAGTCGTTGCCCTTCGGACGGCGGCAAACAAGCCCGTTCTCATTTAATTCCTGGATATCCGCAGAGAAGAACGCCATATAAGCCGCAAAGCTCGTCACGAGGCATTTCGGAAGCTTCCCTTCCTTCTCCACATACTCCAGAAGGCTCGGAAGGTTTCTGGCTCTCCACTTGGAGGTGGAGTTTAAAGAAATGCTCATGAGCTCGTGGTTGATAAACGGGTTATTGAAACGGTCTTCCACAGCCGATGCAAAGGACTCCAGATCTTCTTTATCCAGCGGCAGCGTCGGGATGATCTCCTCATGGAGCATCTTGTTCATGAAGCCGCAGACGGTCTGATCCTGCATGCAGTCGCGGACAATGTCGAAGCCGGCCAGGTACGCGCCCGGAACAAAGCCGGTGTGGGCGCCGTTTAAAATGCGGACTTTTCTCTTCTTATAGGGAGTCACATCCGGGACAACCGGGCAGTTTAAGCCGGCCGCCTTAAACGGAAGCTTTTCCTCTAACCATGCCGGCCCTTCGATGTTCCATACGCCGAACACCTCGCCGACGTCCAGAAGCGGGTCAGAATAGCCGTTCTCCTCTTCCAGACGGGCCACCTCAGCCGCGTCGCGGATACGGCCGGGAACGATCCGGTCCACCAGCGTGGAGCAGAACGTGCAGTCGTTGTTCACATAGGACTTGAATTCCTCGGAAAGCCCCCACTGCTCGATGTACTGGTTTACGCACTTTAACAGCTCTTTTCCGTTGTTGTCGATGAGCTCGCAGGATAAGATCACAAGGCCGCCCTTTCCTGCCTCAAAACGTGCCAGAAGCACCTGGGTCAGCTTTGCCGGGAACGAAGATGCCGGCCTGTCCTCTTTTTTGCAGGCGGGGTCATAGACGATGCCGGCCTCTGTCGTGTTGGAAACCACATACTCCAGATCATCGGAGCAGGCCAGTTCGATCATGGCGTCATAGCCGCCCTCGGCATAGGGGTTGATGGCACGGGATACGGAAGAGATTACGCGCTTCCGGTCTACCTTTTCCCCGTTCTCCCTGCCGCGCAGGTACAGCGTGTAAAGGCCCTCCTGCTCGTTAATCATATCTGCAAGGCCGGGAGCGATGGGCTGAACCAGCACGCATTTCCCGTTCCAGCCTGCCTTCTCATTGGACACGTCGAACCAGTAGTTGACAAATGCACGAAGGAAGTTGCCTTCGCCGAACTGAAGCACCTTTTCCGGCGCCTTTTCAAGGATATATCCCTGATAACCGGACTTGCGAAGTACCTCGTAATTTAATCTCTCCATAATCCAATACCCTCCGTATTTATAGTATGCTTTCTCTATGGCCGTAGTATAGCCTGAAACCGCCCGCCTTTCAATGGCGAAACACGGCAAATCCATTGCAAAAACAGCACTGATGGCCTGCCGCTTTCGCCGCCTGTCCGGCTAGATCCCAGGATAATACTCCGCTAAATAATCTCTCGTATTTTCACACATGGTATGGAACAGCTCTCTGGCCTGCTCCACCGTAAGCTTCGCGCAGAGCGGCTGGTGAAGGAAGGCCGCGAAAATCTTGTCCATGTCCCGCTCGGCAATGCCCTCGGAAAGCAGGTCGATGTTGTCACAGTTTTCCCGCACAAGGGAAAGGGCCGCCTTCGGAAGGGGCTTTGACACAATCGGATCCACGAAGCCGTTTGTAAAGACGCAGTTGGTCTCCACAATGGAGCCAAGGGGCATCCCAGGCATCTGGCCGCGGTTCGGCATGTTGACGTTGGAAACCACCGTCTCAAGCCCTAAAATGCCTCTTAAAAGGCGCACCAGCTCTTCTCCCGAAGCGTCAATGTCCGGCACGTCCCGCTTGCCCTCCGCCATCTCCATGGACTCGCGGATGAGCCGCTCCTGCTTCTCCTCCCGGTAATCCACGGTCGTCAGGCCGAAATGCCAGAAATCGACGGTCTCTTTATCCTTTAAGTACCAGTCGCTGTTTACAAACTCCACCAGATGCCTGTCCCCGGCCGCCGCCAGGGCGCCGTACCGCTTCATCAGATCCATCTTAACCCGGTTCCCGTATGCAAAAGTATTGGTCTTCCATGCATCTGCCGGGCCGTTCTCATAATATCCGGACTCAAAATACCGCTCCATGAACTCCGGCATCAGCCCGAGCAGGTCGATGTCTTTGTATCTCGCCTCGGTGATCCAGGTAAAGTGGTTGACGCCGCTGGCATCCGTATAAATATCCCGCCTCGTAGCTTCAATGCCCTTTAACTCCTTTAAGGCACAGCAGAGGAGATCCTGGGTGTGGAACACCTCATGGCAGCAGCCGAAGGCCTTGATCTCCGGGAACACCCGGTATAAGGTTTTTACGCAGATGCTCATGGGGTTTGTCAGGTTCAGAACCCACGCGTCGGGGCAGTATTCCCTGATGGCCTTTGCAAAGCCCTCATAGATCGGCACGGTGCGCATGGCACGCAGCACGCCGCCCGGCCCTACGGTATCGCCCACCGACTGGTAAATCCCGTACTGCTCCGGCGCATGGACGTCGGAGCGCATCTCCTTAAAGGTGCCCGGAAGAATGGAAATCAGCACGAAATCCGCGCCGGTCAGCGCCTCGGAAAGCTCCTGGCAGACCGTATAAGTAAAATCGCTCACAGCTTCCGGCTTCGCCTGGATCTTGTTTCCGATGATCCTGTTCCGCTCCGCCGCCGGAACGTCGATGTCGTAAAGCCGCACCTCGCCGGACATGTCCTTTGCCTGAGCCAGATCCTTCATAAAATTCCATGCCCACATTTTGGAGCCGCCTCCGATATAGGCAATCTTCACTTCTCTGTTCATGTTCAATCATTCCTCTCTTCTCTCATGCTGTCAATTTACATGCTGTCGTTTTTCATGCCGTCAAAAACAATGAGAGCAGGCAACTCTTCTTACCTGCTCTCAAGCGTTTACGGCATATAATGAAATCTGCGGTTGAGCCAGGTCTTGCAGAGGGGGATCCAGGCGCGGCACACGTCGTCCGGCGTCTCCACCTCCTGTGTGCAGGTGGAAATGCCGTGGGAACCCGTCCCGAAAAGATGGAACTCAAAGGGCACTTTATTTCGTCTCAGAGCCGCCGCAAGCATCATGCTGTTTTCCGGCGGGACACTCGTGTCCTCTCCGCCGTGCCACAAAAACACAGGCGGGAAGGCAGGCGTCACCTGCTCCTGAAGGTTCATCTTCTCCCGCATCCTCTCGTCGCCCCCGGAAACCCACTCGGCCGATTCCTCATGGGCGAATTCCCTGGTGCTGATGACAGGATAACAGAGCACAAGTGCATCCGGCTTTACATCGGCAGAAAACCCAAGCTCCGGATCGTTCCAAAAGGCTCCCAGACTGGCAGCCAGATGGCCGCCGGCCGAAAAGCCGAGAACCACGATTTTTTCCGGATCAATCTGCCAGGCTTCATGATTTGCCCGCAGGTGAGCCACAGCTCCGGCAAGCTGCCTTAAAGGCTTAAAGCCGGCCGCCTCCGTCCCGCAGGAATACTCCAGGACGAAAACCTGGTATCCCATGGAAAGGAACTCCAATGCCGGTGAATCCTTTTCCCTGGGCGACCGCCAGCGGTAGGCGCCGCCGGGACAGATCACCATGGCCGGCCGCGTCTTGTGGGCCGCCAGTGTCTCATAATCATCCCAGAGATAGCCTTTTACCTCGGCTCCCAGGGACTCAAACTGAACCTGCTTCATTACGGCTGCTTTCCGATGTAGGCAAGAATGCCTCCATCCACGTAAAGGATCTGGCCGTTGACAAAGTTCGATGCATCCGATGCAAGGAAGACTGCCGGGCCCATCAGATCCTCCACCTCGCCCCAGCGGCCTGCCGGGGTTTTGGCAACGATGAACTGATCAAAGGGATGGCGGCTGCCGTCTGCCTGACGCTCTCTTAAAGGAGCCGTCTGCGGTGTCGCAATGTATCCCGGCCCAATGCCGTTGCACTGGATATTCTTCTCGCCGAATTCGGCGCAGATGTTTCTCGTCAGCATCTTCAGTCCGCCCTTTGCGGCAGCGTAAGCCGAAACCGTCTCGCGGCCCAGCTCGCTCATCATGGAGCAGATGTTGATGATCTTTCCGTGGCCCTTTTCAATCATGCCCGGAAGGACTGCCTTGGAGACAATGAACGGCGCGTTTAAGTCCACGTCGATCACGCGGCGGAAATCGGCCGCGTCCATCTCAAGCATCGGGATTCTCTTGATGATCCCGGCATTGTTTACCAAAATGTCGATGATGCCAAGCTCCTCGCGGATGGCCGCCACCATCTCCTTAATTTTCTCTTCGTCGGTCACGTCGCAGACATAGCCCTTTGCGTCGATGCCGATCTCTTTATAGGCCGCCTCGGCCTTTTCGATGTGCTCAGCGTTGGTGCTGTTGAAAACCACCTTCGCGCCGGCGCTTCCGAGTGCGGAGCCGATGGCAAAGCCGATTCCGTTTGCGCCGCCGGTCACAAGCGCAAGCTTTCCGTCAAGTCTGAAAGCGTTCATATCCATAATCAGAAACCTCCTATTTCAGTTCCGTCGGTTTTAAGTTGTCCATGTCGTCAAAGGCCTGGTTCTCGCCGCCCATGGCCCAGATAAACGTGTAGTTGGAAGTGCCGCAGCCGCAGTGGATGGACCAGGACGGGGAAATCACGGCGTCAAAATTCTTCATGACAAGGTTTCTCGTCTGATCCGGCTTGCCCATGAAATGCATGACCACGTTGTCCTCCGGAATCTCAAAGTAGGTATAAACCTCCATCCTGCGCTCATGGGTATGGCACGGCATGGAATTCCATACGCTGCCTGCCGCAAGCTGCGTCATGCCCATGGAGAGCTGGCAGGTCTCCAGCACGTCCGGATGGATGAACTGGTTCAAGGTTCTCTTGTTGCAGTTCTCGTCGCTTCCCAAGAAGCGGTGGTTTGCCTGCTCGTAGGTTAAAAGCGTCGTCTTGCAGGCCTTGTGGGCCGGTGTGGAAGCCAGATAGAATTTTGCCGGGTTCTCCGGATCCGCGCTTTCGAAATACACCTCTTTTACGCCCTTGGAAATGTACAGGCAGTCCTCGTAGCCCAGCTCATACTTCTCCCCGTCGGCCTCGATATAGCCCTTGCCGCCCAGGTTAAAAATGCCGGCCTCTCTTCTCTCGAGGAAATACTCCGTACCGAAGTTTGCCCAGACGTCAATGCCCTTGCTGATGGATACCTTCTCGGAAACCGGCATGATTCCCATGACGACCATGCGGTCCACGTGGGAGTAGGTCGCCTGAACAGTGTCCGCCACATAGAGGTCTGTAATCAGGAACTCTTTGCGGAGCTCTTCGGTTGTATATCGCTCGACATCCTTCGGGTTTGCAGAATAACGAATGTCCATATGAATCTCCTTTATTTATGTGAATTTTGATAGGTACCTAATTATTTAATCACAAGCTCCGTCTCCCCGTCGAAAAGGTACATATTCTCATAGGGGATCGAGAACCGGATCGTGCTGTCCACCTCCGGCGTGTCGTGAGGATCGACCTTTAAGATGGCCTTCTCGTTCTCCACGTCGATGTAGACGTTGGCGTTGTCGCCGAGCATCTCCGTCAGTTCCACGAGGGCCGTCACCTGGTAGGCGTTCTCCTGTTCGCCGAGGACGATGGACTCCGGCCGGAAGCCGAAGACAATCTTCTTTCCTTCCCACTCGGCCGTCTTTGCACCGAGCTTATGGGAGAGATCCAGCTCAATGTTTCCGAACATGAGCTTTCCGCCCTTTACCGTGCCGTTTACGAAGTTCATGGGCGGCTCGCCGATGAACCCGGCCACGAACACGTTGGCAGGATTGAAATACAGCTCATACGGCGTTCCCGTCTGCTGGACATAGCCGTCCTTCATGACGACGATGCGGTCAGCCAGGGTCATGGCCTCCGTCTGATCGTGGGTCACGTAGATGGTAGTCGCCCCGGTCTCCCTGTGGATCTGGGCGATTTCGGAACGCATGGTGACACGCTGCTTGGCGTCCAGGTTGGAAAGCGGCTCGTCCATGAGGAAGATGCCCACCTTCCGGATCAGGGCGCGGCCAATGGCAACCCTCTGGCGCTGGCCGCCGGAAAGAGCTCTCGGCAGACGGTCAAGATAGTCGGTCAGGCCTAAAATCTGCGCCGTCTTTTTGACCTTCGCGTCAATCACGTCCTCGTCGACGCCCTGAAGCGTTAAGCCGAACGCGATGTTGTCATATACGGTCATCTGAGGATAAAGAGCATAGCTCTGGAAAACCATGGCTACCTCGCGTTCCCGGGGCCCCATCTCATTGGCCCGCTTGTCATTGATCAGGAAGTCGCCGTTGGAGATATCCTCAAGCCCCGCGATCATCCGCAGCGTCGTCGATTTTCCGCATCCCGAAGGGCCTACAAAGACGATAAACTCCCCTTTTTCGATTTCCAGGTTGAAATCATGGACGGCGTGAAAACCATTGGGATAAATTTTGTTGATTTTTTTCAGAGCCAGGTATGACATCTTTATGCCTCCTTACACATTCCTGTTTTCCTCCTTCTGTGCCGGGAATTTCCCAGATTTCCGTGCACAGAATGGAAGCATCTGCAAATTTGTCCATTCAACATATGGACAAAATCGAAATTTTTTGTTACATTTAGGTAAATAGCAATCTGAGAGTCCCGTTTGTAATCCAAGAGTCTCTTTTTGTAATT